>Ga0073932_1007686_pt1 | contig 10332 bp, 6 predicted proteins | sample DewCreD2012metaG_FD_76967 | JGI IMG/M metagenome (GOLD analysis project Ga0073932, IMG submission 76967) | Hot spring sediment bacterial and archeal communities from British Columbia, Canada, to study Microbial Dark Matter (Phase II) - Dewar... ...
AATGCCTCTGTATTTCGTTGAAACGGTAGCTGAAAAGATAATCGGTATCGGATACTGCGGGTTTTGTAATACTGACAAAACGACTGATTTCATTCAGACGTTCATCGTTACGCGAAGTAATACCCGAATAATACAGGGCCATGTCAGAAAGTGAAAATCCGAGGTGTTTATATACTGCAGCAACATGATAGGCGAAATCGGAAACACCCTTGCAGGGAAAATAGTTGAAGTACTTCAGTCCTTCACTGCCGGCTGCAGCAATAATGATTCCCTGCCTGAAAATCTCAGCATAAATCCCCGGTGCGTTCCTGAAATTCCTGACTATTTTATTGATGATGACAGTTGCTGGATGAACAAGCGTATAACCTTCGTGCGGTTTCATCAGTCCTTCAATATCGGCCGGACAGCTGAAGCAGCATACTATGTCATCGTTTACTCCGGCCGAAAATATCCGGTTATGTAGGGGAACTTCTCCGCAGGAAAAGGTATAGAACTTTTCCGCATTTTCTTCGGTAAACACAGAGGCAGGTATCAGAACCGATGCACCTGAAAAGCAAAGAAGTGAAACCTTTTTATAACGCCTGGAGAGGTACTCATCCCCTGCAATCTGTTCGGGAAAAAACCGGTCGCCGGCAGAAAAAGCCCGCAGCGCAATATATTTCTTACGAACCGAATCTATTATAGCATAAGCAAGAAAATCGCTGCACTTATAAAGATTCAGAATGTATGTATCGGAATAATCGGAATTGTAGGTTTCGTCAAATAACGAAATAAAAGGATTCATGAGAAAAGTTATTCCCAGTTACCCGAAGTAGTGGCTTCTTTAAGCGAACCCACCTGCATGACATCGGAAGGGTCGAAGGGCTGAGTATCTCTTATTTCGAAAACTTTTACCTTAACACCTGAACCGGTAGTGATTTCGCCGGCACCAATGAAGAAAATTCCACCATTTACGTAGGGAATGTATTTCAGGGAATCCACCGGATAACCTTTGCCAAAAATTGTATCAAGTGCCGAAACATAGAAGGTATCGCGGACCACAAGACCCATTTTTAATGCCTCTGCTTCGGTAAGCGTATCAGGTACACTTCCAACTGCCCTTAAAACGGGAATAGAGTCGAATTTTATAAAATTGATCAGACTGTCCCAGTTACCGCTATACTGCATATACTTTTCATAATAGGCAAATTGTGCTTTGCGGCCATCCTTCAGGCGTTCAATAATTTTCTTATAGCGCGTTTCCTTTTCGTTTCTCCAGCGGATAGGCCCCATAATACTTTCGTATGCAAAATAAGCCAGTACTACGATGACAACCAATAGTATGATTGAAATAATCTTTCTGTTCATTGCTTTCATGTTTTAGTCAGGGGCAAAATTAAAAATATTTTCATGATTATTTTTTGATGTTTATACACAAAATAGAATTATTTTTAAAAATCTTTCACAAAAAATCTGAGTCACTGAAAATCACACTTATACATTTCAATGCAATCCACCGAGTTCTTCCGGAAGTTAACATCCACATTTCCCTATACGGCAACAGGGGATCAGCTTTCGGCATTTAAAATCATTTCTGATTTCTGTTACTGTGAGGATTACCGTCCTGTACTTATTATTAACGGGCATGCCGGAACCGGAAAGACCTCACTGCTGGCGCATCTTTCGGATGTCCTGGAATCTTCGGGAAAACCGGTAGTTCTTATGGCCTCCACCGGGCGGGCGGCCAAAGTCCTTTCTTCATTCTGCGGAAAAACGGCCTATACCGTTCATAAAAAGATTTACCGGCAGAAAAGTTACAGCGACAGCGGGGGTACCTTTGTGCTTAATGCGAATCTGGGGAACGAAAAGATTTTTGTGGTGGATGAGGCCTCGATGATACAGACGCAGGTTCAGGACAGCCAGGTATTCGGCAGTGGTAATTTACTTTACGATCTTGTTGAATTTGTTTTCAGCAACGACGGATGCCGGCTGATACTGTCGGGCGATAACGCACAATTGCCTCCGGTAAATGAAACGACCAGTCCGGCGCTTCACCCCCCGGTACTTGAATCGCTCGGATGTAAGGTCTTTAACGTTAATCTGAAACAGATTACCCGTCAGTCGCTCGGAAGCGGTATTCTTATGAATGCTACCCGGGTAAGGACGCAGGCCGAAAACCGGCTTATGGGTGACCTGAAGCTTACCGCTTCGGGCTTTCCGGACGTAGAAAGAATCAGTGGCAGCGATTTGCAGTATGCCATCGAAAACAGCTACGAACAGTATGGACGGGATGAAACCGTAATTATATGCCGTTCGAACAAACAGGCGGGAAAATACAACCAGTTCATACGCAACCGCATTCTTTTCAGGGAAGAAGCGCTATCCTCATCTGACAAACTGCTGGTGGTAAAAAACAACTATTTCTGGCTGCCTGAAAATGACCACAGCGATTTTATCGCGAACGGCGATTTTCTGATTCTCCGCAAAATAAGACGAACGCATGAACAGCATGGCTTCCGTTTTGCCGACTGTCTGCTGGAATTCACCGATTATCGTCTCGAATTCGACGCCCTGCTGCTGATGGAGTCGCTGGAATCGGAGGGCCCGGGAATCACCAGAGAACAGGCCAACCAGCTGTATCAGAGCATTGCAGCCGATTATGCACATATCAAAGACAAGCGCAAACGGTATAAGGAGATGCTCGAAGATAAATACTTTAACGCGCTGCAAACCAAAATGGGCTATGCCATGACCTGTCACAAGGCGCAGGGGGGACAATGGAAATCGGTTTTTGTGGATTTTTCTTTTTCCCATCAGGAAATCACCGAACCTGAAGTTCTGCGGTGGCTTTATACCGCACTTTCAAGGGCTACCGAAAAGCTGTATCTGGTCAACTTCAGCGACAGATACTTTGAATAAGGGCATTCTTAAGGATACCTTTCCCTTACTTCACCGGCCACAGCCCCCACTTCGTCAGGTAACCGTAATGCCACAGCAGATATGCAGCTGCTGCGAGAACGACCAATGTAACAATAAGAACGGGAACCAGCGGTCTTCTTTTTTTCGAAAAGGGATCACTGAGATTCACACGGGCATTCTCGGGCAGATGCGCCAGCTGCGTCAGTGTTTTTCCGAAAAGGATGTTAATCCGCAGTTTTGCATTGATGGCCCATCCATTGGCATCGAGCACCGGAGCCAGGTCGCGTTTGCGAAGTTTCAGGTAGGCCAGAACCATTGAGGGGAGCGAAATACACATGATCATTCCGGCAAGAGCCAGAGGCATCTGCCACCAGCGCAATTCAAAGAATCCGGCAAGGGCCGAAATCAGTACCGAGCCAATGGCTCCGATGGCTAGACTAAGAGCGGCAAAGATTCCTGCAAACTTACCGATATCGAAAGGTGCCGGGGGCTGTGCGGGTGCGGCTGCCGGTACTGTTTCGGCGGGAGTCTTAACCGAAGCCGTAAGTTCTGTATTCACCTTATCCGTCGTTTTTTCAATGGAAGATGTTGTGGCGCTATCTACTTCCGCTTCCTTTGATGCAGCAAGTTTCTCGATCTGTTTTCCGATAAAGCGTGAAAACTTTTTGTAAGGCGACCAGAAGGCCTGCCGGATCGAAATCGGATTATCAATAATTTTTGTGATGGTTGCATCCCAGTCTGTTCCTTTCCGGTCGTAAAACACAGCATTTCTTCCGACAGCTATATTGTCGTTATCCCCGTCAGTAATGGCTGCCACAATTGTCATCCGCCCCTGTGTCTTTTTTGACACACAATCGCAATACACTAAGCAGATTCCGCTTCCGGCGGCCATTGTATTATGTTTGGGCATATCACTGACTTTGATACAAAGATTCAGACACCGCTGATCAATGTACAGATTTCCCGCCTGAAAGGCAGCGAGAGCTCCGGGAGAATAAAAATCATTAAAATTCACATAGTTTTTCAGCAGTGAATACAAATCACAGTAATACCGTACCAGCAAATTCACCTTAAGGATATGAGCGGCTTCGGCTTCCAGTTCTTTGTCTTTTTCAATGAGATCCTTTAACAGCGCTTCCTCATTTTTTCCGAGAATGCTGCGTACCTTATCAATCCCCAGAGCCGAAACTTCCGCTCCCTTCTTCTCCGATAGCCATGACTCGTAAGCTGCAAAACGAGACTTTACGCTTTCCCAGTCAGCAAGCGTCATCTGGGTTTTTCCTGGCAGAAATACCTTCAGTACAGTTGCCGAAAAATCATTCATTTTCTTTTCCCAGGCCGGGTTAAGTCCTTCCTTTAACGACAGGGCTTTCTGCCGGTTGATTCTGGCGAGGGGAAATGCGGCAATTTCATCCGGACATAACGACAGATCGCGTGTTGCAATTTCTTCGAACTGCTGTTTCTGAATGTTCAGTGCAGCAGAATGATCGGTATCATAATCAGCAAGACGGCAGCGAACAAAAAAATCGTCAATTTTATCTCTCACAGCCATGTATGCATCGTATGCAGCAGCGGTTTGGTTGCCTGCCGGAAGGATGGTCTTTTCCTCTTTCTCTGCTCCGGCAATCCACTCTGCATAATCGCGGCAGGCGTTGTAAAAGCGTTCCACCAGTTCTGCATTTACACCGGGGGATCCGCTGCGGTCGGTTACACTGCCGCAGCAAGTGATGATCTCTTCAATCCGGGCTTTCAGGGACTCCTCACCGGCCGTAGCAGCGGTTACAATCCCATCCCCGTTGAAACGGGTATCCGCAAAAATGCGCACGGTGTCGGAAGTTTCGGCAAAAGAGATATCTTTTTTATCCGGGGTTCCGAGATTCATCAGTATCCGTTTTGCGGAGGCGAGCAACACCTTTCCTTCTTCATCCTTATCGTTAATTGAATCCAGTGGTAAAGACTTCCTGTTTTCCAGCAGTTCATCGGGATTCTTGATCACCCGACATATCCATTCTGCGGCAGCTACCACTTCGGGTACCCTGATCCGACCGTCATTATCACTGTCAATAAGTTTCAGCGTTTCCTCATCTATCTCCAGTCCGTGTACCGGGCAGCTCAGTGCGGTCCATAACTTCTGGTCAAGCTGACTCAGGTATTGTATGTCCTTTCCTGCCGAAATATTGACCCGGTTCACCCCTCCGATTCTTGAAAACTGCCATATATGTTCGTATCCTTCCTTTGTAATCAGTTTCTGCATCGTTTTAACAGGATTAATAAATGTATCGTTGCTTTTCATAAGATTGTATTTATTGAAAACAAAGGTACGAAAACGCTTTAATAAAAATGAATAATTGGCATACGTTTATTCCATAGGATAACCCTGAAAAAAAATCATGAATACATAAAAACATCATTAACTTTGCAGAAAAAAAACGATGAAGATATCCTATAACTGGCTGAAAAGATATATAGCGCTTGATGTTTCTGCAGAAGAAACAGCCGGTATACTTACATCCATCGGGTTGGAAGTAGAGGGAATTGAACGGCTTCCGCACGAAAAACTGGACTATTCCACTTTTATCGTGGGCGAAGTCCTGAAGGCAGAAAAGCATCCCAATGCCGATCGTCTGCGCCTTACACAGGTCAATATCGGTCATGCTTCACCGCTGAACATTGTTTGCGGTGCCCCCAATGTTGCCGAAGGCCAGAAAGTAATTGTTGCACCGGTGGGGACCACAGTCCTTATGAAAGGGGAAACGGTAACGCTAAAAAAGACAGAAATACGGGGACAGGTTTCGGAAGGAATGATATGCGCCGAAGACGAAATCGGGCTGGGAGAATCTCACGACGGCATTATGGTTCTTGACCCTGCAGCGGTTCCCGGAACGCCGTTAAAGGAATTTCTGGGCATAGAAGAAGATTATGTTTTTGAAATCGGCCTCACTCCCAACCGGATTGATGCAGCATCGCATTATGGTGTTGCCCGCGATCTTGCCGCTTATTTTCAGCACCGGAAGCCGGTTCTGCTCGAGCGACCTTCGGTGGAATCTTACCAACCCGATCACAACCATGCGCCCTACCCCATTGAACTGCTCAACCCCGAAGCATGTATCCGATATACCGGCGTGCTGGTATCGGGAATTACCGTAAAAGAATCCCCTCAGTGGCTTCAGAACTCACTTAAGGCAATCGGGCTGAAACCTATTAATAATATTGTAGACATCACCAACTTTGTCCTGCATGAATGCGGGCAGCCCTTACATGCTTTTGATGCATCCAGAATCACAGGCAACAAAGTTGTGGTACGGAAAGCCAAAGAAGGTGAGACTTTTGTCACACTCGACGGCACCGAACGCAAACTTTCGACAGAGGATCTTATGATATGCAATGCCACTGAACCCATGTGCATTGCCGGTGTATTCGGAGGTCTGCACTCCGGTGTTACCGGATCTACCACTTCTGTCTTTATTGAAAGTGCCTGTTTTGAACCCCGCCACATACGGAGAACCGCAAGAAGACACGGACTGAACACCGATGCCTCGTTCCGTTTCGAAAGGGGAAGCGATCCCGAAATCACCGTTTACGCAATGAAACGTGCCGCACTGCTGATGAAAGAAATTGCCGGCGCAGTCATCGAAGGCGAGTACACCGATCTGTATCCGGTTCCTGTGAAACCGGTAACCACCGAAGTAACCTATGCCGGCATCAATAATCTGATCGGTAAAAACATCGAAAAACATATTGTTAAGGAGATCGTGCGATCACTCGAAATTACCATTGTGGCCGAAAAAGATAAAAGTCTTCTCCTGGAAATTCCCACCTATCGTTGCGACGTCACCCGGGAGGCCGACGTAATTGAAGAAATCCTGCGAATATACGGTTATAATCAGGTGGAAATATCTGAACGGCTGCACTCGAATATTTCATGGAGGGTAAAACCGGATAAGGAACTTTTTGTCAACACCATTTCCGACATGCTGGTTGCAAATGGTTTTTACGAAATGATGAACAATTCCCTTTCCAACCCGTCCTATTACACCGAAGAAGAAAACAAGGACCTGGTCATGCTCATGAATCCGCTCAGCAGCGAACTGTCGGCATTACGTAAAAACCTGACCTTTTCCGGACTCGAATCGGTGGCCTATAACATAAACCGCAGGGCGGGCAACCTGAAACTGTTTGAATTCGGTTACACCTACAGAAACGATCCTGAAAAAACAAACAAATACCAGCTTCCGTGCAGCGAACATTTCGAACTGGCTCTTTTCATGACCGGAAACGAGCATCAGGAAAACTGGATCAGGAAACCGCAGCCCACGGGCTTTTATCACATCAAATCCTTTACTCAGGCCATACTCACAAGGGCAGGCCTCAGCACATCAGAGCTCAGTATCAGAAACGGTTCGGATTCCATATTCTCCGAATATATTGAGTTTGTGATGCAGCAACAGGTCATTGCCAAAGCCGGCACAATAAGCAAAGCAATACTTGAAAAATTCGATATCAGACAGCCCGTCTTTCACGCTGTTATCAATGCACAGCAGGTCATCGAAACCAGTGCCGGCAAAAAAATCAGGTATAAAGAAATACCCCGGTTCCCTGAAGTGCGAAGAGATTTCTCGATGATACTCCCCTCCCCTGTCACTTATAACGACATTGAAAAGACCGCTTTTGCCACAGAAAAAAAACTGCTGAAATCCATGAATCTTTTTGATGTTTACACCGGGCAGAATATCGGGGAGAACAAGAAGAGCTATGCCATCAGTTTTCACCTGTACGATGAAACCAAAACTCTGACCAACGAGGAGATTGATGCGTGCATGAACCGGCTGGCTGCTGCATTCGAAAGTAAACTAAATGCCATTATCCGAAAATCATGAATAACCGGATTGAACTGATACAGGGAGATATTACGCAGCTAAATACCGATGCCATTGTAAACGCTGCCAATAATTCTCTGCTGGGCGGCGGCGGTGTGGACGGTGCCATACACAGAACTGCCGGTCCCGAACTGCTTGCCGAATGCAGAACCCTTAACGGATGCGAAACAGGGCAGGCAAAAATTACCTCCGGTTACCGCTTACCTTCGAAATATGTAATACATACAGTAGGACCGGTATGGCAGGGTGGCAACCAGAAAGAAGATGAACTGCTGGCCTCATGCTATCAGAACTCACTCAGAATCGCTGCAGAAAAGGGATGTAAGAGCATTGCCTTTCCCAATATCAGCACGGGAATATACGGATTTCCCAAACAGAGGGCAGCCATCATCGCTGTTCATACCGTAAATCAGTTCCTCAAAGAAAATACATTACCCGAAAAAGTAGTTTTTGCCGTATTCGATAAAGAGAATCACGACCTCTATCAAAAACTTTTACGATAGGTGAAAACGTTACAGAACTTTTTCTCACTCGTAAAATTCAGCCATACGGTATTTGCCCTTCCTTTTGCTCTGGCCGGTTACTTTATGGCAATATCCCTTCCCGATTATCATTTCGAATGGCGCATTTTTATACCGGTGCTGCTGTGCATGATTTTCGCCCGCACTGCAGCCATGGCATTCAACCGATGGCTCGATCGCAATATAGATGCAGTGAATCCGCGCACAAAAAACAGGGACATTCCGGCAGGAAAGATCAGTCCTGCGGCGGGACTTATGATTACAATCATTTCTTCCCTGCTGTTTATTGCCGCTACCTGGTTCATCAATACCCTGTGTTTCTATCTGTCGCCGGTAGCTCTTTTTGTCATTCTTTTTTACAGCTACACCAAGCGCTTTACCTGGCTTTGTCACTGGGTACTTGGCACCGGGCTGGCACTTGCCCCAACCGGTGCGTACATTGCAGTAACCGGAATATTTGCAACCGGACCTGTACTTTTATCCTTTGCGGTATTATTCTGGGTCAGCGGTTTCGACATCCTTTATTCGATACAGGATGAAAAATTCGACAGGGAAAAAAAATTATATTCGGTTCCTTCGCTGCTGGGACGAAAAAAAAGTATGATTCTGGCCGCCATCTCACATCTTTTTTCCGTCCTCACGCTATCTTTCCTGTGGATCGTTATGGATTACAGGTTATTGTTTTTGACGGGTATCATCCTTTACTCCCTTCTTCTTTTTCTGGAACACCGGGAAATTCACAATAATGGAGACAAAGCCATTGCCCCTGCCTTTTTTAATTACAACAGCTGGGCAGGAGTCTTACTATGTGCAGGATTTATCGCAGGTCTTTACTGGATATAGGGAACCCGATCCATTCGGGAACATTACTGTTTATTTTTCAGTTCTTTTACTTCCGTTTTCAATGCATCAATTTCCTTTTGCTGCTGTTCAATTACCTTGATCAGTTTCTGAATCGTCACCATTGATACACCGGCCACATCGGAAGGAGCAAGATAACGCCCCAGATCTTCCTTTACATTCTTGTCCCCGCAACCGAATGCCTGATAGAAATCTTCGGCAAAAGGACCAATATGGTATTCCTCGGTTTCTTTGTAATACCAGCCCTTTAGCTCCATGTTTTCAATTTTGTTCAGGATGTCTTTGCCATCAAGCGTTACAAAACGGTCTTTAAATGCACGGGATGATCCGCCTGTCCATACCCCGCCGGCTGTAAGAAAGGCCCCGTTGCCATTAGAGGTAGTAGTACCGACCTGAAGGGGGTATGTGGTAGCACTGGTATGAAAACCAATACGTTCATTCGCAAAATCACCATAAATCAGAGGGGTTGAAACATTATTTGAGTTTTCAATGATAAGACGGTTCGTAGGATTAACCGTAGCTCCCGCCTGATAACCGATGAATATATTTCCGGAACCATTGGTAACGGCTCTGCCCGCCTGATAACCAATAAGAGTGTTGTTTGATAATGAATTCCCGAATGAACCATAACCCGCTTCGTAACCCAAAATCACGTTATTCGCTCCGGTTGTATTGTTAATACCGGCAGCGTGTCCGATGAAGATATTATAGGCACCGGAGGTATTTGAATAACCTGCATTATTACCCAGAAATAAATTTCTTGTTCCTGAAGTTGAAAATCCGGTACCCACACCAACAAAAACATTATCGCTTCCAGTGGCTCCTCTGCCTGCCCATTTTCCGATAAATATTCCGGAATTTCCGGTAGTATTCGACAAACCGCTTTCATCTCCGATGAATACATTGGAAATACCCGAAGTATTCGCTCTCCCTGTGGTAGTTCCAATAAAAACATTGCCGGTTCCGGTAGTTGTGCTATACCCACTTTCTTTTCCTATCATGATATTCTGATTCCCGTTATTGGTGTAACCTGCCTTATATCCGATAAGCACATTGGAATAACCGCTGTTATTGGTATATCCCGAAAAATATCCGAGAAAAACATTGTATCGTCCGAAAACGCCAGCAGCAGGAACTGTGTTTAATCCCGACTGATGGCCGATAAAATAATTTTC
>Ga0073932_1007687_pt1 | contig 10331 bp, 8 predicted proteins | sample DewCreD2012metaG_FD_76967 | JGI IMG/M metagenome (GOLD analysis project Ga0073932, IMG submission 76967) | Hot spring sediment bacterial and archeal communities from British Columbia, Canada, to study Microbial Dark Matter (Phase II) - Dewar... ...
AGCATGTTGGCGTATGTGGACGGGCTGCGGGATCCGGAGCAGGTGGCTGATTTGGTCAGTGGCACGGTACTGCGGCGGGCGGAACGGCGACAGGCCATTTTGGAAACGCTGGAGCTTGTGCCCCGCCTGCAACGCCTCATCCTTTTTCTCGAAGCCGAAATCCGAGAATGTCAGTGTATGGGCCATGAATGACACCACTTTGTCCAAGGACCAAGCCGCCGGTGCCGGCGAGGACAGGCACACCGCCCTGTTCGCTCAACTGGTGATGCAGCAGACCAATCTGGCCCTGACCTTGTTGGGCAAGCTGCCGCATCCGGAGACGGGCGAGGTGACACGCGACCTGGATGCCGCGCGCCTGTTCATTGATCAGCTTGAGATGCTGGAGGTCAAAACCCGGGGCAATCTGACCCGGGAGGAGAACCGCCTGCTTCAGCAGAGCCTGATGTCGCTCCGACTGGCCTACGTGGAAGCGGTTGAAACCCCGGCCGCGACGGCCTCCGCACCCGGCGGATCTGGCCAGGCCACGGCTGGTGACGCTTCGGCCAAGGCAGGGGCGACCGACCAGCAACCCGCCGAGCAAGAACCCCGGAAGCGATTCACAAAGTCTTACGGGGCGTAACCCCGCAGGGGGGCTGCCGCAACTGCGCGCCGCGCTGCGTGCGGCAGCCGCATCAGGGCCCGGTACGGGCCCGACCGACGTGTTTGCTGTTGGCCGGTTTGCGGAAGTGTCGGCATGAAGGTCGGCAACTCGCTTGCCCGTCGCGTGCCGAAAGTCCGCTCAAGGCCCTGCGGGCCTCGTGCCGCAACAAGCTGTTTCGGACCGCCTGCGGGCAGGGCTTGCCGAACGCAACTGTGCCGTTCCAGACCGCAGGCCCGAGCCTGTTGGGCTGTCGAAAAAGGACTTGGGCGAGCTGGCAGGTTTTTGGCAGGTTGGATTCATGATGAGCAGGGAAGAGTTCGCAGCGGTGGAACGGTCGGTTCAGAGCGGTGCCGCGCCGGCGGCGGTCGTGGCGGCGTACCACGAACTGATCGCCTTGCGCGAAGAGCTTCAGAAGTTGGGCGCGCCGGAGAGTTACTATCTCAAGGCCATGAACTGCCCGCATCACCACCGCATTTTTGCGGCCGAGCCGCGGAGTTATCGTGACCTGCCGCTGCGGCTGGCCGAGTACGGCTGCTGCTACCGTTACGAGCAAAGCGGCGAGCTGTTCGGCCTGATGCGCGTCCGGTCCATGAACATGAACGACGCGCACATTTACTGCACGGAGGAGCAGTTCGCCGGGGAGTTTGACGCGGTGAATCAGATGTACCTGAAGTATTTCAAGATTTTCGGCATCGAGAAATACGTCATGCGCTTCAGCACCTCGGCGCCCGAGGGCATGGGCCGGAAGTACGTCAACGAGCCAGAGTTGTGGCGCAAGACCGAGGACATGGTCCGGCAAGTTCTCAAGGACTCGGGCATCAACTACGTGGAAGTGCCGAACGAGGCGGCGTTCTACGGGCCGAAGATTGACGTGCAGGTCTGGAGCGTCATTGGCCGCGAGTTCACTCTGGCGACCAACCAGGTGGATTTCGCCGTGCCCAAGCGGTTCGGCCTGGTCTATCGAGACCGCGACAACACCGAGAAGACGCCCCTGTGCATTCACCGCGCCCCCTTGGGCACGCACGAGCGGTTCATCGGCTTCCTCATCGAGCATTACGGCGGCAATTTCCCGCTGTGGCTGTCCCCGGAGCAAGTGCGGGTGCTGCCGGTGACCGAGGCGCAGTTGGATTACGCCAGAAGCCTGGTGGACGAGTTGCGCGCCCACCAGGTGCGGGCGGAGTGCGAATTCAGCAACGACAAGCTTCAAGGGCGCATCCAGCGGGCTGAAGCGGCCCGGGTGCATCACATCCTGGTGGTGGGAGTGCGTGAGCAGCAGGCCGGCACGGTGGCCGTGCGCATCCACGGCAAAGGACCTCAGGGCGTGCAACCCCGGGCCGCCGTGGTGGCCGACATCTTGGCGGCCATTCGAGAGCGCCGGCCCTGAGCGGCGCGGCCAGTAACCGACCCCAGCACCCGGCGGGCGGAACGCACCGGGTCGGCCGGCGACACCGGTTTGCTTGGCGGGGTTCGAAGTAGCCGGTTGCCTGACGACGGCCCCGGAGGCCAGGGGGGCTGGCCAAAACCATCACCGCCAGGCTGGCCGGCTTGTGGTGTGCGATTCCCGCAGAGTGCCACTCTGGCTGGATCGGTGACTTGGCAAGCCGCCGGCTGGCTGCCAGTCGGGGATTGGCTTGCTCGCGCCTGGTCGCTCGGCCCTGCGGGCCTTGCTTCCGCTGCGCCCCGGCAAGCCCTTTCGCCGCTCCCCAAGCGGCTCAGAGCGGCGGGCTGCCAGCGTGCGCCACCAGCTTGCCGCGTCCGCATCGTGATTGCCCCGGCGAGACGCGCCCGCGTTTGAGTCGCCTTGGGGAAACGGCTTGACATGGACCCGGCCGAACGAGGACGCTGAGCACGCAGAGTGTAAATGCACGTCCCGGTGCGGATTTCCAGACCACCCAGCGCCGGCCGACGGTTGCCAGAAACAGGAGCGGCTGTGTGAATCTGCCGCCGTGGCCCAGCCGCCGGCCCCGGGTAGCACCGGGAGAGCGCAGGGGCTGAGGTGGGTCACCGGCAATCGGGCGGCCGCGAGGGAGAGTTTGTGCCGGTCGGGGTCAACCCAGCCCTGGTCGGATGTGTGGATGGTCTGTTAATGGCGGATTAGCGCAGTGATTGAGCAATGCATGAAAAGCCCGGCGTCATCTGCAGGAATTGAGTCTGAGTCGCGCCCCCCGGCCGGTCGGTCCGGGGGCGGGGATGCTGTCCCGGATGGGGGCGTGCCCGGGCGGGTGGCGGCGAGCGCGGGCCATGAGCCTGCGGATGGCCGCCGGGTGCGTCTGAAGACCAGCGCACCCGGGGCAAGGGTGACGCTGTTCGACAAGGTCCGGGATTTTACCAGCGCCGAGCAGGTGCGTGCCTTGGGCCTTTACCCGTACTTCCGCACGATTTCCTCGGCCCAGGACACCGAAGTGATCATTCGCGGGCGCAAGGTGTTGATGCTGGGTTCAAACAGCTACTTGGGGCTGACGAACCATCCCAAGGTCAAGGAGGCGGCGAGGGCAGCGGTGGAGAAGTACGGCACCGGCTGTGCCGGCTCGCGTTTTCTCAACGGCACGTTGCAAATCCACATCGAGCTGGAGCAGGCGCTGGCCAGGCTGGTTAGCAAGGAGGCCGTGCTGATTTACAGCACGGGCTTTCAGGTCAACCTGGGGGTCATCAGCGCCATGGTGGGCCGCAACGAATACGTGCTGGCCGACAAGTGCGACCACGCCAGCATCGTGGACGGCTGCCTGCTGTCGTTGGGCGAGTTTATCCGTTTCCCGCACCGGGACCTGGAGGCGCTGGAGAATCGCCTGAGCAAGCTTCCCCCGGAAGCCGGCAAGTTGATCGTGGTGGATGGCGTGTTCAGCATGGAAGGGGACATCATCCAGTTGCCCGAGGTTTGCCGGTTGGCCCGGCAGTATGGGGCGGCGGTGATGGTGGACGACGCCCATGCGATCGGCGTGCTGGGTGAGAAAGGCGCCGGCACGGCCAGCCATTTCGGATTGACCGACCAGGTCCATTTCATCATGGGCACGTTCAGCAAGTCGCTGGCGAGCCTGGGCGGGTTCATTGCGTCCGACGCGGCCACGATTGATTACCTCAAGCACCAGTCCCGGGCCTTGATTTTCAGCGCGAGCATGAGTCCGGCCAACGCGGCAGCCGTGCTGGCCGCCCTGCAGATCATGGAATCGGAGCCAGAGCGGATCGAGCGGCTTTGGCACAACACGCGCCGGATGAAGGCCGGCCTGCTGTCGCTGGGGTTCAACCTGGGGGATTCGGAGACCCCCATCCTGCCGGTGTACTGCGGCGATCTGATGACGGCCTTCAAGATGACCAAACGACTGGAGGAGGAGGGCGTGTTCGTCAACCCAGTCGTGCCGCCGGCCGTCGCGCCGGGACGCGAGTTGATCCGGCTCAGTCTCATGGCCACCAACACCGACCAGCAGATTGACTTCGCGCTGGAGAAGCTGGGCAAGGTGGGCAAGGAACTGGGGCTGATTTAGGGCCAGCGCAATCTGGCGGGGCGCAGGCAGGGCAAATTGCGGACCCGGATGCCGACACCCGAGGGACAGCCGAGGCCTGTGGCGCGAATCGCCTGCCGCCGCCTTGGTCCGCCTGATCTGCCTGAGTTCTTGCCGGGCGTGAGCCGGGGTGGCGTCGCGCCGGTGGCAGCCCGACTTGCCCGGCAGGCGACCGGAGCTGACTCGCCGCACCACGGCAATCCCGACCCTGTCGCCGCCTACTACCGACAGCCGCGCCAACACAGCCAGCGATGAGAGTCTTGCTCACAGGGGCCAGCGGATTTGTGGGCAGTCACGTGCTGGACAGCCTTCGCCGCCGCGATTTGCCGGTGGTCCTGCTGCTGCGAGCCAGCAGTCCACGGCGCTTCATCGCATCCCACCTGGCCAGCGTGGAGGTGCGCGCGGGCAGCATTTTGCAACCCGAGAGCCTGGACGCGGCGTTGCAGGGGGTGACCCATGTGGTTCACTGCGCCGGCTGCACCCGGGCGTTGCACCCGGCAGAGTTCCACGAGGTCAACCAGAACGGCACGCGGCATCTGGTGGAAGCGGTCAATCGCCAGGGTGGGGTGCAGCGGTTTGTTCTGGTGTCGAGCCTGGCGGCGGTTGGTCCGGCCGGGCCGGAGGCGGCCGCGCGGGAAACTGACCCTCCGCGCCCGGTGTCGGCTTACGGCCGCAGCAAGCTGGGGGCCGAACAGGAAGTTCGGGAGCGATGCCGGGCCGAGTTCGTCATCCTGCGTCCGCCGGCGGTGTACGGGCCGCGAGACGCCGAGTTTCTCCGCCTGTTCCGGGCGGTCCGGGCGCATGTGCGACCGGCCGGTGCGGGAGGCCGCCAGCCCTTGAGTCTGGTATTTGTGCGCGACCTTGCTGAAGTGGTGGCGGCTTCCCTGACGCGACCCGAAGCCGGCGGCAAAACCTATTTCGTGGCGTCGAGTGAGATTGTCACCGCCGGCGGCATGGCGGGAGAGGTTGCGGCTCAACTGGGCACTTGGACGCTGCCGCTGCCTGTGCCGGCGCCGGCCTTGTGGGGACTGTGCGCCTGGGGGCAGGCCATATCATGGGCGACGCGTCGGCCGTCGGTGCTGGGGCTGGCCAAATACCCCGAACTGACTGCGCGGGGCTGGGTGTGCGACGCGCGCCGGCTGCGCGAGGAACTTGGGCTGGTGTGTACCACGGGGTTAAAGGACGGTGTGGCGGAGACGCTGGCCTGGTATCGCAAGGAGGGGTGGCTGTGAAACGGGGTGGTGACGTGATGGCAGACCCCAAGGAGGCAGCCAGGTCGCCCTTGCCGGCGCAGTTGGGCCATCGCGTCTTTGGGCATTACCGCTTCGTGGACTACGCCACGCAGGGGTACAATGCCGCAGCGGGTCTGTTGGTGTTGCTGTTTCACAACGAAACCATCCCCGGCTGGCGCTGGCTGGTGGCGGCTCACGTCCTGGTCGCGGTGTTGATCCATTGGCTCATTGAAGGTCACGCCCGGCGGCAAGCCGGCCGGGGGCTGGATTTCCTTCGCCATTTTTACCCGATCCTGCTTTACACGGGCTTTTTCCGTGAGACCGGGGTGATCAACCGGGTTTTTTTCACCGAGTATCTTGACCCGGTGGTCATCCGCTGGGAGCAGGCGTTGTTTGGCTGTCAGCCCAGCGTGTTGTTCATGGAGAAACTGCCCTACCTACCGGTCAGCGAGCTGTTTTACGCGGCCTATTTCTCCTACTACATCATGATCGCGGGGGTGGGGCTGGCGCTGTTTGTCCGGGCGCGCAGCCCGTTCCACCACTACGTGGCGGTGGTGTCCTTCCTGTTCTATGTGTGCTACCTCATCTACGACGTGGTGCCGGTGATCGGGCCGCGGGTGTTCTTTCGAGAGGTGGAGGGCTACGCGCTGCCGGCGGTGGTGGACCTACTGGCGGCCACGGACGTCTACCCGGTGGCCGTCAAAGCGGGGTTGTTTTACCGGATCATGGCCTGGATTTACGAGGTTTTCGAGTCGCCGGGCGCGGCGCTGCCCAGCAGTCACGTGGCGGTGGCGCTTTGCACGGTGTATTTCTCGTTCCGCTATCTGCGGGGTATTCGTTACGCGCATCTGGTGGTGGCCCTGCTGCTTTGCGCCTCGACGGTGTACTGCCGCTACCACTACGTGGTGGACGTGCTGGCAGGGTTGCTCACGGCAGCGTTGCTGGTCCCCCTGGGCAACTGGCTGTTTTGGAGATTTGAGCGGGTGCGGCCCTCACTGCCGACGGCCCAGGCTGGCCCTGGCGCTCAAAGTTCCCGCTCGTAGATGCGGTAGCGCCGGTAAACCCGCCCGCCGAACATTTCCATAAACCGGCACATCATCACGTTATCTTCCAGCACCCAGGACGCCTCGGCCTCGCGAAACCCCACACGCAGGCCGGTTTTGAACCCTTCGCTCAGCATCACCGCCTCAAGCCCCCGACCGCGCCAGGCCTCCTTGGTGCCCAGAATGACCACCCGGCAGCAGCGCGGGAACTTCCAGCGCAGGAAGTACGGCAGCGCCTCGAACAACCGGGGCGTCAACAGCCGGCCGCGCAACGGTTGCAACGCCTCGTTGTAGTCCGGCACGGCCAGCATGAACCCCACCGGCTCGGTTGGTGACTCCACCAGCCAGACCAGCCCCTCGACCAGCATCGGTTTCAACCGGGTGGCCATAAAGTCAATCTCCGCGTCGGTCATGGGGACGAATCCCCAATTGTCGAGCCAGGCCGTGTTATAGACTTCCTTGATCTTGGCCAGGTCGCCGGTCAGGGTGCGGTGGCGCACCGGGCGAAACGTCAGATTCGGATACCGCTTGCGGGTGCGTTCGGCCAACCGGTCCAACCGATCCAACGGGGCTTGGGCCACGTCCACGTGGTAGGCCAGCAGGTCACGGGCCTTGCGAAAGCCCTCTGCCTCCACAAGCCCGATGTAATAGGCCGGGTTGTAGGTCATCATCAGCACCGGCCGCTGGCCCAGTCCCTCGATCAACAGCCCGCACTCGTCGTTGGTCGTGGGATTCATTGGCCCCAGCAGCCGCCGCAGTCCCTTCTGGCGCGCCCAATCTGCCACCGTGCCAAACAGCGCCCGGCTGACGGCCCGATCCTCGATGCATTCAAAAAAGCCGAAAAAGCCCGCGTTGTCCCCGGACGTCCGATTATGATTGTGGTCCAGAATGCCGGCGATCCGGCCCACGTCCCGACCGTCACGGTGTGCCACCCAGAGCTGCATCTCGGCGTGCTGGAAAAGCGGGTTGGCATCGCTGAAAACCTTCCGCTGGTCCACCAGCAGCGGCGCCACCCAGTTGGGGTCTTCCCGATAAATATGGTAGCTGACCTGCAAAAAGCGTGTCAGGCCACGCCGCGTGCGGGGAACGGGAATGACATTGGGCACAGGGTTCATGATTCAGGCCTGTCGTTGGCCGCCCGGTCCGGCCGGGCGTGCGCGCCCGGAGTTTGGCAAACAGGACTAATCGGTCAACTCGCAGCAGCAACGCACCCGGCTCACGCAAGCCCGGCCGGTCCGGCGGTCCGGCCGGCGGCCAGCCCGGCCCCCGATGCCCGGGTCCACCGGGCCTTGGCGGCCGGTGTGGCACGGCCCGCATCCGGACCGCGAGGCCCCACCCGCTGGCCAGCACCGCCGCGGCCAGCCCGAATCTCCCAACTGCCCGGCGCGCCGCGCGAAAAGCCGTGTGCCCGACCACCGTTCGTGCTTAAATCCGCACGCTGCTGTATGGACTACGAAGCTGTGATCGGACTGGAGACGCACGTCCAGCTCAAGACCCGGTCCAAGATGTGGTGCGGCTGCGCCAACGAATTTGGCGCGCCCCCCAACACGCGGGTCTGCCCGGTCTGCCTGGGATTGCCCGGCGTGTTGCCCGTGGCCAACGAGGAAGCCCTGCGCCTGACCGCCCTGGCGGGGTTGCTGTTGCACTGCGAAATCCCGCCCGAGGCGCGATTTGACCGGAAGAATTATTTCTACCCGGACATGCCCAAGAATTACCAAATCACGCAGTACGCGTTGCCCTCGGCCACCAATGGCTGGGTGGAATTCGAGTGGTCCGGCCAGCCCCGCCTGCGCGGTCCCCACGGGCTGCCCATGGTCCGCATCACCCGTGCGCACCTCGAAGAGGACGTGGGCAAAAGCTTCCACTTCGAGCGGCACAGCGGGCTGGACTTCAACCGCGCCGGCGTGCCGCTGTTGGAAATTGTCTCGGAGCCGGACATCGTCAGCGCCGACATGGCCTACGCTTACCTCAATGCGCTCCGGGAAATCCTGGCTCAGGGCGGCGTGAGCGATTGCGACATGGAAAAAGGCATGGTCCGCTGCGATGTCAACGTGAGCGTGCGCCCCAAGGGCGACACGGCTTTGGGCGCCAAGATCGAGATCAAGAACATGAACAGCATCTCGGGCGTGCGCCGGGCGCTGGATTACGAAATCGCCCGCCAAATCCAGGTCCTTCGCTCCGGCGGCTCGTTGACCCAGTCCACCCGCCGCTGGGACGACGTGGCGGGCGTGACCGAGGAAATGCGCACCAAGGAGCACGCGCATGATTACCGATACTTTCCCGACCCCGACCTGCTGCCGTTTCGGCCAGATGCCGGCTGGCTGGATGCGATCAAGGCGCGCCTGGTCGAGCTTCCCCTGAACCGCAAACAGCGCCTCATGCGCGATTACGGCTTGCCGGCCTCCGATGCCGAGGTTTTCAAGCACGACCCCGCCCTGGGCGCTTATTTCGAGAACATCGCTTGCCGGGCGGACAACCCCAAGGCGGTGGCCAACTGGGTTATCAACAACCTCCGCGCGAAACTGGCTGAAGCCAACGCCCAGGCGCGACCACCCGCCGAAGTTGGCGCGGGGACGAGTGAGGGGCATTCCCAGGCCGAGCCGGCGGCCAACACGGCGTTGACCCTGGAGCGCCTCCGCTTCCCGCCCGAGGCAATTCTGGAGCTTGTCCGCCTTGTCGAAAACGGAACGCTCAGCAGTTCGGCTGCCCAGCAGGTGTTTGCCGAGATGTTCGATACCGGCAAATCCCCGGCAGCCATCATCAATGAGAAAGGGCTGGCCCAGGTGAGCGACGCTGCCACGCTCGAGCCGTTCTGTGATCAGGTGATTGCGGCTCATCCCGGCCCGGTCCGTGATTTCCGTTCCGGCAAGACCGCCGCCCTGAACTTCCTCAAGGGCCAGGTGATGAAACTCTCGAAGGGCCGAGCCAACCCTGCGCTGGTGGGGCAGTTGCTCGAACGCAAACTCAGGTCATGACCAGCCAGACGCCGACTCCATCCGGTCCGCCCGACCCAACGGGTACGCCTTGGCCGCACTATTCGCGCTGGCGAACCACCGTGGCCAACCTGCCTTACGCGGCCATGGTGCTGCTGGGCGCGGCAGTGCTGGTCGGCAGCGGCGGCGGCTCGGCCTGGAGTTGGTTCGCCGGCGGGGCCTACTTGGTTTACGGGGTGGCAGGCGCTTTCTGGATCATGGTGTTCGTCTGCCCGTACTGCGCCTACTACGCCACGCGGGCCTGTCCCTGCGGCTACGGCGCGTTGGCGGCTCGCTTGGTGGCCCGGGGCGATCAGGAGTGCTTCGCCCGGAAGTTTCGACGGCACATCCCGGTGATCGTGCTGCTTTGGCTGATTCCACCGGTCGTCGGCGCGCTGGCCCTGTGGCAACAACGCGCGGCGGTCTTGGGGACAGTGCTCGGAGCTTTTGTGGTGGACGCCTTTGTGCTGCTGCCGCTGGTTTCGCGTCGCCACGCCTGCCGGGATTGCCCACAGCGGGCGGGCTGCCCTTGGATGGCCAAACAAGCTTGACGGATTGCCGGCCCGGTGTCGTGCGGGCAACACGGCATTTAAGGCGTCGGAAAACGTAACCGGAATTCCCTGGCTCAAATAGAAACGTTGCGACGCGCCCGGCGCGCGGTCCACATTACATGCCATGTTCGACCTTGTTGCGCCATTCAAACCCGCCGGGGATCAGCCGCAAGCGATTGCGAAGCTGACCGAGGGGCTGTTGTCCGGCGCGAAACACCAGGTGCTGCTGGGCGTCACCGGCTCGGGCAAGACGTTCACCATCGCCAACGTCAGCGCCCGCGTCCAGCGCCCCACACTGGTCATCTCGCACAACAAGACCCTGGCGGCCCAGCTTTACGCCGAGTTCAAGGGCTTTTTCCCCCGCAACGCCGTCGAGTACTTCGTCTCCTATTTTGA
>Ga0073932_1007697_pt1 | contig 10319 bp, 8 predicted proteins | sample DewCreD2012metaG_FD_76967 | JGI IMG/M metagenome (GOLD analysis project Ga0073932, IMG submission 76967) | Hot spring sediment bacterial and archeal communities from British Columbia, Canada, to study Microbial Dark Matter (Phase II) - Dewar... ...
ACGGGAGACCCGTCCCCGCCCGATGCTCAGCAATCCCTGGCAGCGGGCCGGCGCCGACCGCATGCAGCAGATGGGCGCCGGAACCCTCTCCGCCGACCAGGCCCGCCGCATCGCCTCCCTCAGCGAAGAACAGAAAGCCGACCTGAAGAAGGCTATTGACAAGGCCAAGGAAGAGATCAGCGACAGCCGGGTCGTCGGCGCCTTCCTCGTCCTGCCCGAGCAGGTCAGCCCGCAGGCCCGGCAACCCCAGGCGGGTGCCCAGCAGCCGCAATTGTTCGTCAAGATCTTCGGCTTGGACCAGAACGGCCAGCTCCGGGTCGTGACGATCGATCCCAAGGAGCACAAGGTCGTCTACACCGACACCCGCCAGATTTCTCTCAGCAGCCCGTGGCAGAGCACCAGCCCTGCGGGAATGGGCGGCAGCCAGCAGCCCGGCATGGGCGGCTCACAGCAGCCAAGCCAGCAACGCCACCCCAGCGGCCAGCAGCCGAGCCCCTCGGGCGACACCAACTACTGATGGCCCATCGCCGCCTACTGCCCGTTGTCCTGCGAGGACAACGAGGCACCCATCGACCCAAGGATCGGGCCTGTGGCCCACGAATCCCGGTGGCACGACCGGCCGACCCGGCCGGCCGTGCCGCCGCTTCGGGGCAACCCTCGAACCGCTTTGCACCGCAGATGCAATCGCGACTGCCCAGCCTGCCGCCAATCCGCAGATAACGTCGTTAGCGTTCCTCAGCACTCAGGCCTTCAGTCACGCTCGCAACCAAAGCCACCCCGCCGCGATCGCAAGCGTCACCACCGTCACCGGGACGCCCACCCTTGCATGCCGGCCCCAGCTGATCTTCACGCCCAATCGGGCCGCCTGGTCCACCACGATGATGTTCGCGATGCTGCCCACGATGAACAGGTTTCCCGCCAGCGTGCTAGACAGGGCCAGGATCGGGCCGGCCAGCTTGTGCGTCGCCATCGGCAGAAGCAGCATCACCGCCGGCACGTTCGAAACCAGGTTCGAGAGGACCGCCGTCACAACAAAGAGCCAGCCCGGCCGGCTGACTTCGATCCCCGCGGCGCGGACGCCGTCCATCATGTACGCCAGCGTCCCCGAGGCGCTCAGGACGTAGTTGACGATGAACAGCCCGAAAAACAGCACCAGCAGGTGCCAGTCCACCAGGGCCAGCATCTCCCGCGACGACATCCGCCGGCTCAGAAGCAGAATGCCGGCAGCCGTCAGTGCAAGCGATTCGCGAGGGTACGGACTGAACAGAAAGCCCGCCACCAGCAGCGTGATGATGACGATGCCCTTGCCGGTCTGCCACGCATTCAGTGCCGGGGCCTCCACCTGCGGCACCGGCGTCTCGGCGTGCCAGTCGCGGCGGTAGAACCACGCGATCACCGCCCAGACAGCCGCCAGTCCCAAGACCGACGGCACCGCGGCGTCGAGCACGTATTGAGCAAAGTCCAGGTGCAGCCGCTGGCCGATCAACATGTTCTGCGGGTTGCCGATGAGCGTCGCCGCGGAACCGACATTCGATGCGCACGCCAGCGCCAGCAGGTACGGCACCGGGTTGAGTCTCCGCCGGGCACAGCCTTCGACCAGCAGCGGCGCCACCGCCAGGCAGACGATGTCATTGGCCAGCAGCGCTGACAGCACGCCGCTTACCGCGGTCAGCAATGCCAGAAGCAGACTCGGCCCGACCTGGATACTCGCCAGCCAGCGCGTCACGTACGAATAGAACCCTCCCAGGCGGAACTGCGCGCTGATGACCATCAACCCGAACAGCAGCCCGATCGTCGGCACGTCCACCACCGCCCAGGCCTCGCTGACCGCCACGTGGCCGGTGGCCAGAAAGGCGATCGCCCCCAATAGCGCAATGCCCGTCCGGTCCAGCCGCAGTGGCGGAATCTCTCCGAGGATCATCCCAAGGTACACGAACCCGAAGATCAGGAATACGGTCATGTCCATAGAGGGGAGATATTACTGCGCACACCGCCCGTTGTCAGTGGTCCGTTGTTCATTGCAGATGCCAGGAGCCGGAGGCTCTGACGGTGGTGGCTGCCGCCCGCCGCCAGCCACTGCCGGCCAGCGGGTGCCGACCGCCGTTGTTGTCACCACTAACAACTAACGACTAACCATTAACCATGTCTGCCCGCCCCTGCTATTGACTATTGCCCCTCAACCATTAACTATTGACCAACCCAGGAGACCTGCCATGTACGAAGACCGGATGGGATTCAAGCAGCACGTGCTCTTTTCCGACCCGCGCACACGGCGTGGCTGCGAACTGTGGCTCCAGCGGGTGCTCGGCTACTACGGCCGCAACGGCGGCGTCGATGTGGAGATCATCGAAGGGCAACTTGCCCTGACCGCTCAGACAGCCGACTACATCTACTCGGAGCAGTTCACGCCGCTGACCACGAAGTACCAGCCCGGCACCCGGCCGATGCTCGAGAAGATCGCCGGTAAACTCACCGCCGGTCTGTCCGACCCGAAGCACAAGGCCCTGGCCATCTGTCGCTGGGTCCGTGACAACCGCGACCGCGGCGCGCGCGGCAAACTGCCCATCAACGGCGGCAGCGAAGAGGACCTGGTCAAGCGCGGCGCGATCATGTGTAACGAGGTCTCAAGGCTGTTCTGCGTCCTCGCGCAGATCGCCGGTCTTCCGTCGCGGGTCTTCGGCGCCCACATCTCCGGCCACATGATGGTCGAGGTCCACACCGACGAAGGCTGGTGGTGGATGGACCCGATGAAGGGTATGTACTGCTACAAGCCCGACGGCACGGTCGCCAGCGCGTGGGACCTGGCCCGCGACCCATCCCTGTTCGACCGGCAGGACGAGGAGATCTGGCTCGACTGCCGGCCCGTCGGTCCCTTTGCCACCAAGGGCTTCGAGGAACTGAACAAGGCCTACGCCCAGGCCAAGTGCAAGCACTGCTACTTCTACGAGAAGGAAGCGATGGCCATCGGCAACTACTTCGTCGCCGACCACGCGAAGTACACCTACCCCTGGATCAGCGACCCGGCCGACCCCGAAGGCCTCGAACAGGCTCGCCGCGAGGAATACCTCAACCGCAAGGAACTCGGCTGGCCCGACTGGTACTTCTGCCACTACCTCTTCGACGGCTCGCTCGAGTTCCTCCCCAGTTCCAAGCGCCCCGCCATCCGCCGCGGCATGACAAATGTGTGACAAACAGCCGGGGCGGCAAGGATAAACTGGTTCGGCGGCGGAGTTCGGAGTACAGGCTTGGAGCTTGGTTTTTGTTCGTAGCTCCGCCTTCAGGCGGGTCTTTGTTGCCGTGGTCGCTGCTGTTCGTGTGGCACTCACCGCCCCCGGCTGTGATTCGGCGGCTCCGCCACCGCCAATGCCGTCGAACCGGTACCGTTCTCATGACAGACAGCGCCGCACCAACAGCAATTGCCCTCGACCCCGCTGGCCGGATCGCCCAGAACATCCACTGCCTCGCCCGCCTGGCCCTGCGAATCCCAGCGCCCGGTCTCGCCCGGTTCACCCGCCCGGCCGTCGTGACGCTGGGAGTGCTCGCCGGCGTGTCCGCGGTTCTTTCGCTCGCCGTCATGCACGCCAGCTCGCGAAATGCATCGCTTACCGGCACCGGTTTGACGGTCCTCATGGCGGCGGACGCCCTGCTGCCGCTGGCCGCAGCGCTTCTGCAACTGGCCCTGGTTATCCTCTACCAGGCCCGGTTCCGGCAGGTTGCACACCTGGCCCAGCCATCTGCGCATCAATGATGTCGCAGCTGGGGCAGTTCAGTCATCGCTGACGAAACACAACAACAACGCTAGACTAATGGGTATGACCACACAACCATTCGACGCACTGGCCGAAGCCTACGACGCGATGATCGACTGGCCGAAGCGCCTGGCGAACGAGGAGCCGTTCTACCGCTGGCTCTTCGAACGGGTCGGCGCGAAGCGCGTGCTCGATGCCTCCTGCGGCACGGGCCGGCACGCGGCGATGTTTCACTCGTGGGGCCTGCACGTCGAAGGGGCCGACATCAGCGAAGCGATGATCCGCCGGTGCCAGGCGTCGTATGCCCCTTCACCCAACCTGCGCTGGACCGTGCGCGGCTACGATCATCCGGTCGAGCCGGCGGGCTCGTTCGACGTGGCAATCTGCACCGGCAACTCGCTGGCCCTGGCGCCGGACATGCAGACGATTGAGCGTGCCGTGCACCAGTTGCTTGCGGCGGTCCGCACGGGCGGCGCGCTTCTGATCCACGTGCCGAACCTCTGGAGGATGGAGGACGGCCCGTGCCAGTGGCAAAAGTGCCTGCGGACGCGGCTGTCGCAAGGCGATAGCCTGATCGTCAAGGGAATGCACCGCGCCGGCCGGCGAGGCTACGTGGATGTGATCGTCACGATGCTGGATGCACCGGCGCCGACGATGCATGCCGAGTCGGTGCCCTTCTGGGGCCTCGAAGCAGTCGAGTCGCAGGCTATGGCCCGTAGCGCCGGGGCCTCGCAGGTTGATCTGTTTGGCGGTTACAGCCGGCAGCCGTACGAGCGGCAGAGCAGCGCGGATCTCATTCTCGTCGCCATTCGGTGAGTGTGGCGGCATGCCGATGACGCCGCCGGGGCACCCGGTTGATCGCTTCGGCGGACCGTAGCACCCGACGCTACGATGGCCGGCCCGACGTCGCCAACGCCACCGGTCGTTCCGGCAGGTTCAGCGGGCGGACCCGGACCGTTGGGGCTCGAAGATCGGACTCGTCCACCTCCGCGATGTACCGGCCGTCCGCCGAAACGCCCCAGTCCTTCACCTCTGTCAGGGGCACAACATTCTTGCCTTCGTAATCGACCGCCAGGTTGCGGACGCCCTCGCCGGTCCAGTTGCGCAGCCACAGCCACCCCGGCAGCAGCGGGCGGACCTGCCAGTTGTCCTGCTGGACGTCACCGGTCATCAGCGGTTCCAGTTTGTCCATCAGCGGGATCACGTCCCACGGGTCCGGCTGGATGAGGCCGTAGAAGCGCCGGCCGGCATCGACCAGCAAGTACCGCCCGTCACGCGTCCACTCCGCCAGCGTGTTGTTCGGCAGGATGAGCCGCTGTTCCACCCGCCCGCCCGCCGTCTCGTCAATCGGCTCGAAGACGAACACCACTTCCCGGTCGCCGAACTCGAAGAGGCTCCGCCCGCCCGGACTGGCCACGTGGCACAGCAGGGCGATTATCATGCCATCGGGCCGCCATGCCGGTTGAACGATCGTCCCAGCCGCACGTGCATCCGCAGGAATATGAACCTCCCGTACTCGCCCCGTCGACGTATCGAGTAGCCGCGGGGACTGCCCCGTCCCCGGCACCCCCTCCAAAAACGCCGATCGACCCCCGGGCGCCAGCACGATCGACCCAAGCCGCGCACCCTCTTCGCGGAAAACCCTTTCGCGCCGCCACACCGGTGCGCCCACCTGCTGGCGGAACACCTCGTGCGTGTACCACGGCCCCGAACCGGTCATCCGCGACCGCTCAGTCCAGTACACCACCCCGCTGTCGCCCAGCCAGGTGAAATTCTCGCTGGAGAACTCCGTCGGCAGCCAGCCCAGGTGCAGTGGCTGCGTCTTGCCCGTCTCCAGGTCCAGCGCGACCGACTTGAGCCACCCGATCAGTGCCACGTGCCGGCCGCTCGGCGAAAAACGGAAGAAACGCAGCCCCCAGTCGCTCGCGAACTCGTTCCAGCCCCTGTCAAAGACAAGACGCCGCGTCTGCTCGGGCCTGTCAGCCGCAAACCACACCACCTCTTCCGTACGCAGCGACGGCCCGACAACGGCCGGCCCTACTACCGCGCCGGCCCCCGCGCCGCTCGATTGCGCATAGAGCACCGTCTTGCCGTCGGGGCTGAACGCCAGGTCGCGATGCCATTTCCATACACCGCCCGAGGGCGTGCAACCGCCTGCCGTCCCAACTATCGATGCCAAAAGGATCCACAATTCGAAATGTCGTGTCGCCGCCGGGCCGCGGCTCTTCCTTGAGCGGTCCCGCCGTCCGAATATGGTAAACATGCTATGACCTCCCTGGACCGCATGCCCCGCCCGCATATCGATCCTAACCATCTCTCGCAGGCAGCACAACTATACGACTTTTTGGATTATAGGCGTCCCAGGCCGACCTTTGTGGCAGCGGCCGTGGCAGTACCTCGTGCATCTCCTGCGTCTCCTCCGGCCAGTCTTGCTGTCGTCGCCGTAGCCGTTTCAGCCCCCAGCGTCAGCGGCGGTCCGGTCGGCCGGCAGGGCGCCCCAGCTTGCAGACCATATGCTTTTCTCCGTACCTGGCGTACCCGTGGTGATATCATGCGCCCCGAAGCGCGAACCCCGCTGCCCAATCGGCGACGCCCCGTCCCCGCCGCTCGCCCCTCTGCCGTTCTCGGTGTCCGTGGCTCATTATGACCGCCCGAATCCGCGCGCACGCCCCCGACAACGGGCCGCAAGCCGCCGTTTGACAATTCCGCCAACCCATGTTTAGAGTGGCCCTCGTCGCAGTACAGGAGACCAAGAGCGGACATGAAGGCCCATTCCTCACGCGCTGCCTTGCGAACCGGCACCCGCTCCCACCCAACGTCCGACGCCCTCGACCATCCCGGCCTCAGGGCGATCGCGCTCACCGCCTTCGTGCTTCTGGGCGCTGCCCTTTGCGCCCGTTCGCTCCTCTGGGAACTCTGGTCGGTGTATGTCAGCGACCTGCTCGAGCGCCCGGAAACCCGCTGGAGCGCCAGCCTGATGATCCGGCACACTGTCCACCTCCTCAGCGCCGCCGGAATCGCCCTGGGGATATTGTCGATGGCATTGGCCCGCCGGCCGTGGCGCCTCACCGGCCTGGAAATCGGCGCGCTCATCCTTGCCATCGCAGCCCTGGTCTCCGTGCCCGTCGCATCCGGCAAACGCATCGCAATCAATACGGCCCTCGACACCGCCCTGCCGCTCCTCGCCGCAGCCATACTCTACCAGCTGCTTGCCGACCGGCCCGCCTGGCGACGCGCCCTGATGGCCGGCCTGGTCGCCGTCGCAGCCGCCAACTGCTGGAAAGGCACTGCCCAACACCTGTGGATCTACAAGCAGGACTACCAGGCTTTCCAACAGAACAAGCAGCAGATCCTGGCCCGCATGGGCACAGGCCCGAACGACGCCCAGGCCACCATCATCGAGAACCGCCTCAAGGCCCGGGTCGACGATCCCCAGCCGATGGGCTTCTTCCACCACGCGAATGTGCTGGCCGGCTTCCTGGTGCTCGGACTGACCTGTTCGCTGGCGGCACTGGCCGGTCTTCGCGACCTCCGCGCCAACCGTACGTCCGATGACTCCAGCGCTCCACCCGTGCGCCTGCCGCTCAAACTCGCGCTGGCGGCAGCACTCATCCTTGCTGCCCTGGCCGTCTGGCATCTGCTCGTAATGAGTTGGGTCGCCAGCCGCGGTGCAATGGTCGGTCTGCTCGCCGCCGGCCTGACCGTGGGCGCAGCCCGCTGGCTGCACAGCCGCCCCCGCGCCTTCGCAGCCCTCCTGGCCGGCGCTTTCGTCCTTCTGCAGGCAACGCTCATCGTCCTCGCCCTCCGCGCACCGTCGCTCTACCACGATCTGGCCGCCCGTGGCGGCAAGGCAGGGACCTTCGCCGTCCGCCTGAACTACTGGCAGGCGGCGATTCGCATGTTCGCCGACCACCTGCTCACCGGCGTCGGACCGGGTCAGTTCGGCGACCGGTACCAGCAGATCAAACCCATCTATGCCACCGAGGACGTCTCACACCCGCACAACTGGCTCCTCCATGCGGCCGCCGAATGGGGAACCCTCGGCCTCATCGGCACCCTCGTCGCCCTGGCCGGCGCCGGGTGGATCATCCTGCGATCGTTGGCAGGACCGCCGCTTCCGGCCGAGCCATCGGCCAGGACGTCCCTACTACCCGCCGGCCTGCTCGTGCTCGTCTGCTGGCTCCTGGTGATGTCGGACCTGCCGGCCCGACGGTGGTCGAGCCTGCCCTTGCCTGTGGTCGTCTCCGTCCTGGCAATCGTATTCGTGAGCATTCCCAGTCTGTCCGGCCGGCTCGGCCAGACAATCCTGCTGGCCGGGCTGGTCGCCTTCACCGTCCACACGACAGTCGAATCGATCTCGGGCGTGCCGGGCGCCATGTGGCCCTTCTGGGCGGCAGTCGCACTGGCGATGTCCTGGCAGACTCAACCTCAGCCCGCGCTCCTGCCGCAAACAACCATGCAGCACCGTATCTCCCGCGCGTGTCTCATCGCATCCGGCATAGCTGCTGTGGCGGTCCTGGTTCTATCGGTCCGGCCGATGCGGGCCGTCAGCCTCATGCACCAGGCGCAGAAGACCTTCCTCGCGGGCAGTCCCGAACAGGCCGTCAAGCTGTTCCGGCAGGCCGCCGACACCGACACGCGCAACCCCATCCCGCTACAGGCAGCCGCAATGATCCGGCAGCGCCTGGCGCAGCACCGCCCTGCCGAGGATGTCTCCTATTTGCGCGAAATCGTGGAACTCAACCAGCAGGTCGTCCAGCGCGACCCGCGCAGCCCGATCCTCTGGCAGAACCTCGCCCTCGCCCGGATGACCTACGGTTGCCGCATCGATGACTATCCCACGATATACCAGGCCATCGCCGACATGCGCAAGTCGCTCGAACTTTGGCCCAACCGCCCCATGGGCTGGCTGGAACTGGCCCAAATGGCCGCCGTCCAACCATCCAGCGGCCCCGATAAGCCCGCCCTGCTCCAGGTCTCCCTCGATGCCTTGGACAAAGTCGCCGCCCTCGACGACCTCTGGCCCGCCGACGACCTGCGCAAATTGACCCCCGCCCAGCGCGAGGGCCTGCAGCGGTTCCGCACCCAGATCCTGGAACGCTATACCGCCGCCACGCAGCCTGCGCGCTAAACGTTTAGTGTGGAAATGCTTTAACGGCTGCGGCGTGTCTCTGGCGCTACCACCGCAGGTGAGCCTATCGGCCGCGTCGGGCCAGATATCTTTCTGGCGATACGGCCACGTCCGGGAACTGCTCCACGACCTGCTTGTCCACGGTGACCAGGGTGACATTCAAGTCTTGCGCCAGTGCTACGAACTCGCAGTCATACGCCCAGCAGCGGCTCTTGCTCGCCAGCGTCAGAATCGCAGACGACGCCACGTCATACTCCCGCCCGCTCATCAGCGCGAGGGCCTCATCCATGACCGCCTGGGCTGTGTGCAGGTCCAGCAGACGCTTTCGCAGGTACAAGGCCAGCACGTTGCGGAACTCGCTCCGCCAGAGCAGCGGCGCTGCCCATTGTGGGTCTTTGCGCAGAAGTCGCTGGGCCTGCTCAGACCGCTCGCCGCTCAGGTACAGGTAGACGATGATGTTTGTATCGACGACGATCATAGGCGCCCAGCCGCCTTGGCCTTGGCGAGCTCCACGTCCGTAATCGGATGATTCCTTGTCAGATCTCGCAGGTGTCGCGCCCGCCTCAGCACCTCTTCCGCATCGACCGGCTGGCTTCGCAGGGCGCGCTCGATGCACACGATGATCTCGCTGTTGATGCTCCGCCGGTTTGCCTTGGCGACGTCCTTCAGGGTCTCATACAGATCGGGAGGGATGTTTTTGACGGTGATCGTAGGCATGTGACACACTCCGTCTAGCTACTGTTTGATACCATTATGGAACCGTCAGATGGCCTTGTCAAGCGTGACCAGCCCCGTCGGGACTGGCCCGCAGCCGCTGCGCGAGATGTGCCCTGGAATGGGGTGTGAGTTCCTGTGCCTGCTCATCCATGCCCCCGCTCCGCCCGGCTTGCTGCCCGCGTATAATCAAACGAGGTGTTTGCCATGGTGTTCTGGCGTCGCGGTAACGGGCAGTCGGCGAGTTCCACAACCGGTCCCCAACGTACGCGCGCATCCCGGCCGCCCGACCCCGAACCGACGATCCAACGGCTCGGATACGACCTGCTGCAGGCGGCTCGCAGCCATCGCACCGGCAGTCTCGCCCGGCAGTTCTGGTCCGACCAGCTCATGCAGTGGGCGATGAGCAATCCGGCCTTCAAGGTCCAACTCTTCCGCTTCGTCGATGTCTTCCCGATGCTTCGTACCCCGCAGCAGATCCACGAGCACCTTCTCGACCACCTCGCCCAACCCGGCGTCACCATGCCAATGGGCCTGTCCCTCGGCCTGCGCGCCGGCTCGCTGTTCAAGCAGGCCCTGGCAGGCATGGTCACCTCGCGGATCCTGGCCATGGCACGCACGTTCATCCTGGCTGCCGACCCGCAGGCCGCCCTGCCCCAACTCCGCAACCTCTGGTCGCAGCGCGTGGGCTTCAGCACCGACCTCCTCGGCGAAGCCTGCGTCAG
>Ga0073932_1007708_pt1 | contig 10310 bp, 8 predicted proteins | sample DewCreD2012metaG_FD_76967 | JGI IMG/M metagenome (GOLD analysis project Ga0073932, IMG submission 76967) | Hot spring sediment bacterial and archeal communities from British Columbia, Canada, to study Microbial Dark Matter (Phase II) - Dewar... ...
AGGCCCAGGCGATCTCGCCGCCGTCCGGGTCGGCCAGAGAGCCGCTCAACACAGTTCTGCCGGTCGCCGTGACCTGCACGCCCACGCGGATGACGAGCTGCTCGTACAGGCCATCGCCGTTCGAGTCGAGGCCCCAATCGGCGTAGCCGCCGGTGAGGGCGGCGGCGTCGCCGGGCGCGTCGCCGGTGGTGAAGGCCCAGACGGTGGGATCGAAGGTTGCGTTCCCCAGCGTGTCGCTGATCCCGGCGGTGAGGGTGACGACGTAGGTGGTGTACGGCGCGAGGAGCGCATCTGGGGTGAAGGTCGCCGTGCGTGTGGCGGCGTCGTAAGCGACACTGCCGTTGACCGCTGCGCCGCGCATCTCCGCCATGTGGAACGTCGCCGTTGTCAGTGTGCTCGTGTCCAGCGGGCGATCCCACGTCACGGCGATGACGGCGTTGCGCGGGACATCCAGCGCGCCGTGCGCCGGTGAGAGCAAGGTGGGGCGTGGCGGGGAGACGTCTGGCTCGGTGGTGAAACTCCAGGTCGCGCCTGCCGCCAGCGGCGTCCCGTCGAGGGTTTGGATCGCGGCGCTCACGTGCGCGGTGTAGGTGGTGCTGTACGCCAGCCGGGTCTGCGGGACGAACGTGGCCTCGCGGCTCTCGGCGTCGTAGCGGATGAGTCCGCGTACCGTCCCACACGGCCCGCCGGAGAGGGTGAAGGTGGCGCTGTGGATGGTCGTTGGGTCCATGACGGCGCGGAATCCGGCGTACAGCGGTTGATCCACGTTGACGTTCATCGCGTCCGGCGCGGGGGAAACGTAGTCCACGCCGATGGGGTTGGTGATGGTGAACGGCCCGGCGGTGGCGCTGGCGGTGTTGAGGCCGTCGGTGGCGAGGACGCGGACGAGCGCCTGGGTGGTGTTGAGCAGACTGGCGGTTTCCAGCGTGAAAACCGTGCCGGGGAGGTGGATGGCTTGCGCTTCCCACGTCGCGCCGTTGTCGGTGGAGACCTGCACGAGGAAGTGGCGGGTCTCGCCGGGGTCGCTTTCCCAGGCGATGGGCTGCGGGCCGGTCCAGGTGGCGCTTCCCGGCGGGGTGATGCTGATCGTGGGTGGAGTGGCGCTCACCGTCCGTTCGGCCAGCAGCGCGTCATCGCTGTTGCGGCGAATCTGGATGCGCGCTGTGGCGGCGGGGTAGGGGACTTTGAGCGCGAAGGGCGCGGGCGCGTCGGGCGGAAGTTCCGCCGCATCCCGCCCTGCGTATTGCAAGGACGTGGAGGTGCTGAACGCGCGCGTGTAGCCGACGATTTCTTGTCCGGCATTGTCCAGGAAGACGAGGCTGTACGGTCCGGCAGGCGGCGCTTCGAACTCCCCGGGTTCGAGCCGGTACCAGGGATCGAGTTCCACCTCGCCGGTGGTGGGGGTGATGAGGCCGGTCGCCAGCAGCAGCGGATCGGCCAGCGTGGTTTGGTAGAACGCCCGCGAGGCAGTGGTGAAGCGGTTCAGCAGCGAGCGATAGTTGAGCCATTCGATCCATAACCGCTCCGGCGGGGGCGATTCCACCGGGTCAACGTTCATGAAGCTGTTGATGGTCGTCAGCGTTTTCGAGTTGCGCGGTTCCATGAGGGCCGTGCTGATACGGCGGTCTGCGCGCGCGCGCACGTCGTACCCCGATCCGCCCTGGCGCGTGTCGTGCTCGAAGCCGTACAGGTGCCCGGCTTCGTGGGCGGTGATGTAGCGGAAATGGCTGGAGTACGCATTCTGCACCAGCATACTGTACCACGACTGGCGCGGCGAGGTGAGGCCGATGTCGCCTAGCCAGGCTACCGGCGCATAGCCGACCATGAAATCGCAGCCGGAGGTGGCGGCGCACATGGCGTTCAGTTCCAGCAGGGCCTTCAGAAGTTGCATATCGCCGGCCGGCGCGGAACTCCACACGAGGGAGCCTATCGGCGCGTAGTAGGGGACGGCGCTGGCCGGTTGCGCCAGCCCCACGTTGGGGACCGGGTAGATGGCCTGCACGCCGCTGCGGTAGCCCAGGGCGACGTTGCTCAGATTGACCACGCCTTTCTTGCCGTAATCCTCCCCAACCGCCAGCGCGCGCGAGTGAACATTCAGCCAGCGCGTCTGGACGGCGTTGCGCGTCTCCACGCCGGCGAAGCGCTGTGGTTTGCCGTGACTGTCGCGCACGGTGACGGATGCGCGAATCAGGTATGGACCCACTTCTGCGGGGGTGAAGCCGTAGTAGTTGACGCTGTCCTGTGAGGCGAGCCGTGTCGCCTTGTCGTTGAGGCGGTAACGCCGCGCGGTCTCTGCCGTGTAGTCGAAGTGCCAGTCCGTTCCATTGCTGCGCCACGATGCGGTTTCCAGGGGCGCACCTGAAGGCGACGCCCACGTCAACTGAATGTCTTCCACATCCACGTATTCCCACAAATCCTTGTACCACACATCAGGGTAGAAATTGGCGCTGGCGAGGAATACGCGCAACGCGGTGGGTTTGCCGACGACGAGGGTTTCGTCTTCGAGCACCTGCACCGGTTCCAGCCGCACCTCAAGTTGCGGGAGCGTCCAGAACGACCAGGTTTCGCCGATTTCCAGCGGACCGCCGCTCAGGTCCTGGACCCAGTCATCGTGATTCAAGATGAGCGCGTCGGTCTCGCCCCAGATGTGCGCCTCGTAGCGGATGCCGTCCCTGAGCGGCGCCGAGGGAACAAAGGCATATTCGACCTCGTTGATCCGGCGCGGCTTCCCGGCCACATAGACCGGCTCTTGTTTATCGTTGAGATAGTACACCTGGAACGTGTTTTCGTTCACGGTGGCCTCAGAAACGATCGTGGTGAAACTGACGCGAATTTCGGGGAGCGTTGTGGCGGCGTCTGGCTGCACGGGGACGTTGCGCGTTTCGTCAGCAGGCCACACATCATCAACGCTCAGTTCGGCATACGCGCGCAATTGCATCTTGGTCAGTTCATAGCATGTGCAGGAACAATCCGGCAACCCGGAGCAGCCGCAAAAGTCCTGCTGCTGGAACCAGACATTATTTTCGCCGTCAATCAACTCGGTGTAATCGAAGGGAACTTCCTGTTCTACAGGGATTTTCTCAGGCCACCAGGGAATCGTTCCGATTGAGCCGATGATATTCCACTCGCCGGTGAATGTACCGTCTATCCACTTGCCGGGTTTGCCGTTGAGCGCCACGGCCCAGGTGGGATCACTATATTTCGGGCTGCCGTCCGAGTTGAAGTCGTAGGGTTTTTCGGAGAAGGTGAAGGTCAATGAAGTCTCGCTCAATTCGGTCGGATCCTGCGCGCCGATGTTGAAGGGCCAGCGCAGCCGCGAGAACGGCACGCACCAGGAACCGGGATACTCGTAGGTCCAGACGGTGTAGCCTTCTGCGTCCTTTTCGACCGAAACCGGATCGCCGATGGCGGCGGTGGTGTACGTCGCGGCGATGTCCATTTCGGTGGAAGAGGCTGGCGGTGGGGTCTGTGCTGCCACAGAACGCGGCGTCGCGCCGGGCAGCAACAGTCCACCGAACATCATCAGGCTAATGGCTACAGTCCATAGGAAAGATTTATGTCGGTTCATCATCACGCTCCCTGAAAATGGTAGGACAAACTGTCAGTTTGTCCCTGGCGCAGGCGCAAGCTAACAGCTTGCGCTACATTTTTCTGTTCGTGAAAATGGTAGGACAAACTGTCGGTTGCCACAGGCGCAAGCTAACAGCTTGCGCTACAACTTTAACACGAGGGGCAGGAAGATGTGTTTGTCCAGTACCAGTCCCTTGATCACGATCTCGTGGACGTCGTATGTCGTCGCTCCGGCCATGGCGGCGGTGATGGTGATCGTTCTCGTGCCCGGCATGGTCCAGGAGAAGGCGGCGCTGTCGTAGGTCTGGTAGAGGTTGGCATGGACGATGGGGGCTTTGTCGGTGGCTTCCCAGGTGTAGGTGATGGGGAAGATCGTGATCGTTGGGGAGATGACGGCGTTGAAGATGTAGGTGCGGTTGGTGTCGCCCTGCGTCGCACCGCTGGCCGTCACACCATAGACGAGAGCCGTGCGTGTGGCGTGCGCTGCCGTGACGCCGTCGGTGGCGGTGAGTGCGATGCGCTTTTCGCCCGGCGTTTCCCAGGTGAACGTCACATTGTCGCCGGTCGTCAGACCGGGGTGCGTGACCGTGATTTGCTCCGTCGCCGTCCAGGTGTAGGTGATCGGCTGCCCGGCGTACCCTGACCAGACGAGGCCGCCGGTCATCGAAACGACTTGCTTCGCGCCGATGAACAGCGGGCCGGACGTGACGACGTTGGGGACGCCGTCGGCGCGCAGCCAGCCCATATCCTGGAAGATTGCCAGCGTCACCGGGCCGGGATGGCGCGTCACGTCGCTGTAGAAAGGCGTCATCAGATGGTTGACGCTTGAGCCGAAAGCAGTCGGGTCAAGGTGGGATAGACTGCTGCCGCGTTGCCAATTCATTGGCGTGTAAAGTTTGGCTGCTGTCCCTCCGTTTGTTGCGTTGGTATTCGGCCCCCCGAAGTTGGCGTCGCCTTTGAGTCGTGCAGCCAGCGTATAGGGAGCATTAGGCAAGTAACTCAAGAGCGCAACGCCGGCGCTGTCCACGGCAAACCGGTCGTAGGGCGTGGGGCAGGAGCCGTAGAATGACCAATATAATCCATTGCCGCAAAAGCCGACGTTGGAGTCTTCATACATATTGCCGATGAAGCCCAACCCGTGGGCCAACTCGTGCAGCGCCACCGCGACGAAGTCATACGTCGCCGTGGGCGCGGCGAGGTGCATTGTCGTCGTCACATACGACCAATCCTCATCCGACTTGAATTGCAGCGTCATATCTCCCCGCGTGAGATCGAGATCGCTGCCGGTGAGCGCGTTGGCCAACGCAATGGGATAGGCGGTGTTGACTAAAGGCGCGCCGGAGAAATTGTAGATGTACTTCGACGGCATGCCTGTTCCCAGTGCATCACCGCCGCTTGGAGTAGACGTCCAGCATACCGACACCTCTATAGGCACGGTGGAAGAAATCCACGTTCCCCAGAGTGAGGCGGCATAGTCGAGTGCGGTCACCGCGTCAGCGGGCGGCGTCTCGCAGCCTGTCGACCACGTGATGTTGAACGTCGCGCCGCCGGTCGGTGTGGTTGGCGCCGCAACCACAACGACCGGCGCTATCCAGCCGCCGGTCGCTAACAAGAGCGCAATCGCCGAGAATCCACGTACTACTATCGTCCAATAGGGGATTTCTTTGTCTTTGACAGCACTGACAGGGCACCGTCGACGATGCCCCAAACTCGATTCCCAATTGTTCACCGGTCTACCTCCCACAGTATGCTGCGTTTCCTGATGACGGATTTCTGTCCCTGTATCTTGTGTCAAGTATAAAGCCGGTTTTTTGTTACGACAAGTGCGAAGTTCCGTTTCATGAAATCAGCGCCGAGGCATAGAGCTTCGGCGCTAACTCTGATACCGGGTGACTTACATATTATGCTTGCCAGGGATCGTCAGATCCCGGGTGGCGCGCAAGAACCGCGGATCTGGCGATCCGTTCCGAGCATGGCTAACTTGTGCGGAACTTTTGCCAGGATGGATTGACGACTTGGCATCTGGCTTTATACCAGGCACACGGTAAAATTTCCTTATTCTTGTCAGCAGAGTAAGCAGATTTAGCAGATTATGTGTTGTAAATCGGTCAGAAATCAGCTTAATCGGCTAAATCTGCTGATGAAAAAAGTCGTCCTGCTCGGCGAGCCAGCCTTTTTTGCCGACGACGTCGAAGGCTGGGCGTTCGATGATGCGGTAGTTGACCATAATTTTCTCACTCTTGAAGAAGTCGTCGCAGTAGTTCACGCTGTTCTGTGAGTAATTCGTGTTGTTCTTCCACTAAACTTGCTTGTTGGGCCAGTAGTTGCTCAAACAATTGCGTTAAGGCTCGATAGTGTTCGAGCAGCCTTTGCTTTTCTTGCTCCCGGCGTTTTTGTAAGCGATGCTCGACCAAAGGGGGACGATTGAGACGCAAGCGGTGCAGTGTGAAAATGCCTGTCTCAGTCAACGGGTGCAGCGTACCGTCATCAAGTTCAACAAAATGTGCGCTGGCAGGTTCGAGACGTGGATTCCATAGTGTCGGTTCATCAGGGTGATCAGGCCAGTAGTCCAGCTTGTATTGATTACACCGTATGCAACTGTACAGTAAATTGTCCAGACTGTCATCGCCCCCTTTGCTGCTGGGGCGGAAGTGGTCAATCGTTAGCTCTGCGCCGGTATCTGTTTCACTGATGCCACAGAACTCGCAGGCGAAATTGGCACGCTGGCGCACCTGTTCGCGAAGATGGGGTTCTATTGCCATGCGAATTGAACTGTAGCTTGTTGCGCCAGTTGACGCCGGAATCGCATGATTTCTTCGCGCAAGACTTCGTTTTGTTGCGAAATGTTTTGAATCTGTCTGGCCGTATTGCCAATGCGATACAAGATTCTATCAATATCGGCCTGTAGCGAATCCTGGTTCTCCGCTGGCGCATCTCGCTGTAACATCAGCGTTTCTTCACGGTCTTGCTTGTCGTACCACGCCTCAAGTTGCGCTTGTTCTTCTTCAGATAGCGTTTCACCCCGCGTTACGCGATTGTGGAGTTGTTTGCCCAATGCATCGGATACCATTCTGCTCCCCCTGTTACTTTGCTGTTACATCTATTCTAGCATAAAACGACGGATTCGGTTAGTCGAGACTTGCGCTTGCCCATATTGCATCGTCGCCGTAATATCCCATTGTACGTCGAAACGACATACGATTTTCCTTTGTCCAGCAATTTACTCGTGCGCCGCGTTGTACGCGATGCCGTCGATCATTAACAGGCAATCGGCGTCGATGAACTCCGTTGTCGCCGTCATCCGCGCCGGGAATTGATCTTTGGCGAAGTGATTGTGGAACAGGCGCTCCATTTCGGGCAAATCCTGGATGTGCTTGCGCCAGACGTTGACTTTGACCAGGTGCGTGGGGTCAAGCCCAGGCCGGCCAGCGTCTTTTCGAGGTGCTTGATGGGAACTTTGTAGCGCGAGTTGCCAACTCGCGCTACAGTATTTTCATGTGCAATCCGATGACGTTGTTGGGCGAATTGTCTATTTATAGTCGTTTTTCAGACCTGACAGGTTTTCTGAACCCTGTCAGGTCTGGAGTTGTACTTACCACTCCGCCGGTGGGTGGAAGTTAGCGTCTGCCTCGTACAGCGCGCGAACGGCGGCAAAGTCGTCGGCCAACGTCAGCGCAGCGACGCGGTCCATCAGCGCGTAGACCGGTTCAACTTGCTCCGGCGCCAGCTCGACCATGTAGCCCCAGCCGCCGTCCCACGGCAGGATTTCGACTTTGTTGAACGCGAGAAAGTCGCGCAGCAGGTCGCCGCGCACGAACTCGATGCCGTGCCACTCAAAGATGCCAAAGTCGTCGGGGTTGGCCTTGCCGCTGCGGCAGAGCTGCCACGCATCCCCGCCGACGATGAAGGCGGACTGTCGCCCGCGGCTGCGCGGCGTGTCCAGCGGATCGAAGTCCAGCTTGAGCGCCTCTTGCATCATCGCGTCGAGTTGGGCGTCCACGAGCACCCAGCGCGCCTGTTCGACATTCCAGTATTCGACAACCCAGTGATCCTCATAGTGTCCGGGGATAAAGTACGTGCCGAAGCCGCAGCGCGCCCGCGCCGGGACGCCCTGGTGGCGCAGGATCGCCGTCATCATCACGGAGAAGTCGCGGCAGTTGCCGACGAGTTTACGCTCGTGGGGCCGCGCCTCGGTGAGCGGGCGGTCGTCCAGTTCCAGGATGCGCGCCAGTTGCTTCTCCACATAGCGCAGGTTCACCTCGGCCTTGCGCTCGTCGGTCAGCTCCAGGCCGTAGCTGCCCGCCCAGAAGATGTGCACCATCACGCCTTGCAGCGTCTTCACCAGCGCCGGGATGTCGGTGGGCAGGCCGTCGAACAGGTGCGCGTAAGGGCCGGGGGCCGTCGTCGGGCCGGGTTGGGTGTAGTAGCTCAACATATCGTTTGTCATTGTTCAGTCTCCTTGTTGTAGTCTATAGTCCTGAGTCAGATAGTCCTGAGTCGGATAGTCCGCGGTCGAGAGGACATCCAAGAGCTATATGGCAGAAGTGCGGTGTCTGCGACTCAACCGAACGTTATCTCCGCAGCCGGTCGCACTGCGACTTGCCGGGCGCTCAATTGCTCGTTCCACTTCTCGATCAGATCGGCGGCGTCTTTGCTAAAGCTGCTGTGCCCATCCTGAACCAGAATCACGTTAAAGCCTGCCTCCTGCGCGCCGATACACGTCGCTTTCACGCATCCATGCGTGACGAGGCCGGTGACGACCACGGTATCGACGTGGAGCGAGCGCAGCGTTTCTCCCAGAGGGGTATCCTCGAAGGCGTTTCCGTGCTGCTTGTGAATGATATAGTCTTTGGGCTGGGATTGAAGCTGCGCGTGAAGCTGCCAGCCTGCCGAGCCTTTCACCAGGTTTCTGGCGTCCGAGTGTTGGATGTAGAACACCGGGACATCGCTCGCATGCGCGCGTCCGATCAACGTGTTGATGTTTTCGAGCAGTTCATCCGCTTTGTAGATAGGGGTGGATTTCTCGAAAAGCCCCTGCTGCACATCGATAACCAACAAAGCGATAGGTTGTGTTGCCATGATGAATTTCTCCTCTTGTTTCCGGGAATGATTCCACCGAAATTTGACTACTACAAATTCCGTCAAAATCCGTTGAGAGGTTGGCACACCGGACAGAGGCGGGTGTGCGTGTTGCCGGTCTTGATGTTTTCGACGGTGGTTCCGCAAACAGGACAGGGTTGGCCTTCCAGATGCAGGATGTGCATCGCCCGCTGGTCCCATTGCCCCTTCTCGCCGTACAGGTTTTGCTCCCATGCGCTGCCGCCCAGGTCGATGCTCTGTTGCAACGTCTCGCGGAGCGCCGACCACAGGTTGGCGATCTCGGCGTCGCTCAATGACGCAATCGAGCGCAGCGGGTGGATGCGCGCCAGGAACAGCGGGCCCTGCACGTAGACGTTGCCAATCCCGGCGATGCGCTTTTGGTCGAGCAGGAACGTCTTGATCGCGCCTTTGCGCTTGCCTAACAGCGCGCGGAACTCGTCCAGGCTCAGGTCGAGCATGTCGGGGCCGAGTTCGGCGGTCATCTTGTGGGCGGCGAGGGTGGGGGCGTGATGCGCGAAACCGAACCACCAATAATAGTGTTTACAATTTACCATTAGACTCTTACATCCTTACGGCCCGTATTGTACTTCCCAATAATATGCTATGCAAGCGGACGGCAAAATGACACCTGCAAATCCGTTAAAGTCGTCTCTATCCGCCAGATAACGCACAACTGGGCAAGCACCACAGTTTGAAAGCAAAAACGGAAAGCTTCTACTATAAAGGTAGAGGTTTTTCGTTTGTCTATCCTCGCTTCAAGCAGTGCATCATCTCAACACAAGTTGTTCCATTGGGGTCCGCTATCACCCTATGTCTGCCCCTATTTATGTTTAATGCGCTCGTCCACTGCAAACTTATTCAGGCTTAAGCATCCCCAAAAAGAGTAAGTACCGCAACGTCACGTTTTTTATAGTTTTTACTTTGTTCGAGCAAGATAAATAACCACCAGTGAGCGATGTAAGAATCCGGCACCAAGTGACGAAAAATCCGGCAGCGAGTGACGAAAAATTCGTCACTCGCCGACGAATCATTTTGCCTCTTTGCGCTTAGTATGGTGAGTGTTTTCCCGATGATAAATGCGGAAACAACCATCACAATTCTAGGAGACGCATTGATATGGCAAAAGAGAAGAACACAAAGAGATCGTGTGAAAGCGACTACGTAGTTATCTGGACTGAAGCTTGGCTCACCCGATTAGAAGAGGGCAGCGTTATCAATGAAACCGCGTAACCCTCTTGCCCCTACACTCGCGTGGTTATCCGCATTTGGCCTACTGGCGATCTACCAGTGTTGCTTGGTTCCGCTGTTCCACGTCGCCCGTGAAGAAGTCCGGATGTGGATGGCGACGCCCACCCCCACACCCGTGGCAATGCCCATCGCCGTGGGTACGGAAGGTGACGAGGCCATCACCCGCGCTGCTTTCGATGACTGGCTACAGGAACAACACGGCCTCCAAGCCTTGCCCGATCCTGACCTGGAAGAGCGCGCCTACTACCTGGCCGGCGAAGCGCCCAAGTTGTGCTCTGCACAGACTTGGCCGCGCTGGTACGGCCTGCGGTATGCCGTGGGGCCAGCAACCGGGGCGTGGCTGTTCTACTGGCCCGGCTGTAATCCCTGCCCGGAGAATACAGAGTGCTACC
>Ga0073932_1007711_pt1 | contig 10307 bp, 7 predicted proteins | sample DewCreD2012metaG_FD_76967 | JGI IMG/M metagenome (GOLD analysis project Ga0073932, IMG submission 76967) | Hot spring sediment bacterial and archeal communities from British Columbia, Canada, to study Microbial Dark Matter (Phase II) - Dewar... ...
GAAATTCAAAAGGATGACGTTCTCGGTGCCCTTCAGTTTGACCCGAGCGGACTGCCCGCAATTGTCCTGCTGTTCGCCGGGGTGCATGCAGATCGAGTTGTCGGCGGTGACCGGCAGTGTCAGGTCCTCGGCGCGGAGCGGGTCGGGAAGCGCCAGGTGAAACAGTAGCACGGAAAGCGCGCCCGCCGCCGCACGAATCGTCCGCATGGTTTTTCCTCCCGAAACGCTGGCCCACTTCAGTGTACACATGAGACGGGCCGCGTGCTGAACCATCTCCATCGATTGACCGGCTGTGCCGGAGCGGCTAGAACAAACCGTATCACCGACCCATCTGGGGACGAGATGCGATCGTGAATCCAGATTCCTGCGCTCCCGATCAACCCGGTCCCGAGGCCGCGCCGCCGAAAGAAGAAGAGCCTCCGCTGCCGCTCATCGAAACGATGCCCGATTATCCGCCCGGCGTCGAGCGCCGTTCGTGCGCGCCGGCGGGCCGTCCGGCCGTCAAAGCCGTCGGGGCCGGGGTCCTGAGGAAGAGGAAGGCTTCGCTGCCGCCCGACTGGGCGGCCAAGAAGCGGATGATCGTCTTGTGCATCCTGCTGCTGATCGCCAACATCTGTGTCGGGACGTACCTGGTGCTCACCTGGGGCCAGCGTTCCAGGCGCAAGCCCGAACCGGTGCCGGTCCGGACGCCGGTCCAGCCCGAACGCATCATCGCTCCGCCGCCGCGACCGGCCGATGTGGGCTGACGCGCCACGCCACGAGCCGTGCGGATCATCGCCAAACAGAACAAGGGCGAATGAGTGGTGACGATCGACCGACGCCTTGGTACCGCGCCGCAGAAGTTCCAGACCCATTGCTTGCGGCTGCGGGCCCGGCTCTACGTTGCTCGCTCGTCACAGATCTCCTCCGGATATGCTCCTCGCTCGCGCCTCGATTCGGACCCGTATCCGCGGCACACTGGGTCAGGAACTTCTGCGGCACGGTACTTGGCGATCCAAGGCAGAAAGGAATTCGTCGCGAACCGAAAGCGATCCGGAGCCTGGTTGAATGGAGACCTCGACCCGATATCGGAAGAAATCGTTGCCCTTCTGGAGATCGGCCTCCAGCAAGAAGTGCGCTGACGTTTGGTTCAGCAGGCCAGGAAGCCCTCCGTTGGGAAGCTGGACTACAGCTCGGATCGGGCGTTCGCCGGCGCTTGCGGTGCGCCTGCCATTCCCGGCGAGCAGGTGTGGTGCGTCCACCCTGTCGGCGAGCTATGCTGCGAGTCCTGCGCGGGGAAGCCTCTGGCCGGCCGATTCATTGCGGTGGCGGTCGCGATGCCTCCCCGCGCTGTGACTTTCGCGGCGCGCCAGACGTAGTATAAGGCGGTCTTCATCCACCCGGAGCGCGTCGCGGCAAGGGCGGCGTCGAGAAGAGATCGGAGCGCGTGGCTTGGCCGATCGGGAACCGACGGGCGAAAAGAAGAAGAGCCTCCAGCTGAAGGCCCTCCGGCACCGCCAGACCTGGCTGAGCGCCACGGACGAGGAGTTGCTGCAAGGCACCTCGCTGGGCATCGGCGATGCCCTGGACGAACTGCTTGCGCGTTACAGCCGGCCGGCCTACGTCTTCCTCAACCGGCTCGTCTCGGGCCGTTGCGATCCGGAGGACCTGCTGCAGGAGACGTTTCTGCGGGTGGTCCAGCATGCCGGCGAGTTTCGCACAGGTGCACCGTTCAAACCCTGGCTTTTCACCATCGCGCGCAATGTGGCCTACAACGCGTTGAAACGCACGGGCCGCAGGGAGGTATTAGAAGTGAAGACGGACCTGAGCGACTGGGAGCCGCCCGCGCGGGAACAGCACGCTCCGGACCCCAGCGTATCGGTGGAGGAGAACGAGCAGAAACGCATGTTGATGAGCGCGTTGGAGAGACTGCCGCAGTGCCACAGGGAAATTCTGATCCTGACGATTTTCGAGGGGTTCACGTACGAGGACGCTTCCGAGATCACGGGCGATCCGGTGGGGACGTTGCGTTCGCGCGTCTTCCACGCCTTGAGAAAGTTGCGCGAGATGCTGAAGGAGCGGCCGTAATGGGCGCCGACGATTCCAATGCCGAGGAACTGATCGTCCGTGCGCTCACCGGTCAGGACCCCGAGGCGCAGGCGGCGATCGAGAAGGCGGCGAAGGACGATCCCGAGCTGCAGAAGTTCTATGCGGAACTGAACTCGCTCGTGCGTGCCATGGCCGAGTGCCGGGACTGGCGGGCCGAGCCGCCCACGCCGACGGCGCGCGAGCGCGTCCGGCAGGCGGTGCTGGCCAAGCTGCAGATGGCGCCGCCGCGCTTCAAGGCGGTCATTTTGGACGTGGAGGTCGCGCGGCGAAAAGTCACCCAGCGCATGCTGGTGGGGCTGGTGGGCGTGGCCGTGCTGGCGGCGTGCGTGGCCGGCGCCATCGTCTTCGCTTCCGGCGGCAAACGCAGCCGGCTCCAGCTTTCGGGGCAGCCGGCGTTCGAGGTTTCGGACGCCAAGGACCAGCCGGAGGCCTGGGCCAGTTTTGCCGGCGAGCTGACCGGCGCGGGATTGGCCGCGCTGAAGCAGGATGCGCCGGTGAACGCCATCTACCTGAAGCGCGGATTCCCCATCGACCAGGCGCTCGCGTACCAGGTGGACCTGGAGGTGCCCGACTTCGAGGACACGGCGTCTTCGGTCACGCTGTTCCTCGCCGACGCCATGAACCTGTCGCTGCCGGCCTTCACGCCGGAGGGGCGGCCCGAACGTTCCATCAGCCTGGCGCTCAACGCCGACAGCCTGGTGTTGTACGACGCCGGTCAGGCGTTTCTCGGTTCGCGGGCGCTCGGCAAGGCGCAGGGCTTCTACACGCTCCGCATGGAATATCTGGGTTCGCACCTCCGCGTGCTGGTGAAGGGCGAGGTGCTGTACGACGGTCCGCTCAACCAGGTGTTGCGCGGCCCGCTGCATGTCGGGCTGCGCACGTCCGGCCAGCGCAAGGCCGGCCTGCGTTTCAACGCCGTGCGCCTCGAACGGTAGTTAACAGCGGGTTCGATCTCCGTTCACAGGGAGGAATTCCGCATGTCCACGTCTCCTGCCGCGCCGCAGCCCACGCAACCGCCGAAGCCCGCCGAGCCGCTCCCGGAAGACCTGGCGCTCGCCGCCAAGCTGGTCTCCGCGCGCGACCAGCTCGTCCGGGAACTCCACCGCGTGATCGTGGGGCAGGACGAAGTGATGGAGCAGTTGCTGATCGCGATCTTCTGCAAGGCGCACTGCCTGATGGTGGGCGTGCCGGGTTTGGCCAAGACGCTGCTGGTCTCGACGCTGAGCCAGACGCTGCACCTGAAATTCAGCCGCATCCAGTTCACGCCCGATCTGATGCCCAGCGACATCACGGGCACCGACATCATCCAGGAAGACGCGGAATCGGGGCGGCGCAAGGTCGAGTTTCTCGCCGGGCCGCTTTTCCACAACCTGATCTTGGCCGACGAGATCAACCGCACGCCGCCCAAGACGCAGGCCGCGCTGCTGGAGGCCATGCAGGAACGCCGCGTCACGGTCGGCAACAAGACCTACGCGCTCCCCTCGCCGTTCTTCGTCCTCGCGACGCAGAACCCGATCGAGCAGGAAGGCACCTATCCGCTGCCCGAAGCGCAGCTCGACCGCTTTATGTTCAACGTCAAGGTCGGGTATCCGGAGCGCGACGACGAGATCGAAATCCTGCGCCGCACGACCAGCAGCCATACGGCGAAAGTGAACGCAGTCTTCACGGGCGAGGAACTGCTGGCGCTCCAGGAGATCGTGCGCAAGGTGCCGGTCGGCGACCACGTCTACGCCTATGCCGTGGATCTGGTCCGCGCGACGCGCATCTCGGAGAGCTATGCGGCGCCCGAGGTGAAGCGTTGGCTGGACTGGGGCGCCGGTCCCCGCGCCTCGCAGTACCTCCTGCTGGGGGCCAAGGCCCGGGCGCTGTTGAAGGGCCGTTTCCACGCGACGGTCGAGGACGTGCAGGCGCTGGCCAAGCCGGTACTGCGTCACCGCCTGGTGCTGAACTTCGCCGCGGAGAGCGAAGGCTTGACGACCGACATGGTGATCCAGCGCGTGCTGGAGAATCACCCCTCGCCGGCTTCGGCCGCGCCCGCGGCGCCGGCGGTCAAGTAACGCGATCCGCGGGATGGCGAGCGCAAGCCCGGAGGCCTGCGCCGCCTGACGCCGTCCGCCGGTCGGCCCACAGTGCCGCGGCTTCGCGATGGAGGACGCCCGGGTCATGTCCGAGGCCGCCGAAATACTCGACCACCTCACCCTCGAGAAGGTCTCGCGCCTGCGCCTGGTGGCCCGCACGGTCGTGGAGAGTTTCATCCAGGGCCAGCATCGCAGCGTCTACAAGGGTTTCAGCGTCGAGTTCGCGCAGCATCGCGAGTACGCGCGCGGCGACGAGATGCGCCACATCGACTGGAAGGTCTTCGGCCGCAGCGACCGGCTTTTCGTCAAACAGTACGAAGAGGAGACCAACCTTCGCGCGATGATCTGCCTGGACGCGAGCGGCTCGATGGCCTTCACGTCGAACGGCGAGAGCAAGTTCGCCTATGCCCAGCGGGCCGCGGCCGCGCTGGCCTACCTGATGATCGCGCAGTCCGACTCGGTCGGGCTGACGGTCTTCGACACCGAAATCCGCTCCTCGATGCCGCCGCGGTCGACCAAGGGGCATCTGACGACCCTGCTGAAGGTGCTGGCCGAGACGCAGCCCGACAAGGAAACGAATCTGGGCAAGGTCCTGCACACGCTGACCGCGCAGATCAAGCGGCGCGGCTTGGTGATCGTCATTTCCGACTTCTTCGCCAGGATCGACGACCTGGTGCCCGCGCTGGCCCACCTGCGGCACAAGCGGCACGAGGTGATCCTGGTCCAGGTGCTCGATCCGCAGGAGGAAACCTTTCCGTTCCAGCAGATGTACGAGTTCCGCAGCATGGAGAATCCCGAGCAGCGCATCAAGCTGGATGCGCCGCGGGTGCGCGCGCTGTACCTGGAACGGTTCGAGCGCCACCGGCGGCAGTTGCAGGAGGCCTGCCACCAGTTCCATTTCGATTATGTGACGTTGACGACCGACAAGCCTTTGGATGCGGCGCTCTCCCATTACCTGCGCCACCGCCAGGAGCAATAAGAGGATGTTCCTGAACCCGGCACTTCTATGGGGGCTGGCGGCGGTTTCCGCGCCGATCGTCATCCACCTCATCCATCGCAGCCGGATCCAGTCCCAGAACTGGGGCGCGATGATGTTCCTGGAGGAGCTGTTGGCCGAGCGGGCGCGGAGCCTGCGCCTGCGCTCGCTCATCCTGCTGGCCGTCCGCACCCTGCTGGTGCTCTTCCTGGTGCTGGCGATGCTCAAGCCCGCGGTCCGCTGGCAGGCCGGCGCGGCCCGTTCGGGCCGCGAACGCGTCAGCGCGGTCCTGTTGATGGACGATTCCTGTTCGATGCGCGCCGGCCGTCCGCGAACCGCGTGGCAGGAGGCGCAGGACTTGGCGCTGAAGTACCTGGAGGAATTGAAGAACGGCGACGACGTGACGATCGTGCTCACGTCCAAGGCTGCGCAGGCCGCTTCGGCGGCGGCGCTCTTCGACCTCGAGGGCGCGAAGAACATGATCCGCAACGCGCAGCCTTCCTATGGCACGGCCGATCTGCCGCGTGCCGTGACCGGCGCGCTGCAGGTGCTGGAGAGCCGTCACAATCCGCGCCGCGAACTGGTGATCTTCTCGGACTTGCAGACCGACGGCTGGCAGCTCGAGGACGGCACCCGCTGGTCGTTCATCGCCGGCGCGCGCAAGTCGAGCAAGTTCCCGCCGCAGGTGCTGCTGGCGCCGGTCCTGCGGGAACGGCCCGGCAACCTGGCCGTCCTCAGCGTGACGCCTTCGCGGCAGGTCATCGACCCGTTCAGCGAGCTGTTTTTCCACGTCGAAGTGCTCAACGACGGCGAGCATCCGGCCGACGACGTCTCGGTCACCTTCATCGTCGATGGCGCGCCCAAGACCACGCAGACCCTCGACCTGAATCCCGGCGAGCGACGCGTGCTGGATTTCGCCCACCGGTTCGACCGTGCCGGTTCCAGTTACGTCGGGGCCAAGATCCGCGCGGTGGGCGACCAGTACGAGGAGGACAACGAGCTGTACCTGAGCGTGCTGGTGATGGACAGCCTGCCCGTGCTGATCGTGGACGGCGACCGCCGCACGGGGCCGTTGGAAAGCGAGACGGCGTTCCTCGCGCTGGCCCTGGCGCCGCAGGACAAGGAGGATCCGGATTGGCGCACGGTGCTGGCGCCGACCGTGGTGGACGTGACGGACCTGCGCGGAACCGACCTGCTGAAGTATCGCGTGGTGGTGCTGGCCAATGTGGCCGGCCTGCCCAGCGCGACGGTATCGGAACTCGAACGTTTCGTGATCGGCGGCGGCGGGCTGCTGGTCGCGCTCGGCGATCGCGTGCAGCCCGAGGCCTACAATCGCGACCTCTTCCGACACGGGTCGGGGCTGTTGCCGGTGGCGTTGGGCGATCCCGCGCTGCGCACCGTCCGTCCGGCCGCACCGGTACTCGCCGCGGGAACGTCGCCCGAGGCGGCGGCGGGGCGTTTCGTCCATCTGGGCCAGATCGTCTCGCGCGTGGCCGCGCTCGATCTCTTCCGGCCGGAAAAAGGCCAGGATTGGTCTTCCGGGCGCGTTTTCAACTACTTCAAGACCGCACCGGCCTCGGGCGACCAGGTCCGCGTGCTGGCGCTCTACACCGACGGTCAGACGGCCATCGCGCAGAAGAAGGTCGGCGAGGGCAAAGTGACGCTCTTCACCAGTTCGGTCGACGCCGATTGGACGGACCTGCCGATCCAGCCCTTCTACGTGCCCTTTTTCCAGAGCCTGGTCCTGGACCTCGCTTCGCAGGTCGTTCCGCCGCGGAATCTGGCCGTGGACCAGTCGCTGTCGTGCGTGGCGACCGGTCCGCTGGCGCTGAAACCGCACCTGCTGTATCCGCCCAGAGGCAACCCGGTCGCCCTGCCCGTCCAGCGCCAGGGCGCGCTCTCGGTCTTCGCCTACGACCAGACGCGGCTGCCGGGGCTGTACACCGTGGCGCCCGAAGGCGGCGACACGGAAGGGCGCGTCTATTACACCGTCTCGGTGGACCGGCGCGAATCGCATCTGACGCGGCTGGGCCGCGAGGAGCTGCAGCGTCTGACCGATGCCGAGGGCCTTGGCGCGCGACTGGTGGAGACGCCCGAGGAACTGGTCCTTGCCGCGGGCACGGGATCCGGCGGCTATCCGCTGATCGCGCATTTCCTGCTGCTGGCACTCGGCTGCTGCTTCCTGGAACTCTACCTCGAAAGGAGGTGGAGCTGATGGATCCGGTCTCCACGGAATCCCAGGTGAGTCTGCTGCTGAAGGGCTGGGTCTGGTGGGTGACGATTCCCCTGGCGGCGGGGGCCGGCTGGCTGGCCGTGAAGATGGCTTGGCCGGAGACCGCGCACCTGGGACGGGGCGGCCGCTGGTTGCGCGTGCTGCGCGCCGCGGTCGCCGTGCTGCTGGTCCTCTTCCTCGGACAGCCGGTGATCCAGACGCTTTTCCCGAAGTACCAGGAGCCGCGCGTGGTGCTGTTGTTGGACCGTTCGGCCAGCATGGAGGTCCGCGACACGCAGGAGACGCTGGAGTGGAAAGTGCGGGCGGCGGCCGCGGTGGGGCTGCTGGACGAGAAGCTGCGGGATACGAATGCCGAGCAGGCCGCGGCGCTGCTGCGGCAGGCGCAGGGGCGCGTCGAGACGGCGGCGGCCGCGTTGCGGCTGGCGCAGCAGGCGGCGCGCGAAAGCGTGGCGAATGCGGGCATCGCCCGGTTGCGGATCAAGGACGTCTGCGCGGCGTTGAAACAGGCCGGACAGCTTTCGGACGAAGCCTTGGCCAAGGCCAGGGCCAAGGCCGCCGCGCCGCAGGAACTGGCCCTCGGCATCGAGAAAGCGGCGAAGGAAGCCGCCAGCCTGACCAAGGAGATCGACGAGACGCCGCTGGATACGGCCGGCGTTGGCGACCGTCTGCAGGACAAACTGCGCCTGATCGAGGCGCACCGCAAGAGCCTGGGGCAGCTCTTCGCGCTGGCGGCCAGGACGCAGGACCTGGCCGACCGCGCGCTGGGCGAAAGGAACGACCCCGTCATTCGCACGGCCCTGGCCCAGCTTGAGGGCATGAACCGGCTGGCGATCGCCGAGCGCCTGCTGACGCGCCAGGTCAAGCCTTTCGTCGACGCTCGCAAGGTCCTGGTCAAGGCGTACCATCTCGACACGGACCTACAGCCCGCGCCTTATCTTCAGGCCGCCTTGACCGAAGGCCTGACTCCGGCGAACAGCGTTGCGGAAAAGAAGCCGGCGGCGCAGGAAGCGGCTGCGGAGCGCGAAAAAGTGGCCGAGACGGACCTGGCCACGCCGCTCTTCCGCCTTGCCGAACGCGAGGGGCAGGAGAACGTGGCCGCCGTGGTGCTTTGCAGCGACGGCCGGCACACCACGGGTCCGTTGCCCGAAGATGCCGCCCGGGCATTGGCCGCGCGGGGCGTCAAGCTGCACGCGCTGGGCGTCGGCGCGGTCAAGGCGCCGGCCGACATCTGCATCGCGCGCCTGGAAGGCCCCCTTTCGGTCTTCAAGGACGAAACGATCCGCCTGACCGCGCACCTCCGCGGCGTCGGCTACAAGGACCGCGAGGCGAAACTGGTCCTGAAGCGCGGCCAGGAAGTCCTGCAGGAGCGCGGGATCAAGTTCGTGTCCGAAGACTGGCGCCAGGAAACGTTTGAAGTGCCGGCCAGCCAGAGCGGAGCCAACCTTTTCATCGCCTCGATCGAGCCGCTGGAGGGCGAGGCGCTGACGCTCAACAACAGCGCCGAGGCGCTGGTCGATGTCGCCTCCGACAAGCTGCGCGTGCTGGTCATCGACGAGGAGCCCCGCTGGGAGACGCGCTACGTCGCCAGCCTGCTGCGGCGCGAGCGGAAGATGGTGCTGGACGAACGCTGGCTGCGGTACGGTCAGGGCTTCGACAAGAGCACGCCCGCGCTGCCGGAGGAGCCGGGCAAGCTCGACGAATACGACCTGGTGGTCCTCGGCGACATTCCTTCTGAACGGCTGAACGACGCGGACCAGAAGCGGCTGGCGGCCTATGTCTCGGATCGCGGCGGGTTCCTGGTCATCCTCGCCGGACGGCTGGCGATGCCGCAGCGGTATCTCACCGGGCCGGTGGCCGAACTGCTGCCGATCCGTCCCGTCGGTTCGCTGGCCGAAGGTTCCGGTCTGCCGGCCGCACAGGCGGTGCAGCAGGGCGTGCGGGTCAGGCTGGCCGAACCGAAGGAGCCCCCCGAAATCGTGCAGATCCTGCGCGACGCCTCGCTCAACGAACAGCTCTGGCCGCTCCTGCCCGAATTGAAGTTCGTCCATCGTCCGTCGTTCGCCAAGCCGGGCGCGGTCCCGTTGCTGGTCACCGACGATGTGCGCCAGGACGTGGCGGTGGCCAGCCAGTTCTTCGGGCTGGGCCGCGTGCTGTATCTGGGCACGGACGAAACCTGGCGCTGGCGCCACAAGGTGGGCGACCGCGTGCATGCCTATTTCTGGTCGCAGGCGATCCGCTGGGGCGTCAGCCAGCGGCTGACCGGGGACAAGCGGTTGAAGGTCGGCGTGGACCGGCGTCGCATCCGTCCGGGCGAGAAGGTCGAGGTGCTGGCGCGCCCCGCCGACGCCAAGGGGCTTCCCGTCAACGACGCGATCGTGGTGGCGGAAGTGGAGCACAAGACCAGCCGCCAGCGCATCCAGCTCCAGCCCGTGGCCGATTCCCGCGGGCTCTACCGCGGCGATCTGCAGAACCTGCCCAGCGGCCTGCACAACATCGTCGTGCGCGTGGACGGGCCGGGATTCCAGGACCTCAAGGGCGAGGTGCAGGTGATGGCGCGCGAAGCGGCCGGGCAGGAGGGGGTCGAATTGACGCGCGACCTCGATCGTTTGAACTCCATGGCGCAGGCCGGCGGCGGTGTCTGCATGGACCTGTTGCAGGCCGGCGAACTGTTGAAGACGATCTCGGCCGAAGGGAAGTACCTGGAGCGCGAGGAATCGTTCGAGCTGTGGTCGTCGTATCCGGCGTTGCTGCTGGTCGTCGGCCTGCTTTCGGCCGAATGGCTTCTCCGCAAACGCTACGGGCTGGCCTGACGGGTGCTTTGTCGTTTTGCTTAAAGTTTTGGCTTGCTAAAGACGATAAAGCGTATGGGGGGAGTAATTGCAGAAGGAAATCCGTATGGCCAACGCATCCGAGGTGGTAACGCGTCGTCAGC
>Ga0073932_1007713_pt1 | contig 10305 bp, 6 predicted proteins | sample DewCreD2012metaG_FD_76967 | JGI IMG/M metagenome (GOLD analysis project Ga0073932, IMG submission 76967) | Hot spring sediment bacterial and archeal communities from British Columbia, Canada, to study Microbial Dark Matter (Phase II) - Dewar... ...
CACCAAGGGCAGATCGTGTCCCGGTATGTTTTTCCAGCCGTCGGCTCCCACCATGGCAGGGTCCTTGATACCGTCGGCCAGCCATTCCATGTAGGCGATCATGGCCTGCATAGGATAGGAGTCCTCCGGCAGGAACTGCCCATTGGCGCAGCTCACCAGGCACCAGTTGATTCTTTCGGCGATCTCCCGCTTCCTGTTGCCCGCCCGCCAGTACTGCCCCGGCGGTGCATATTTGTCGCGCACCTGGAAGAACGGCATCCCCCCGGGCACCTGACCACCACCGAAATGGCAGCTGGTGCACGAAAGGGTCGTCTTGATGATGGGCTCCCCGTCTTCGCCTTTGAAGTCCCCCCAGGGACCGAGGGTCACGGGTGTGTTCTCAATCATGTTGTAGCCTTCCTGAACCAGCAGCGGCGCATCCTCGATATCGCGGCATTCATACCATTGAGCCATGCTCTGACAGTCGGCTTTCACCTTGTCTTTGGCATCGACATCGGAAGCCGGCAGCCAGGCCATCGCCGCAACAGCCATCACCAGTATCGTCCATCGTCTCATCGGGTTCTCCCTCTACCAGGATTTGGTGCGTTGAAACCAACCTCCGCCTTTGTTGAGGAAGAATATAATTCACGTGATGACTCCACGACTGTGACTTTGTCACCTGACCTGGTCCGTGGGGAGCCTTTGTGTGACTTTGTCACAGAGGCTTCACGCAGCCATCTTCAATGCCGGTCTCCCCGGCCCCACCACTTTCCCGTCTGAGGGTCCTGCGGAAAGCAAGGCGGCATGACAGGGGGAGGGTCATCGCCTGGAGGCTTCACGGCCAGCTCGACCGGCAAGCCCCCAAGCTCAAATTTGGCAATCGGCCGGCGGCAAAGCACCTGCGCCCGGCCATGCTAAAGATCGAGGACCTGGATTCGGTTTCGGGAGAGAGAGACGCGGCCCTTGCGCTCGAAGTCCTTGAGCAGGCGGCTGATGACTTCCCGGGATGAGCCGAGGTCGTTGGCGATGGTCTGATGGGTCGTCTGCAGGACTCCGTTTTCGGCCTTCTGGATCAGGTATTCCGAAAGCCGATCATCCAGGCGCCCGAAGGTTACCTCTTCCAGGAGCTCGATGATCTCGGCAAGTCTCTGACTGAGGAACATGAAAATATAGCCCCGAAGCTCCTCGTGCCGAGCCATGAGGTCGAGAAAGGCGCCCGCGGGGAGAAAGAGCAGCTGCACATCGGTGAGGGTCATCGCATCGGCCGGGTAGCGGGTGCCCGAAAGAATGCAGGAGGCGTTGAGGATGCAGGTTTCCCCGGGGTAGATTTCGTAGAGGGTGACCTCCTTGTCCTCCTGGTGACCAATCTTGAACACACGGATCTCACCCGAGAGCACGAAGCCGATTCCCTGGCAGCTGTCACCCTCGTGGTAGAGCGTAGTCCTGGCGGGCAGCTCCTTGTAGACACTGCTCAGCAGGATTTCTTCGGCAAGCGGCCCCTTCGCCTTCCGGAAAGGCGAAAAGAGAGCCAGGAGCTGTTCCATAGTGACTTTCAGCATTTTATGTCCTTCGCCAATGCATGGAACCACTCAGACCGTTACCGCCTCGGCATCGCCTCAGCGTCGTAGAATGCCTTTCAGCCTGTCCTCGAGCCTCCGGCCACCCTGGCCCTTGAGATCTTCCTTGGCCCGATCCAGGAGCCCCTTCCCGTATTCCATGGCGAGACCGCTGTAATCGATGGTGTACTTCGGGTCAGCGCGGGGACCCTGTATCCTGACTGGAATCGTCATGCCGGAAAGGTCCGCCAGTTCATGCCCGCCTTGACCCTTGGTGGTTCCCACCACGGTCGGCTTCAGCAGGTAGTCGATCCGGTCGGCTCCGATGTCGATGACGCCCTCGCCGGTGACGCGGAGGAGCGGGGACTTCACCATGAGGTCATTGTTGTGGGCGACGCCGTTCCTGACGTTGAAGCTGGCTTTGAGCTCGCTAAATGCAGTTTTCTCCGACCGGTTCTCTGACACGGTCCTCTGTCCCTTCAGCTCCCGGAGCCTGTTTTTGGCATCGCGGAGCATTCCGACCAGGTCAATCCCCCTGACGGAGCCGTCGGTGATGAGGAGGGATCCGCTGCCGTTGAGTCCCTTCCTCAAGGCCGCCTCGCTGTCCCCCTGGGTAGTCAGGTCCACGGACAGGTTGCCCCTGCCCTCGAAACGATCATTGTTGGCTGCGTCCCTGAGCAGCGGCCCCATGTCCACGCCGGAAAGCCTCTGCTTAACGCTGAAAGAGGGAGCCGACGCCGATTGGGCTGAAAGGGAGCCGGAAAGGCTGCCGCCGTAAAGACTGGCCGAAAGCGGATTCACATCCAGCCGGCCGTTGGCCGCCTTGACGTCCGCCCGGACCTCGGTGGCGCGGATGTTCGAGGCCTTGAGCTGCCCGACCTGAAACCTTCCGTCAACCGTGACGCCCTTGAGCCCGGAAAGGTCGATGGGCCCGGATGGACCTCCGCCACCGCTCTTCTCGGCGGCACTGCCCCGGCGGGATGACTCTCCGGTTTTGGGGGACGGGGATTTGGCCAGGTAGCGATCCACGTCGAGCTGGTCCACTCTCACGTCGAACGTGTAAGCCGGCGAGTCAAACCGAACCAGTCCCACCTTGCCTTCAATGAGACTTTCATCGACACGAGTCGAAAACTCGATTCCAGCGGTCTGCTTTGTCGTATCAAGACGGGCCGTGCCGTCGATCTTGGCCTGGACCGCCCCCCTGGGCATGGAAGGATCGTTGAGATTCAGGGCCGCGGTGAACCGTGGAAGCTCGTAGGTCCCGGCTTCGATGTTGCCGGAGATTTTGGACCCGAAACTGGACTTCAACGTCCGACCTCCGCCCTCCATTTCCAACGCGACTTCGATGGGGGCCGTCATGAACGATCCGCGGCTCCCTTCGATCCCCGGTATTGTCACTCTAGCCTGAACCTTTTCCCCGACGCGCTGCATCAGCGCGTCCAGAGAGACCTGATCCCCCTCGACCCTGTCGCCGGCCAGGACCAGTCTCGGGAGTTCCAGCTTCACGTCAAAGCTGCCTTCCTTCTCCCTGCCCTTTGCAGTGAGGTTGAGCTTCGACAGGCTCACCTCGGATGCGGCCGATCGAGCTTCCACGGTCCCTTTCACCAGGGCATCGAGATCGGTGATCCCCATGGCGCCGCCCTTGAGACCGAGGTCCAAGTCCGTCAGGCTGATCTGTTTGTTGCCGGACTCCGCCAGGAACCCGGTTTTGAGAGCCACCGCGAGATCCAGGGGCGGCTCATTGGCCTTGAGGGCGAAAGCCAGCCTGGCGTGGCTTCGAACGCCATCAGCGATGGGTCCCGTCCGGATATTCATCCCGGAGATGGAGAACCTCCTTCCCTCAGCTTCGTCGGTGTAGTCGATGGCGCCATCCTCCACCGATATCCCCTCGATGTGGACGGTGATCTCCTTTTCCGACGTCGCGGGCGGTTTTGCCGGCGCGGGGCCTTCGGAAGGCCCGGGGGCAGGCTGTACCGCAGCGGGTTGAGCCGCGCCGACTCCCGCCAGATCCTCGAAGTTGAGTCTTCCTTCCCTTGATCGCACGACGCTGGCGGCAACGCCCTTCAAACGCACTTCATCCACCTCCACCCGCCTGGAAAGCAGGGGGATGAGCTTGAGAGAAACATGCATCCCCTGGGCCTCAACGAAGAGCTTGTCGCTGTTGGGCTCGGACAGGGAAAACCCCGAAACGGCCATCCCGAGGCTCGGAAAGAAGGAAACGTGAATGTCGCCTTCGAGCTTCAGTGTTCGCTCCGTCTTCTCCCTGACCGCATCGATGATCCTCTGCTTGTACTGGTTGGGATCGAAGGTCGCGACGACGTAGCCCACGATGGCGGCGACGAGAGCCACCGTCAGTCCGATAACCATCAGCAACACTCTCAGGACTCTTCCCATTACATCCTCCTTCAGTCATTCCGGGGCCGTGAGGAGCTCTCACGATGGAAGGCGGCCAGGTATGCTCCCAATGAAAAGAAGTTAACTCATCACCTTCGCCGAATCAAAGTCTGAGCCAAGGAACGCTCAAGAAGACCTTTTCTTGGAGGCGTCATCCTCAATGGGCTTGAGCGCCGGATGTTCTCCTTGACTTTTGGCCAGGCGTTTCCTAGAAAATTCGATTCTGGACTGAATCTCGACTTCATCAAACAGGATTTTCGAGAGGAATTGATGGAAAACATCCAGGCCGTCAAGGGCATGAACGACATACTTCCCGACCAGATTGGATGGTGGCAGTACGTGGAATCCACCACACGCAAGCTCTTCGAGCGGTTCGGATACCGAGAGATCAGGACCCCCGCCCTCGAAAAACTGGAGCTTTTCGCCCGAAGCATCGGTGAAAGCACGGACATCGTCGAGAAGGAGATGTACACCATCGCGGACAGCAGGGGAGAGTGGCTGGCACTGCGCCCGGAGGCCACGGCATCCATTGTTCGCGCATTCATCCAGCACAATCTCCTGGCCGACCCCCTGGCGCGAAAGTTCTACGCCATCGGCCCCATGTTTCGGCACGAGCGGCCTCAGAAGGGGCGCTATCGGCAGTTTCACCAGATCGATGCCGAAGCTTTCGGAGTGGAGGATCCGATGCTCGACGCCGAGGTGATGTACATGCTTGTGCTGCTTCTGCGCAAGCTCGGCCTTACCGGTGTGGTCCTTCACATCAACTCGCTCGGCTGCAGGGAATGCCGGCCGCTCTTTCGAGAGAGATTGACTGGATTCCTGGAACAGATGGCCGGTCGGTTGTGCCCCGACTGCCAGCGGCGACGACACACCAACCCGCTTCGCACCTTCGACTGCAAGGTGGATCGGTGCCAGGCCGCCCTGGCCGAGGCCCCTCTCCTGCTTGACTCCATATGCGGCCATTGCGCGGAGCATTTCAACCGCGTCAAAGGCTACCTCGAGGATCTGCGGACCCCTTACATCGTCAACCCAAGGATGGTGCGGGGTTTGGACTATTATACAAGGACCACCTTCGAGATCATCACCGACCGCCTGGGGGCTCAGAATGCAGTGGGCGGAGGCGGACGGTACGACGGCCTGGTTCGGGACCTCGGCGGACCCGATGTTTCCGGGATCGGCTTCGCCATCGGAATGGAGCGGCTCATATTGCTCCTTCAGCAGGAGCGCCCCGCTCCGGTGGGCGTGCCACCCGTTTTCGTCGCCGTGCTGGGTGAGAAGGCGCGCCACCGTGGGTTTCTGCTCAGCCAGGAGATTCGGGAGCTGGGCCTGGAAGTTGAGATGGACTATGAAGGCCGGAGTCTCAAGAGCCAGATGCGCCGCGCCGACAAACTGGGCTCCCGGTATGTGCTGATCCTGGGCGACGATGAAATCGAAAGGAATCAGGCCCAGCTTCGGGACATGCGGGAAAAGACCCAGAGCGTGCTGCCGCTGACCGATGCGCCGGCTCAGTTGAAACAGCTCATCGTCAGCGCGGTTTAGGGAAAGTGGTCCCCCCCCAACTTCGATCAACACCAACGATAGAGGAGCGTCACCACAGTGGAGAATCCGTCAGAAGTTCAGTCGGAAGAACAGCTTCCCGAGAGCGTTGCCCTGGATGTTCTCGGGGACTGGCAGAAAAGTCACGACTGCAACAGCCTTGGACCTTCGGATATCGGGAATACGGCAATCCTCATGGGATGGGTTCAGCGCCGCAGGGACCACGGCGGTCTCATCTTCGTCGACCTGAGAGACCGTATGGGGATCACCCAGGTGGTGTTCGACCCTCAGCACGCCGCCGCCGCCCATGAGCGGGCTCACGCCCTGCGAAGCGAGTTCGTCATCGCCGTCAAGGGAAAGGTGCGCTCACGCCCCGAAGGAATGACCAACCCCAAGCTCAAGACCGGCGAGATCGAGATCATTGTCAGTGAGCTCAGGATTCTCAACACTTCGACCACCCCGCCCTTTCTCATCGAAGACGATCTCGACACCAGTGAGAACATCCGCCTCCGTTACCGATATCTGGATCTCAGGCGACCCTCCATGTTCAGAAACCTCTATCTTCGGCACCGGGCCGCCCAGTTGACGCGCAACTATTTTTCGGAGTGCGGTTTTATCGAGGTGGAAACTCCGGTCCTGACCCGCAGTACCCCCGAGGGAGCCAGGGACTACCTGGTTCCCAGCCGGGTCAATCAGGGCAAGTTTTTCGCCCTGCCCCAATCGCCCCAGTTGTTCAAGCAGCTCCTCATGGTGGCGGGATTCGAGCGTTATTTCCAGATCGTCAAGTGCTTCCGGGATGAGGACCTCCGCGCCGACCGCCAGCCGGAGTTCACCCAGGTGGACCTCGAGCTGTCCTTCGTTCGCGAGGAACAGATCTACAGGCTCATCGAAGGCTGGATCGGCCTTCTCTTTCGGGAGCTGCTCGGGATCGAGCTCGTCGTGCCCTTCGCACACCTGCCCTATTCCGAAGCCATGGACCGGTTTGGAACCGATCGACCGGACTTGAGGTATGGTTTATACTTGGTAAACGTAACGGACATCGTGGCGGATTCGGATTTTCGGGTATTCAGGCAGGCCGTGGAGCGCGGGGGAATCGTTAAGGCCATTCGGGTCCCGGATGGCGCCAGGCTGTCACGTAAGGAGCTCGATGACCTCATCGAATACGTCAAGGTCTTCGGCGCCCAGGGAATGGCCTGGATCAAGATCCTGCATGACGGCTGGCAGTCGCCCGTCACCAAGTTCCTGTCCGGGGGTGTTCAGGGGCGATTGGCTGAACGCATGGGGCTCCAGACCGGCGATTTGCTGCTTTTCGTGGCGGACCAGGGGAAGATCGTGCACGACGCCCTGGCAAACCTGAGGGTGCGTCTGGGACAGCAACTTGGGTTGGTGGATGCGGGCCGGTTCGAATTTGTCTGGGTCACTCGTTTTCCGCTCCTGGAGTGGGACCATGAGGAGAAGCGCTATGCTTCGGTTCATCATCCTTTCACGGCGCCCCTCGAGGAGGACATGGATTTGCTGGAGTCACAGCCGGAGCGTGTGCGAAGCCGCGCCTACGACCTCGTCCTCAACGGAACGGAGATTGGAGGAGGCAGCATCCGTATTCACCGGCAGGACATACAGAAGCGGGTTTTCGGGGCACTCGGCATCGGCGAGGACGAAGCGGTGGAGAAATTTGGATTCCTGCTCGAGGCCCTGCAGCTCGGGGCGCCTCCTCACGGGGGAATCGCCTTTGGTTTTGACCGACTCATCATGCTGCTGGGCGGCTTGAGCTCCATCCGTGAGGTCATTGCCTTCCCAAAAACCCAGAAGGCCACGTGTCTGTTGAGCGGCGCACCGGCGGAGCCCGAGATTCGACAGCTTCTCGAGCTTGGCATCAGAGTGGAGAAAGAGCGAAGGAGTTGAAGCCATGGCCCGGTGGAATCCCGAGAAGCGGGTTTTGGAGCACGAGCATTCGAGACACTGGCAGCATCGGTTGGTTGAGATCAGCGAGCCAAACCTCATGCGGGAAATCTTCCCTTACGATGAGGTGCCGCGCATCGATTTCGATCACAAGATTCAGCCCATCGATCCCGCCGAGGATATCTTCATCACCGACACCACTTTTCGGGATGGGCAGCAGGCACGGCCTCCGTATACGGTCAAACAGATCGAGACCATATTCGATTTCCTCCATCGTTTGGCCGGTCCCCGCGGCGTGGTGCGGCAATCCGAGTTCTTTCTGTACACGGACAAGGACCGCGAGGCGCTCGAAAAGTGCAGGGCCAAGGGCTACCGATACCCCGAGATCACCGGCTGGATCCGTGCGGTCGAACAGGACCTGCAGTTGGTGGCCGATGCGGAGCTCCAGGAGACGGGCATCCTGACCTCGGTGTCCGATTACCATGTCTTCAACAAGCTCAAACTGGACCGCGCCGGAGCCTTCAAAAAATACCTGAGCATTGTGCGAGCAGCACTGGAAAAGGGGATCAGGCCTCGCTGCCATTTTGAGGACATCACCCGGGCCGACATCTACGGTTTTTGCATTCCCTTCGCCATCGAGCTCATGAAGCTGAGGGAAGAGAGCGGCGTGGACATCAAGATCCGGCTCTGCGACACCCTGGGATTCGGGATCACCTATCCGGGCGCTGCCCTGCCCCGCAGTGTACCGAAGCTGGTGCGGGCGTTCATCGACGATGCGGGCGTGCCGGGGCGTCTGCTCGAGTGGCACGGCCACAACGACTTCCACAAGGTGCTCGTCAACGCCGCATCGGCGTGGCTCTACGGGTGCGCCGGGGCCAACGGCACGCTCCTCGGATTCGGCGAGCGGACGGGAAACGCCCCCGTCGAGGGGCTGATCATCGAGTACATCGGGTTGAGGGGCGGGGACCACGGCATCGATACCACCGCCATTACGGACATGGCCGAGTATTTCGAGTCGGAGCTCGGCTACCGGATTCCCCCCAACTACCCGTTTGCGGGCGAGGAGTTCAACGCCACCCGGGCCGGCATCCATGCCGACGGGATTGTGAAGGACGAGGAAATCTACAATATTTTCAATACGTCCAAGCTGCTCAAACGGCCCATCAGCATCATCATCGCCGACAAATCCGGGGTGGCCAGCGTCGCCTACTGGGTCAACACCAGGCTGAAGCTCGAGGGAGACCGACGTCTCGACAAGCGGCACCCGGGGATCATGAAGATGCACAAGCGGGTCGCGCATGAGTACGAGCAGGGGCGCAACACCTCCATCTCCAATGAGGAGCTCGAGCGGTGGGCCCGGCGGTACCTGCCCGAATACTTCGTGAGCGAGTTCGACCGGCTGAAGCAGAGGGCCCACGCTCTCGCCGCCCACCTCGTCGAGGAGGTCGTTGAGAGCGAGATGATCAAAAGCATGGACCCGGCAAGGCAGGAGCCGCTCCTTCAGACGCTGCTGGATCTCAACCCCTTCATTCAGTACATTTACATCACGGATCGCGAAGGTCGAAAGACCACTCGGAATATCACGCACATCGTGGACAAGTCCAAGTATGAAAGTGCCAAAGTGGGCGAGGATCTCTCGGACCGGCCCTGGTTCATCGAGCCCATGAAGGACGGCAAGGTCCACGTGACGGACTTTTACTCCTCGAGATACACGGGAGCGCTCTGCATCACGGTTTCGGCCCCCATAAGGGACGAGTCCGACGAGATCATCGGCATTCTCGGCATCGACATGCGATTCGAAGACCTTGCCAAGATGGAGCAGAATGGGGAAACCTGACGGGGGGAATCCACGAGCTGCGGTTTGGAAGACAGGCGGCGCCCTGGGGGTCGGCATGCTGATTTGCGTCTTTTTGGCGGGATGCGCCACAGAGCCCACCCAGCCGCCCACGTCGCATCCAACCCAGCCCTTGCTGCGGACTCAGCGCCCATATCAGGTCAAGGGCACCTGGTATTATCCCATCCCATCCGCCGAAGGTTATGTGGAGGAAGGCCTCGCCAGCTGGTACGGATCGGATTTTCACGGCAAGCCCACCTCCTGCGGCGAGCCTTACGACATGTGGGCCATGACGGCGGCTCACAAAACGCTGCCCCTTGGAACCCACGTTAAGGTCACCAATTTGCATACGGGCAGTTCCATCATCGTGCGCATCAACGATCGTGGTCCCTTCGTTGCCGGGCGTATCATCGATCTGTCATGCCGTGCATCCCAGGAGCTTGGAACGTTCAAGAGCGGTCTTGGCAAAGTCCGGGTAGAAGCCGTGCAGGTGGCGACACAGCAGATGGTCGGGCACAATGCTTACTGGAAAGTCGACCCTGTTCCATCTTTCCGTTACGGGTCGTTCACCATCCAGGTCGGCGCCTTCAAGGAACAGCAAAACGCCCTGCGATTGAAATCCCAGATGGCGCAGGGCTTCAACCAGATCCAGGTTTCGCCGTCGGATCATGGCGGCATGACCCTGTATCGCGTCCAGGTGGGAGCCTACCAGGATCTCATCCTGGCGCGGCAGGAACTGGAGCGCCTGAAAGTCCGGGGGTTTGGAGACGCTTTCGTGGTGGCCATGGAGGTGAAGTGATTTGCTGAAAATATTTCCTTATCCGTCAGAGGAAGCCGAGGCAAGGATCAAGCAGATCGGCAATCGCGGCATCGGCGCGGACCCAGGAATCGAAACGCGGGTCATGGAGATCCTGGAAGCCGTGAGAACGGAGGGTGATGAGGCCCTGCTCAGGTACACACGCCAGTTCGACGCTCCGGACCTGACCCTGAGGGATCTCACCGTGACCGATGCCGAGGTCCGGCGGGCCTATGATGCCGTCGACGAGGACTTCCTCCGCATGGTGAGGACGGCGGCCGCCAACATCGAAGCCTTCCACCGTCACCAGG
>Ga0073932_1007714_pt1 | contig 10302 bp, 9 predicted proteins | sample DewCreD2012metaG_FD_76967 | JGI IMG/M metagenome (GOLD analysis project Ga0073932, IMG submission 76967) | Hot spring sediment bacterial and archeal communities from British Columbia, Canada, to study Microbial Dark Matter (Phase II) - Dewar... ...
CCGTGTATTCCGGATGCTCCCGGTTGATGTCTCGCATCGTTCCTCGCCTCACCAGTACAGCCTTTGGTCCCGTTCACCGGCCGTCGGCGCAGCCTGCCGCCGCTCCCACAGCAGGTACCCCAGTGCGTCGCTCAGATGCGTCCGCCGCGGGTCTTTCGCCTTGTCGATCTCGCTGCTGTTTTCCGCCCATTGCACCCGCTCGAAGTCCAGGATCAGCTCCTTGCACTTCGGGTCCACCAGCAGCCCCACTTCGCCCGCCGCATTCTTCAGCCGCGCGTTGACCAGCGCCGCCCTCTCCCGCACCGACGGGTTCTTTCGCGGAATCCGGTACGAAGGCTTTTCTCCCCGCTCGGCGAAGTAGCTCTCGATGATCTCCCGGTCTGTCGTCCCGCTCGTCTGAAGGCGGCTCGCGCACGCATCCCCGTAAATCACCAGCCCTGCCTCCCAGCCTCCGTACCGCCGCGCGAATTCCTCGCACGCATCCCGCGTGCTCGCGCGCCGCAGCACGATCTCATCGAGCACGTGAATCCGCCCCTCCACCTCCTGCACCACCACGCTCGACATCGGATCCACGTTGAAATCCAGCGCCCACAGCAGCTCCAGCCGCCGGTCCGCTTCCAGCTTCTGCACGTGGACCTTCCGGTCGAACGCGTGGTACACCAGCCCCTGCGACGGATTCAGGTACTCGCCCAGCACCTCCTGCGCGTAAAACGCCTCGTCGTAGCTGTGCTTCAGTCGCTCGTAAAAATCGGGAACCCTCTCCAGCAGGTGCCGGTTCTCGAACGGCGCCGCCTGCACGCACTCGTACCCTTCCACCGGATTGTGGATGAACCGCTCCCACACCCAGTCGTAGCCCTTCGGCGTCCAGACCCCGAACCCGCACAGCCTGCTCGCCTCCGGGTCCCGCAGCCTCCCCTCGAGCCTCACCCACGCTTCCTCGCTCGCATAGGTCAGCTCATCCACCCCGAACCACGCCAGATTCGTGCCCCTCAGCCGCTCGTACTCGTCCAGCGACCGGAACAGGATGCGCGACTCCGTGTCCAGCAGAACCGCCTGGTTCTCCGCCTTGTTGAACTCGAACGGAATCCCGCTCTGTCGCATCACCTCGAACAGCGCCGCCTGCGTCGCGTCGCGCAGCATCGGATACGTCGGCGCGCCGATCAGTCCCGTCCTCCCCGGGTTCAGGTAGGCCAGCTTCAGCGCCTCGTGGCACAGCGCCTGGCTCTTCCCGCTGCCGATCGGACCGGAAAACCCTTTGAACCGCGCCGTCGATTCGTGGAATCTCCGCTGCGATGGCAGCGGCGAATACGGGATGGCCCTCCGGATCTTCATGCCGCCTTCGGCTCCACCCACTCCACCTTCACCGCGCTCGGCTTCTCCAGCCCCAGCGCCTCACGCAGCTGAATCAGCCGCACCCCCTCGCTCGTCGTGATCTTGCACTCCCCCTCTTCCACCTGCTCCGCAAGCTGCAGCAGCATCCGGTCCACCATCTCGCCCAGCTTCTTTTTGTCCAGCTTGGGAGTCGGTTTCTTCGCCGCTGGCTTTTTCTTCGCTTCCGCGGTCTCCTCGATGCCCGCAACAGCCGCGGTCGTTTTCGCTGCCCGCGGATTCTTCCCTGTCTCTTTGCCCGGTGCCTTCGCCGGCCGCGTCGTCTTTCGCGTCGCTTTTTTCTTCGCCTGCTTCGTTGCCATGCCCGTGCGTTCCCCCGCCGCCATGAAGCATCCCCGCCTCGCTGCATCGTTCCGCCCCGGCTCCGCTCCATCCCCGCGAAAACAAAAAAGAAATTTTTTGTCCTCCCCTTGTGACAGCCCCCCTTCCCTCCTTCCTCCCGCATCGGATACCGTAGAAGGGGATCAGCCCCGTATGCTGAGAGCCGCGTTCCTCTTCCTCTCCCGCCGCCGTCTGCTCCGCCGCTGGATGGAAACCTCGCCCGTCGCGGCCAGGCTCACGCGCCGCTTCATCGCCGGCCAGCGCCTCGAAGACGTCATCGCCGTCGCCCGCCGCCTTCAGCTGGAAAACATCCTCTCCACCCTCGACCACCTCGGCGAAAACGTCACTTCAGCCGGTGAAGCCGCTGCCGCCCGCGTCTGCATTGAAGAGGCCCTCGACGCCATTGCAGCCGCCGGCCTCCCCTCCACCGTCTCCATCAAGCTCACTCAGTTCGGCCTCGACATCTCCGGCTCGCTCTGCCGTTCCAATGTCGAAGCAGTCCTCCTGAAAGCCCGCTCCATCGGCTCCCGCGTCGAGATCGACATGGAGTCCAGCGAGTACGTCACCCGCACCCTCCAGATCGTCGAGGATCTCCACTCCGCGCACAACGGCCTCCGGGCCGTCCTGCAGGCCTACCTCTACCGAACCGCCGACGATCTTCGCCGTCTCAACGCCTTGCGCGTCCCCGTCCGCCTCTGCAAAGGCGCCTACAACGAGCCCCCATCCGTCGCCTGGCCGCGCAAGCACGAGGTCAATTCCAGCTACGCCCGCCTCGCCCGCATCCTCCTCGACGAGGGCGAGGAACCCGCCTTCGCCACCCACGATCCCCGCATGATCGACATCATCCTCGAGCACGCTGCGCGCAACAGCCGCTCCCCCTCCTCCTTCGAGTTCCAGATGCTCTATGGCGTCCGCCGCGACCTGCAGCGCATGCTCGTCTCTCACGGCTACCGCCTTCGCCTCTACGTCCCTTACGGCGACGCCTGGTACCCCTATTTCATGCGCCGCCTCGCCGAGCGCCCCGCCAACGCCATCTTCATCCTGAAGAACCTCTTCCGCCACTGACCGGAACTTCAGGAACCCGCCCCTCTGCCGCAGCGTCTAAGACAGATGAAGGCGCGGGCGATGAAATACTGGGGCTTCCTCCTCGCCAAGCTCCTCGCCGTTTCCACGGTGCTGCGCCTCCTCTGGCTCCTCATCGAAACACTCCTCCCCGAGCCCGAGGTCTTCCTCTACACCCGTCTCCCGCGCTTCCCCAACGACCTCCCCTGGACCGCCGCAATCCTTGTCTTCTGGCTTCTGTCCCTCGGCCTCATCGCGCTCGTCATCTGGGATCAGCGCACCCGTTGCCGCACCTGCCTGCGCCGCCTCCGCATGCCCGTCGAAAGCGGAAGCTGGAGCCGCGCCACTCTGTTCTCCCCGCCACGCAAGTCCCTCATCTGCCCCTATGGCCACGGCACTCTGGACGAGCCCGTCGCCCATGTCTCCGCCCAGCCTCCCACCGAATGGCACGCCCACGGCGACATCTGGAAAGAACTCGAAGCCCTCGACAGGGACCGCCAATAGCCTCATGCCACAATAGAAAGTGACCCTTAAGGGAGACCTCTGTGTCCGCCAAGTCCGGCAAAAAAACCGAACGCCGCCTCTTCCGCAGCGCGTTCCTCAAAATCGGCGTCGCGATTCTTTCCTTCTTCTTCGTTCTTCTCGCCGTATCCTTCGCCGCCGTCTGGATTCACTACTCCCGCCTCGTCGACGAAAAACTGCAGAAAGGGCCTTTTACGCAGACCGCCCAGCTCTATGCGGCGCCTGAGCCCATCAGCGTCGGCGACTCGCTCTCGCAGGACGAACTCGTCGAGGCGCTCCGCCGCCGCGGCTACTCTGCCGACCGCTCCAACCGCGTCGGCTGGTTCCACCTCCGCTCCGACGGAGTCGAGATCTTCCCCGGCGTCGACGCCTACCCCCACTCCGAGCCCGGCGTCATCTTTCTCGAGAACAACACCGTCGTCCGCATCGTCTCCAGCCGCGACCACACCGAACGCCCCCGCTACTTCCTTGACCCCGAACTCGTCACCAACCTCCACGACCGCCGCCGCGAAAAACGCCGCCTCGTCCGTTTCAACGACATCCCCAAAGTCCTCGTCCACGCCGTCATCTCCGCAGAAGACAAGCGCTTCTTCGATCACGCCGGCTTCGATCCCATCCGCATCATCCGCACCGCCTGGGTCGATATCACCCAGAACCGCCGCTACGGCGCTTCCACCATCTCCATGCAGCTCGCGCGCCTCCTCTGGCTCTCCCGCGACAAGACCTGGAAGCGCAAGGCTCTCGAAGCCCTCATCACCCTCCAGCTCGAGCAGAAGCTCACCAAGGAACAGATCTTCGAGTACTACGCCAACCAGGTCGACCTCGGCCAGCGCAAGAGCTTCGCCATCCACGGCTTCGGCGAAGCCGCCCAGGTCTACTTCGGCAAGGACATCCGCGACCTCCGCGTCGAGGAAGCCGCGCTCCTCGCCGGCCTCATCCAGCGCCCCAACTATCTCAACCCCTACCGCCACCCGGAGCGCGCCATCCAGCGCCGCAACGTCGTCCTCGGCCTCATGCGCGACAACGGCTTCATCACCGAACTCCAGTACCTTGAAGCCGTCAAGGCCCCGCTCAGGCTCGCCGAAGGCGGCGAAGAATCCACCGACGCCCCCTACTTCGTCGATCTCGCCTACGACGAACTCCAGGAGAACTTCGCCGACCTCGACTTCCAGGCCAACTCCTACCGCATCTACACGACCCTCGACATGAAGCTCCAGCGCGACGCCCTCGAGGCCGTCCGCATCGGCATCCAGGAGGTCGACGCCCAGTTGGCCAAAATGCGCCGCAAATACCCCGAGCCCCAGGTCGCCCTCGTCTGCCTCGATCCTTACACCGCCGAGGTCAAGGCCCTCATCGGCGGCCGCAGCTACGCCGCCAGCCAGCTCAACCGCGCCCTCGCCCGCCGTCAGCCCGGCTCCGCCTTCAAGCCCTTTGTCTACGCCGCCGCCCTCAACACCGCCCTCGAAGGCCGCGAGCCCGTCATCACCCCGGTCACGCACGTCGTCGACGAACCCACCACGTTCTACTACGACGACAAGGAGTACACTCCCAACAACTTCCGCCAGCAGTTCAACGGCGCCGTCACCCTGCGTTTCGCGCTCTCGAAGTCCCTCAACATCCCCACCGTCAAGTTCGCTGAAATGGCCGGTTACCAGGCCGTCGCAGACCTGGCGGAAGCCGCTGGACTCAAAGGCGTCAAGCCCACTCCCGCTCTCGCCCTCGGCGCCTACGAGGTGACCCCTCTCGACATCGCCGGCGCTTACACCGTGTTTGCCAATCAGGGCACCTGGGTGCAGCGGAACCTCATCCGCGAGATCCGCTCCGCAGACGGCAATCTCATCCACCAGTACCAGCCTGTCACCCGCCAGGTTCTCGACCCCCGCATCGCGTACATGGTCGTCAACCTCATGGAGGAGGTTCTCCGCTCCGGCACCGGGGCCGGCGTCCGCTCCCGCGGCTTCCTCCTGCCCGCCGCCGGAAAGACCGGCACCTCTCACGACGCCTGGTTTGCCGGCTTCACCTCCAAGCTCCTCTGCGTCGTCTGGGTCGGCTTCGATGACAACCAGGAGCTCCCCCTCGAAGGCGCGAAGGCTGCCCTGCCTGTCTGGGCTGAGTTCATGAAGCGCGCCCACCGTCACCGCGAATACCGCGGCGTCCAGCCGTTCTCTCCTCCCGATGGCATCGCCATCGTCGACGTCGATCCACTCAGCGGCCAGCTCGCTACTGCCTCCTGCCCGAAGGCCATCCAGGAAGTCTTCCTCGCCGGCACCCAGCCCGTCGAACTCTGCCGCCTCCACGGCGGCGGCCAGACTTGGATCAGCAGTTGGGACTCCGACTCCGCTTCATCCTCCTCATCCTCTCCCGCCACGGCCCGCGTCCAGCCGCCTCCGCAGCGTCAGACCGTTGTCAGAACGGACTCTTCACAGCCCACGCCCTCCCCTCAGCCTCCCGCTGCAGCCGAGGAGCCAAAACGCGGTTTTTGGAACCGGATTCGGGCTATATTTAGGTAGGCCCAGGGCCAGGAGGTTGATATGCGAAACCGCATCGCCACAGTTTTCCTCGCCACCTGCCTGTCGGCCGCTCAGCCCCCGCATCCGGCCGCTCCAGAACCCCCGCAGCCCCATCAGGACGCCCAGGCCCCCAAGCCCCAGATCACCCCGGAAATGCGCGGCGACATCTACATGGCCCGCCGCATGTACCGCGAGGCCATCGATGTCTACCGCTCCATTCAGCCCCCCACCGCAGTCATCCTCAACAAAATCGGAATTGCCTATCAGCAGCTCGGCGATCTGGAATCGGCAAGGAAGATGTACGAGCGCGCCATCAAGCTCAACAAGAAATACGCCGAGGCCATCAATAACCTCGGCACAGTTCACTACGCCCGCAAAAGCTACCGCAGGGCCATCTCCCAGTACAGAAAGGCCCTGTCCATCAACCCGGACTCCGCTTCCATCTACTCCAACCTTGGCACCGCTTACTTCGCCCGGAAAGATTATCAGCGCGCCATCGAGTGCTACGAAAAAGCCCTCGCGATCGACCCCGACGTTTTCGAGCGCCGCGGCACTTCCGGCGTCCTCCTGCAGGAACGCAGCGTCGAGGAGCGCGCAAAATTCCACTATCATCTCGCCAAGGTCTACGCCAAGAACGGCCGCAATGATCTCGCCCTTTTCTACATCCGGAAATCCCTTGAAGAAGGATTCAAAGAGAAGCGGCGCTATCTGGAAGAAAGCGAGTTCGCCGAGTTGCGCAAGCTTCCGGAATTCGAAGAGCTGATGAAAATCGAACCCCGTGTCCTGTAAACCCGGTATTCTTCTCGCCGCCGCTCTCGCCTCGGCCCTCCTTCATCCCGCCTGTTCCCGCAGCGGACAGCCCTCTCCGCAGCTCCGCCGCCTCGCCGTGCTCCCTGTCGACGATCAGTCGCCTTCCGGCTCTCACGCCTGGCTCGCCCGGCTTCTCTCCTTCGCCCTCGTCCGCCAGATCGAAGGCGCTCCGCGCCTGCTCGCCGCCGAAGTCCGCAACGCCGCCGACCTCTCCGGTGCCACGCATCAGCTTGCCGGCTTTCTCTCTCTCCGCAGCGGCAACGTCGAAGCCCACCTCTTCCTCTACGAACTCCCCTCCCACAAGCTCGTCCGGCACGAGGTGATCGCGCGTCCCTCCGCTGACTGGTTGTCCCTCCTCTCCGGCGCCGCGCGCTTCGTCGCCTCCGCACTCGAGCCTTCCGCCTCCCTCCAGCCCATCTCCGTCAGGAAGGAGTCCGCCGCCCGCCGCCTCGCCGAAGCCCTTTCCGCCTCCACGCCCGAGCAGTCCCAGGCTGCCTTCCGCGCCGCCGCCGAAGACGACCCCTCCTGCGGCTGGTGCTGGCTCGGCTGGGCTGAAACCGCCCTGCGCCGCGGGCAGCGCGAAGAGGCTCTCCAGGCCGTGGGTGCCTCCAGCCTCGATGGCAGGCAGATCGATCCCCTCTCCCGTAGCCGCCTGGATCTCATCGCCGCGCAACTTCGTTCCGACCCCCGTGCAATCGCCGCAGCCCAGCAGGCGATCGCCGCCGCCGCTCCCGGCGACCCCGTCGCGCAGGGGCGCCTCGCCGAAGTCCTCGTCGCCAACCGCCAGTTCGATCAGGCTGCCGCCGCTCTCCAGCGCGCCATCTCCATCGATCCTCAGAACGGCCTCTACTGGAACTCTCTCGCCTACGCCCACGCCTATTCTGGCCGCTTCGAGGAAGCCCTCAAAGCCGTCGCCCGTTACGCAGAGCTCGACTCCTCCCCGAACCCCGCCGACAGCCGCGGCGAGATCCTCATGATGGCCGGCCGCTTCACCGAAGCCTATCAGGCGTTCGAAGAAAGCTATCGCAGGGACCGCAACTTCAACAGCGGCGCCGCCATGGAAAAAGCCGCCGTCTGCTGGATGCTCCACGGAGACCCCCGCCGCGCCTCCGAAGCCATCGCCCGCTTCCTTCAGGACCGCGCCGAAACCGGCGACCGCTTCATCGAGCTCCGCCGGGCGCGCTGGGAGTTCCTTATTGGCCAGTCCGCCCTCGCCCGCCAGCGATGGACCAGCCTCGCCGGCGACAGCGCAAGCCCCATCCATCTCCTGGCCACCGCGATGCTGGCCTTACGCCAGGCTTTCGCAGATCCCGCCTCCTCCGCCTCCATCCTCCGCTCCCGCCCGCCCGCCCGCGACCCGATGAACGAACTCTTCCTCGCATACGCCACCGCCGCCGCCGACCCCTCTTTCCCAGACCAGATCCGGGACGAGCGCCTGAAACTCGAGCTCCGCGCCCTCTCCCTCACCGCCCGCCGCGATTGGTCGCGCGCCGCCGATGCCTGGAAAATGGTCATTGACCGCTCCCCGGGAGGAACGGACAGCCCCTACCGCGAGCTCCGCGCCTTTTGCCTGGTCCAGACGGGCAACACCCGGCAGGCTTCCGAAGCCCTAGGCAACGCGTGGCCGCTCCTCAGCCAGGGCCAGTGGGAGTTCTACGATTTCCTCGTCTACCCGAACGCCCTCTTCACCCGCGCTGAAATCGCCCGCGCCGCAGGCAGGACCGACGAAGCCCGCCGCCTCTACGACATCTTCCTCCAGTTCGCGGGCGACCGCCTGGATCTCGCCCCGCAGATCGCCCGCGCCCGCTCCGCTGCCCGTCTCTGATCCCCTCCTGGAAGCCACGCCACGGCCAGGCTTTGCATTCCAGCGGCGCCCCCCGCCAGTCCTTGTTACAGGCTTCCCGCCGCGGCCCGCGCTTCCCCTGCCGTGCTATGTTCTCATCCAGGGGCCTGGGTGCGAGACAGCCTGCGGAAACTCGAGCACGACATCGTTCACTGTCAGCGCTGCCCCCGTCTTCTCGCCTGGTGCGCCCGGGTCGCGCGTGAAAAGCGCCGCGCGTACAGGGACTGGGATTACTGGGGCCGCCCCGTCCCCGGTTTCGGCGATCCTGAGGCCCGCGTCTATATCCTTGGTCTCGCCCCGGGCGCTCACGGCGCCAACCGCACCGGCCGCGTCTTCACCGGCGACAGTTCCGGCGACTGGCTCTACCGCGCCCTCTGGGAAACCGGCTTCGCCAATCAGCCCGAAAGCACCCGCCGCGGCGACGGCCTCGCTCTCTCCGGCGCATGGATCGGCGCCAGCGTCCGCTGCGCCCCGCCCGCCAACAGGCCGCTCCCGGAAGAGTTCGCCCTCTGCCGCGAATATGTCGCGCGCGAGCTCGCCCTGCTGAAATCCGTCCGGGTCGTAGTCGCCCTCGGCCGCCTCGCCCACGACAACTTCCTCGTCCTGCGCGGTCTGCCCCGCCATGCGTTCCCGTTTTCTCACGGCGCCGTGCACGAGGCCGGCGCCCTCGTTCTGCTCGATTCCTATCACCCCAGCCGGCAGAACACCCAGACTGGCCGCCTCACGCGCGAAATGTTGCGCGCCGTCTTCCAACACGCACGGAGTCTCGTTCAATGAAACGTCTTCTTCTGCTCTTGTTCCTGGCTGCCGTTTCCCTCGCCGCCCAGCCCGGCGGCTTTGCCGCCGAATGCCGCCGTCACGCCGATCCCGTCTGGCGGAAAACCGTCGATCATCCTTTCCTCAGAGCCCTGTCCGATGGCAGTCTGCCCCGCGAGAAATTCCGCTTCTATCTCGAACAGGACCTGCTCTACCTGCGCGAATTCTCGCGCCTCCTTCTGGAACTCGCCGCCAAAGCTCCCGATGCCGGTCACGCGCGCACTCTGGCCCGCCACGCCTCCGAAGCCATCGCTGAAGAAGCAGCCCTTCACGCCTCCATCCTCGGCTTGCAGGCGCAACAGCGGCAGTCCGGCGAGTTTTCCTTCTCCATCGCCCCGTCCAATGCGGCGTACATCAACCATCTCCGCGCCGCCGTCGGACGCGGCTCGTTCCTGGAAGGCATGGCCGCCGTCCTCCCCTGCTACTGGATCTACATGGATGCCGGAAAAGCGCTGGCCGCAAAAGGCTCCCCTGTGGCCGAATATCAGCAGTGGATTCGCCAGTATTCAAGCCCGGATTACGAAAAAAGCGTGTCGGAAGCCATCGCCATCTTCAATGCCGCCGCCGCGGGCGCTTCTCCCGACATCCGCGCCCGCGCCCTCTCGGCCTTCGAGCGCAGCGCCCGCTACGAATGGATGTTCTGGGACATGGCCTGGCGCATGGAGAAATGGCCCCCTGAGTAAGCATTGACAACGAAAATCCCCGCGCGTCCACAGCCGATTCTGACCGGCACGGAAGCAGCTCGCAGGGCTGCGGCGAAGCGGTGATCAGACCGCTCCAACAAACCAACCCTCCCATCGCGCCGCAGGTGCGGCCATCGCCCAAACGGAGCCGCGCGGGAGCAGCCCGAAGGGTTGCGACCAAGCCCCCATGACCCTGCGGGACATCAGCATGGATGAAAATCGCCGCGGCTTCAGAGATGGGATGAGAAGGCCGGTCTCGAGCGGGATGCGATAAGCTCCCAGTGATCGTCAGGATCAAACGCACTCTTCAGGTGCAAGAAAGGAGACCGGCCATGAAGGAGCATAG
>Ga0073932_1007716_pt1 | contig 10300 bp, 5 predicted proteins | sample DewCreD2012metaG_FD_76967 | JGI IMG/M metagenome (GOLD analysis project Ga0073932, IMG submission 76967) | Hot spring sediment bacterial and archeal communities from British Columbia, Canada, to study Microbial Dark Matter (Phase II) - Dewar... ...
GACCTGCGGCATGGCGTCAAGGTGTTCTCCTGGCAGGCACGCTCAGATGCCGTCGAGGTGTACACTGAGCACCAGACTCATCAAGCGGCCAGGCTGGTGCTGGCATTGGGCCCGTGGTCGCCGGCAGTCGCGAAGCTGCCGGCCGGCGTGTTTGCGGTTCGCCGCAAGCACGTGTATTGGTTTGCGATGCACGAGGCGCGCTATCAGGCGTCGGCAGGCTGTCCGACCTACCTGTTCGAGCTGCCGGACGGCATTTTTTACGGCTTCCCGCAGATCGATGCGTGGGGAGTCAAGGTGGCGGAGCACAGTGGCGGCGTGGTGATCGACGATCCCACCACCGACCCGCGCCTGCCCGACCCAGCCGACCAGGCACGGGTCGAGGCGTTCGTCTTGCGCCATCTGCCGGGCGTGATCCGCACCTGCCTGCGGCACAGCGTCTGCTTTTACACGATGTCGCCGGACGAGAATTTTGTGCTCGATTTTCACCCCGACAGCCAGCGCGTGGTACTGGCGGCGGGGTTGTCCGGCCACGGGTTCAAGTTCACCAGCGTGCTGGGGGAAGCGCTCGCGGATCTGGCGCTGGAGGGAACGACGCGATTGCCGATCAGCTTTTTGCGCTGGTCGCGGCTGGCCCAAACGCCCTAGCGCGACGAAAGTGCGCTGCGAGGTTTGAGAACTGAGAATGCGCCGTGTATCGGCTGGTGGTCAGCCACGAGCCATTTTGCGGGCGGATCTGCCGGAGCGACGACGTTTGCAAACATCCGCTGGCGAGGGTCCTGCGACCGCAGCCTTGCAGTTCGTGGATGTGGGATACTCTCCCCAGCCGCCATGGTGCGGCGGGATTTCATTGGCACGGCCTGGGAAATGGGGTATCTTCTTGGCCAGGCGCTGGGACGGCACGGTGGGTGGCGAGGGGCAAGTGGAGTGGCGGTGACGCCTGCCGGCGCGCCCCAGGACGAGGAGGAACGTACCATGGTCGCAACGTTCATGAGGCGGCATCGGGCGGTGGCCCTTTGGCAGTGCCCTGGCGGCGCGATCCTGGCGCTGGTGGCGATCGGAGCTGCCTGGCTCATGGCGGCTGGCGATGCCGACGCGGCGCAAGGAGCGCGGGACGGCCGGCCAAACATCCTGCTGATTTTCGCCGACGACCAGTCGCCCCGCACGCTGGGCTGCTACCCGCAGTCGTGGAGCTGGGTCCGCACGCCGCAGATCGACCGGCTGGCCCGCGAGGGCATCCGTTTTTCCCATTGCTACCTGGGCTCGTGGTGCATGCCCAGCCGGGCCAGCATCCTCACCGGCCGCTACCCGCACGCCATCGAGTCGATGCGGATGATGGGGGAGTATCCGGGCAGCACCTACGACCCCGAGAAGTGCCCCTTCTGGCCGCGGGTCTTCCGGCAGCACGGCTACCAGACCGCCCAGATCGGCAAGTGGCATACAGGCACCGATGCCGGCTTTGGCCGCGACTGGGACTATCAGATCGTCTGGAACCGGCCCAAGCATCCGGAGAATGCCGGAGCCTACTACACCGAGCAGATCGTGGAGTGGAACGGTCAGGAGCGGACGGTCAGCGGTTATTCCACCGACAACTACACCCAGTGGGCCTGCGACTACATCCGCGGCCAGGGACGCGATCCGAACAAGCCGTGGTTTTTGTGGCTGTGCTATGGAGCGATCCACGGCCCGTCCACGCCGGCCCCGCGTCACAAGGGGCAGTACGCGGCAGCGCCAGTCGAGCCGCCCGTCGACATCCTGCCTCCGCGGCCGGAAAAACCGGCCTACCTCGAGCGCACCCAGGCCTGGCGTCGCAGCCCGGACGGAGAAATCGTCGCCGGACGCACCTTGGCTCGCTTCGGGGATGAAAACCGGCAGGGCATGAGCTACGCTGCCTGGGTCCGCATGGTCAACGAGTGCAACCTGGCGCTGGATGAAGGCGTAGGGCGGGTGATGGAGGCGCTGCGCGACAGCGGCCAGCTCGAAAACACGCTGGTGGTGTATACGGCCGACCAGGGGTTCGGCATGGGGGAGCACGGCTTCCGCCACAAGCTGGCCCCCTACGAGGCGACCTACAATTCACCGCTGATCATTGCCTGGGCCGGACGCCTGCCGCAGGGACGCGTCTGCACCCAGCCGGTCTGCGCGGGCGACCTGGTGGCCACCTTCTTCGCCGTGGCCGGCATCCCGCTGCCGTGGGAAATGCACGGCCGCGACCTTTCTTCGCTGCTGGCCGACCCGCAGCGCCCACAGGAGGCGCGCGTGCTGCTGTTTGAAGACATGGGGCAGGCGTACGGCTCCGACACCTATCCCATCCCGACGGACGAGACGCTCTACCACGGCGATGTGCCGCGGTGGGTGGCGATCCGCTACGGCAAGTACAAATACATCCGCACCCTGGTGGCCGGCGAAATGGAGGAAATCTACGACCTGGAGGCCGACCCGGAGGAGCTGGTCAATCTCGCGCTGCGTCCGGAGCACCAGGGCCTTCTGGCCGACCTGCGGGCCAAGACGGTCGCGGAACTGAAACGCACCCAAGCCCCGTTTGCCGACAGCCTGCCGCCGACCCGGCAGATGCAAGCGGCGGCCGCCAGCCGGCCGTGACGTGAGAGGCTATCCGAGAACTCCAACGCGTGCACAACGGGTCGTGGTAGCATCCGCCAGCCATCCCAACAGGTAGGTGCCTCGCCAGATCGCCGGATCGCCTCTGAGAGCTTCTTCCCGGAATCTAGGGCCAGCGCCATGACGCATCACCCTCCTCGCCATACCCCATCGTGGACGCGACGGGCGTTTGTGACGGGCGGCCTGGTCGCGGGTGGGCTATGGACCAGCCGGGCGGCCCCCGCGCAGCAAGCCGCCCCCGCGCCGCCGGCTGGCGGCTCCGCCGGCCAGCGCCTGACGCCATCGCCCGCCACCCCCGCGCCGCCCGCGCCTCCGAGTAGCCTCTTGGGGCTGCCCTCGACCTGGCCGCCGGCCCAGCGGGGTCAGCCGACCCAGTTCCAGATCGCTTGCATGACGCTGCCGTATAGTGCCTTTCCTCTGCTGCGGGCTCTGGCCGGCATCCGCAGCGCGGGCTACCGGTATGTCGCCTGGGGCACGACGCACCGCGAGGAAGGCCAGCCGCGTCCCGTGCCGGTGCTGCCGCCCGACGCGCCGCCGCCGCACGCCCAGGAGCTGGCGCAGCGCTGCCGCGACCTGGGGCTGGAACCGGTGCTGATGTTCTCGGGCATCTATCCCGAAGCGCCGCAGGCGGTCGAGGTGCTCACGCAGCGCATCCGGCAAGCGGCGGCCGCCGGGATCGGGCAGGTGCTCACCTTCGGGCACACCAGCGGCGAGCATCGCGGGGTGTGGGTGCAGCGGCTGAAGCAGCTTGGGCCGATCGCCCGCGACCACGGCGTGCGGATCGTCATCAAGCAGCATGGCGAAACGGGGGAGGTCATCGGCCAGATCGTCCGCGAAGTGAACGACCCGGGCATCGCGGTCAATTACGACGCCGGCAACGTGATGGATTACACCCGCGGGCAGGTCGATCCGCTGAAGGACATCGCCACCTGCGCCGACCTCCTGGCGAGTTTCTGCATCAAGGACCACCGGATGTTCCCGGCCGACCAGGACTGCGGCCCAGGGCTGGGCGAGATCGACCATTACCGGCTGCTGGCGCACGTGGCGTACACCGGGCGGACGATCCCGCTGGCCTGCGAGAACATTTCGGCCCCGCGGGTGCGGCCGACGCGTCCCGAGGAGGTGGACATGCTGGCCCGGCGGGCACGGGAGTTTTTAGAGCTGGTGATCCGCGGGCTGTTGGCCTGAGCCTGGCCCGAGATGGCCGTCGATCCGATTTTCTTGCAATCCGGGTCGTTCTCGCTGCAACACATGGCAGCGCGGCGCAAGGGACGCCTTGGGGCTGGTCGGGCCGCGAGTGCCAGCACGGCCGCGCGGCGGTCGAGCGCCCGCCCTTACGCTGAGGCTTTTTTGCGGCGGCCGGCGGAGGTGGAGGTGGTGCTGCGCCCGCGGCGGCGCCGGCGGGTGGCTGGTCCGCGGGCGGCACGCTCGGCCAGCAGGTCCAGTGCCTGAGCGAAGGTCAGGCTTTGAGGGTCGACATCTTTGGGCAGCGTGGCGTTGGTCACTCCGTCCGTGACGTACGTGCCGTAGCGCCCGGCCAGCACGCGCACCGGCTGGCCGGTGACTGGCGAAATCTCGAAGGTCCGCAGCGGCTCGCGAGATGCGGCAGACCGGCCACGGCCACGCGTCTTGGGCTGGGCCAATAGCGCCAGCGCCTCTGGCAGCGTGATCGAAAGCGGAGAGAGCTCCGGCGGGATCGAGCGGGTCTCGCGCCCGCACTGGACATACGGGCCGAAGCGGCCATTGAAGACCACCACCGGCTCGCCGCTGGTCGGATCGGTGCCCAGCGTCTTGGGCAGCTCGAGCAGTTGCAGGGCCGTCTGGAGCGTCACGTCCTGGGGCTGCATGCCCGGCAACAGCGAGGCGCTTTTGGGTTTCTGCCCTTCTCCGCCGCTGCCAAGCTGCACGTACGGCCCGAACCGGCCCTGCTTGAGGAACACCGGCTGGCCCGTGTTGGGGTCGTATCCCAGCGGCTGTTCGCTGGCACTGGCCTGATCGAGCAGTTCCAGCGCTTTGGCCAGCGTCAGCTCGTCGGGCGCTAGGTCCTGTGGGATGCTGGCCTTGCGCTCCCCCTGTTCCAGGAACGGTCCGAACTTGCCCAGCCGCACGTACACGGTCTGGCGATGCGGGCCGCTCTCGGGCGTGCCCAGCGGAAAGCGGCTCAGGTCGCGAGCGTCGATCTCTTGGAGCTTGCTCTCAAGCTGCTGCTTCAGCCCCGGATGGGCATTGCCGAAATAGAACTCCTTGAGGTAGCTCAGGTGCTCCGCCTCGTGCCGGCTGATCCGGTCGAGGAAATCTTCCATCTGGGCCGTGAACTCATAATCCACCAGATTCGGCAGGTGCTCTTCCAGCAACCGGCAGACGGTGAACGCCGTCCAAGTCGGTACCAGCGCGTTCCCTTTCTTGAACACATACTGCCGGTCGAGGATCGTCTCGATGATCGAGGCGTAGGTGCTCGGCCGGCCGATGCCGCGCTCTTCCAGGGCGGCCGTGAGCGAGGCTTCGCTGAAACGGGGCGGCGGCTGGGTCGTGTGCTGCTTGGGAGTCAGCGCGAGGCACTGCAGCTCCTGCCCGATCGCCACGGCGGGCAGGATCCGCTCCTGATCGGCCAGTTCCGCCTCGGGATCGTCGGACCCTTCCACATAGGCCCGCAAGAAGCCGGGGAAGTCGATCGTCTTGCCGCTGACCTGGAAGACGGCTCCGTCCGCCTCGATCGTGATCGTGACGATCCGCCCGCGGGCTTCTACCATCTGGCTGGCGATGGTTCGCTTCCAGATCAGTTCGAACAGGCGGAACTGGTCGTGATTCAGGACTTCCTTCATGGCCGAAGGCAGCTCGAACGGGTGCCCTGCCGGCCGGATCGCTTCGTGCGCCTCTTGGGCGTTGCGCACCTTGGAACGGTAGATGCGCGGTGTCGGCGGCAGGTACTCGCTGCCGTATTCCGTCCGCACCAGGTCGCGCGCCGCGTCGATCGCCACCTGGGCCAGGCTGGTCGAATCGGTCCGCATGTACGTGATGTGCCCTTCTTCATACAGGCTTTGGGCCACATCCATCGTCCGCCGGGCGCCGAAGCCCAGCTTGCGGTTGGCTTCCTGCTGCAGCGTGCTGGTGGTGAATGGTTCGGGCGGCTTGCGGACGTACGGCTTTTCTTCCACGTTGATCACGCGGAACGGCCGCGTCCGCAGCCGCTCGGCCAGGGCCTGGGCCCCCGCCTCGTCCAGTAATAAAAGCTGCGGGTCTTTGAGCTTGCCCGTCTGCGGATCGAAGTCGCGCCCGGAGGGAATCCGCCGACCCTCGACGCTCACGAGCTCCGCTTCCAGCGTCTTGTCGTCCGCGGTCGCAAATCGGCCCAGCAAATCCCACCACGTCGCCGAGCGGAACGCCATCCGCTGACGCTCCCGCTCGACGATCATCCGCACCGCGACGCTCTGCACTCGTCCGGCTGAGAGCTTAGGGCCGATTTTCCGCCATAAAAGCTGCGAGACCTCGTAGCCATACAGCCGGTCCAGAATCCGCCGCGTCTCTTGGGCCCGCACCAGACCCTCGTCGATCCCCCGCGGGTGGGCAAGCGCCTCGCGGATCGCCTCTTCCGTGATTTCGTGGAACACCAGCCGGCGAATCGGCACCTTCGGCTTGAGGACTTCGCATAAATGCCAGCTTATGGCTTCTCCCTCGCGATCTTCGTCCGTCGCGAGATACAACTCCCGACTGTTTTTCAGAAGTTCTTTCAGCTTATTGACTTGTGACTTCTTGTCCTGAGGAATGATATAGACCGGCGCGAAGTTGTCCTCGACGTTGACACCCAGGTATGCCCACTTGGTGCCCTTGTACTCCTTAGGCAGCTCCCGCGTGCTCTTGGGCAAGTCGCGGATGTGGCCGATGCTCGCCTCCACGGTGAAATCTTTACCCAGAAACTTGGAGATTGTTCGGGCCTTCGCCGGCGATTCGACGATCACCAGCGCTTTTCCGTTGCCCGAGCCGGTCGTCCCGCGGCTATCGGTTTTCGAGCGTTTGGCCATAGTTTCTCGCATCTTCCTGCCTGAGCGATGTCCCTGTTCGATCGCCCGCCCCGTGCTTCCAGCGCCTCCGTACAAGAAGGGCTGTAAGGAGCGCCTTGCCGCCTGTCGCTACGGAGTTCCAACCTCCCTCGCGGCACATCGTCCCATCATCCGCCGCACGGGCAAATGTCGTTGGCCTAGTCGTTTCTTGGCGACGCTGCCCCTCATCGGAAGGGATGCCGCGGCGACGGCCTCGTCCAAAAGCACGAAACGGCATGCGGCTCGTCTATATCAACATGGGCCGCGGCTTGCCAACGTCCAGGTTCGATTTCAGCATGGCCACCGCATGACCGCCAACTTGCTCGACGGCATGCCGCGTCCCGCCACGCTCGTCGGACCCTCCGACCGTTCGGCGCTGGCGGTGGGCCATTGTTGCGTTCTGGCGGCCACGGGGCAACGGCACCTCTTGCGACGATGTAGCGCACGTGTTTGTTGCCATTGAATTTACGTCGCGTGGCCGTACAATCTGCAAACCCTATCGCGGGGGAAGGTACGGGGGCTGGGCCGAGCTTTAGCACTTGGCCGATCAGCCGAATCAGGCGTGGTGGGGCACGCAGCGCCCGCCAAAGGAAGGGACTTATGGTCAGCCGGTCGATGAATTTTTTGCGAAAAAATGCCAAGGCGGTGCTCGTCTTCATGGGCGTCGTCTGCATGGTCACCTTTGTGGTGGGTCCGTATCTGCTGGATTTGTTTGCCGGCCGCGGCCGCCCGGCGATCGACAACCCGGTGGTCGTGACCTGGACCAAAGGAAAGGTGCGGAGCGACGAGCTGCGGCGGATGAGGTTCCACCACCAGCTTGCGTATCAGTTTTTGCAGCAAGTGGTGGTGACGGCGATCCAGCGGGGCGGGAAGCCGACGCTGTACGGGCAGCCAATCCGGCTGGATCAGTCGTTCGACGTGGGCATTCCTGCCGACAACAGCGACGAGGCGTTGGTGCAGACCATGGTGCTGGCGGAGGAAGCTCGCCGGCGCGGGATCGTGGTCGATCGTGCTGCGGTGAAGGAGTTCCTGCGGCAGCTCAGTTTTCCCGAGCTGAACGAAGGGGACTGGCAAGAGATCGCCCAGGAACTGGTCCGTGACAAGAACGTGACCGTCAATCAGCTTTTCGACCACCTTGCCTATGAGCTGCGGGCCCAGCGGATGCGTGTGCTGGCCATGACCGGCCTGACAGCACCCCGTGTCGGGCCGATCGTTCCGCCGGCGCAGGCCTGGGAGCTGTTCAACCGGCTCAATCGCCGTGTGACGATCGAGGCCTATCCCGTCGAAGTGCTGCCGCTGATCAGTCAGGTACGCGAGGAGCCGACCGAGGCGGAGGTCCTAGCACTCTTCGAGCAGGGACGTTATCGCGACCCGGACCCGACCCTCGACGAACCGGCGTTCCATAAGCCGCACAAGCTGGCCTTCACCTACCTCAAGGTGCCCTTCGCCCCGTTCCTGGAAGAAGCCAAGAAGCAAATCACCCAGGAACAGATCGAGCAGGCTTACCAAGAGGACATCAGCCAGGGACGCCACAAGGTTCTCGAATTGCCGGGCGAAAAACCCTCCACCGAACAGCCCTCCACGGAACAGCCTACGACCGAAAAACCATCCGCCGACCAGCCGGCTACCGAGAAACCGACTACTGAGAAACCCTCGTCGGACACACCGGCTGGCGACAAACCGGCCGGGGACAAACCGGCTGGCGAGCCGCCGGCGGACAAACCTGCATCGGCGGACAAGCCGGCCGAGAAAGCGGCTCCTGCTGCCCCAAGCAGCCCTACAGCGCCGCCATCGGCCCCTTCGGACAAAACCCCTGACGCTCCCAGCCGTTCCGGCGCACCGGGCACTCCGTCGGATAAACCGGCTGAGAAGGAGAAACCGTCCGATGAGCCGACTGGGTCGGCTGAAGCTCCAGGCTGTGGTGGGGACGAGGATCTGACGGCCGCCCTAGCGAGTTCCGACCCGTCGGAACCCTCGCTCGACGAACAGAAAAGTGCAACGCCGCCGACGAACGAGGCGTTGTCCGGCAGCCACAAGAAAGCAGAAAAGCCTGAAAAAAAGGGGGGCGACACCCGTGCGGCCGACAAACCGGCGGTGGACAAACCGTTGGAAAACAAAACGACCGTGGACAAGCCAGCGTCCGACAAACCGGCAGAAGAAACACCGCCCACGGACAAACCGAACGCGGATAAACCAGCGACTGCACAACAACCCGCGACTGAGAAACCAGCCGAAAATCGATCGGAAAACAAGCCAGCGTCGCCGCCGTCCGAGCCGACGGCTCAGCCCGCGGCACCGGATAAGACGGCAGAACCTTCCCCCAAGCCCGCGGCAGAGCCGAAGTTCAAGCCGCTGAGCGAGGTTCGCGAAGAGATCGTGCTACGACTGGCCCGGCCGATCGCGGAAGAAGCCCGCAAGAAGGCGGTGGCGGAGGTAATGTCGGCGATCGAAGCCTATGGGAAGAAATACCGCCGTTATCACGACGTGAAGAGTGTGCGAAAGACGGCCGACATCGCCGATCCTGGCCGGCTGGACCTGGCCCCGCTGGCGGCCAAGTATGGCTTCGAGATCGGCACTACGCCGCTGGTGGATCGCTTCGAGGTGGCCGAGTACGAGATCGGGCAGAAGGTCCAGCAGCTCGACATGGCCGCCGTGCGGATGGGCCAGTTCCGGATGCTTTCGTTCGCGGACCTGGCCTTTGGCGTCGATGAGCCGCTGTACCGGCCGCAAGAGGTTCCGTCGGTCGAGGCGGACGTGAGCTACATCTTCTTCCGGACGGCGGAGGAGAAGCCCGCCGACGTGACGCTCCAGGAGGTGCGTCCGCAAGTGATCGCATTTTGGAAGAAGCGGCGGGCGCTGGAGCTGGCCAAAGCCGAGGCCCGCAAGCTGATCGACAAGCTGGCCGCTCAAGGAGCCGGGGCCGGCCTGGCGTCGGTCGTTCCCGATCCGAGCCGCGTCGTCGTCACCCCGCCGTTTTCCTGGATGACGACGCCCCATTTCGGCTTCGGCATGCCGGAACTCAGCCCGGTGCCGGGCATCGACCTGGCCGGACAGGAGTTCATGCAGTCGGTGTTCGCCCTGCAGCCCGGGCAGGCGGGTCTGGCTCCCAATCAGCCGCGGACGAAGGTGTATGTCGTGCGGGTGCTGGGACAGGAGCCGGACGAGGAGACGCTCCGCCAGCGGTTCCTGGAGAGCGGCTACAACAACTTCGTGCTGATGCTGGCCCAGCTCGAAGCCCGGCAGGCCGCGGTGAACTGGTACCGCGGCCTGGAGCAACAATACCAGGTGAAGTGGCTCCGCCCGCCGCAGGACGTGCAGCGGATGTAAGCCCCCGCCGCCTCCCGCGCGGGATGGGCGGCGGGACGATCCTGTGGCCGCACCGCACTACGAGCAGCCCATGCTATTGCCGCAGTTGTGGCACAGATAGCAGTTGCCGTTGCGGACGGTGATGGCGCCGCAGTTGTCGCAGCTTGGGGCATCGAGCTGGAAGCGGGCGAACTGCTCACTTTGCAGCACTGGCCCATTGCCGTCGATCCGCAGCTCGCCCGCGCGCTCGCGGGAAGCTACCGCCGCTTGCACCGATGGAACACGGCCATTGCCCACGTGCCCTCCAGCAGGTGCGGCGGCCGCCAGAGGACTGGCCGGCA
>Ga0073932_1007722_pt1 | contig 10291 bp, 8 predicted proteins | sample DewCreD2012metaG_FD_76967 | JGI IMG/M metagenome (GOLD analysis project Ga0073932, IMG submission 76967) | Hot spring sediment bacterial and archeal communities from British Columbia, Canada, to study Microbial Dark Matter (Phase II) - Dewar... ...
GACCGCACTTCAAAGACGTGCCGTCCGCGGGCAAACCCAAACTCATCCGCGCTACCGCACAGCAACGCAAAGCCTACCAAGCACTTGCAGCCGCTACATAAAAATGCTTAACGGCGTTGCCCACATCGGCTGCCCCGCAGCCCGACATCGGCATCCATCCTACCCTATCGGAGACTGCTTGAAAACGGAAACGAATACAACATTTGAAGGCGTTGGTGCGGGCGGCGGTTGCCGCCGATCGGTCGGCGCACTTGCGGCGCCGGGGCCGAGTTTGTTCGCCCGTCGCTCGGTTTTAGGCGTAGGGATTTCACTGATGTCGGGACCCGGCCCGGTTGAATTGTCGCTCGGAACCGAAATACAATGGGCGTTCTTCCGGGCATGGCACGCCTCGGTGTTCGGTCGAGCACTTCCGGCCGGCGTTCGACGAGGCGTTGCTTTGGTTCGGTCCAAGATAGCGATGGGGCGGCCGGTCGGGTCGGCGCCTGACTTGCGACAGGCGGCCCACCGTGTGCCTTTTGGAACTTGTGCACTAAACGAGGGGGCTGCCTCGGCCCGCGGCGTTGGGAGAGAATAGATCGTGGCGACGGAGCCGTTGACTGATCTTTCGCGTTTATGCGTGCATACGATCACGACGAAGCCGTGGTCCGTGGAAGAGGCGGCACGCGCGTATTCGGCGGCCGGCGTCTCTGGGATCACGGTTTGGCGGCAATGGTTGGCCGATCGGGATGTTCGCACGGTGGGCCGGATGCTGCGCGATCACGGCCTGACGGTCGTGTCGCTCTGTCGCGGCGGTTTTTTTCCCGCGTTCGACTTGGCGGGCCGACAGGCGGCCATCGACGACAATCGTCGGGCGATCGACGAGGCCGTGCACCTCGGCGCTCCGTTGATCGTGCTGGTGTGCGGGGCCGTGCCGGGAATGCCGCTGACCGAGGCGCGACGGCAGATTGCCGACGGAATTGCCGCAGTGAGCGAACAGGCGGCCGCGGCCGGCGTGCGCTTGGGCATCGAGCCGCTGCACCCAATGTATGCCGACAACCGCTCGGCGGTGAACACGATCGAGCAGGCCAACGATCTCTGCGATCAGCTCAACCATCCGCAGGTGGGCGTGGTGGTCGATGTTTATCATCTTTGGTGGGATCCGCGACTTCGCGATGAGATTGCGCGGGCCGGCCGTGCGAATAGGCTCTTCGCGTATCATGTGTGCGACTGGCGGACCCCGACCGAAGACCTGCTCAATGATCGAGGCCTGATGGGCGAGGGCTGCATTCCGCTGCGCGAGATTCGCGGTTGGGTGGAAGATGCGGGATTTCGCGGCTTCATCGAGGTGGAGATCTTTTCGAATCGGTATTGGGCCATCGACCAGCACGAGTTCTTGGAGAAGATCAAGTCGGCCTATTTGGCCCATGTGTAAGGCGGCCTGTCTCGGCTGCGGCGGTTGTTTTGCGGCGGGGGCGCCGAGAGCATCGGCCGGAACGGGCCGGCGATGGGCGGGGCCGTCGAAACACGCTTCGAGTTTGAACGGAAACGGCATTCGAGAAACGAAAGCGAACGCAATGAAGATTCACACTGTCGGAATCATCATGAACGGTGTTACCGGCCGGATGGGCGCCAACCAGCATCTGGCCCGTTCGATCGTTGCCATTCGAAAACAAGGAGGCGTAAAACTCGGCCCCGACGAGGCGATTATGCCCGAGCCGATTCTGGTGGGCCGCAACGAAAACAAACTGAAGAAACTGTGCGACGAGCACGGCCTGAAGGCGTACAGCACCGACTTCGACGGCGTGCTTTCCGACAGCCGCTACCCGGTTTATTTCGACGCACTGACGACCAGCCAACGCGTGCCGCATGTGAAAAAAGCGATTGCCGCCGGCAAGCACATCTACGCGGAGAAACCGACGGCCGACAATCTGCCCGACGCGCTCGCCCTGTACCGGGCCGCCGAGGCCGCCGGTGTGAAGCACGGCGTGGTGCAAGACAAGCTGTGGCTTCCCGGCCTGATGCAATTGAAGTATCTGCTCGATCATCGCTGCCTGGGCCGCGTTCTCTCGGTGCGGGGCGAGTTCGGCTATTGGGTGTTCGACGGTTTCCGCCAGCCGTGCCAACGGCCCAGTTGGAACTATCGCGCCGCCGAGGGCGGCAGCATTTTGATCGACATGTTCTGCCACTGGCGCTATGTGATCGACAACTTGTTCGGTCCGATCGCGCGCCTCACCGCCCTGGGGGCAACGCACATTCCTCGCCGCGTGGACGAGCAGGGCCGTCCCTACGACTGCACCGCGGACGACGCAGCCTACGCCATCTTCCAGTTGCGGGACGACACCCCGGTACAATTCAATTCGAGCTGGTGCGTGCGAGTGCGGCGCGACGACTTGCTGACGATCCAGGTGGACGGAACAGAAGGTTCGGCGGTAGCCGGATTGCGCCATTGCTGGGTTCAGCACGACACGTTTACGCCGCGTCCGGTATGGAATCCCGATATCGAGCAGCCGATCGACTTCTTCGAACACTGGCAACAAATGCCGACCAATCAGACGTACGAGAATGCCTTCAAAGTGCAGTGGGAGCTTTTCCTGCGGCATATTGTCAAAGACGAGCCGTTTCGTTGGACCTTGCTCGAAGGCGCCAAAGGCGTTCAATTGGCCGAGTTGGGGCTGCAAGCCTGGCGGACGCGCAGTTGGATCGATGTCCCGGATCTGGACGCCTGAATCGCGTGTCGCGGCTTGGCAACCTTCCGCCGTCGCACTGGCTGAGTGAACCTGCCCCCGTGTTGCGCACGGATGCCTTCCTTTTTCGACGAGGAGATTGCCCGATGGGCGGCCGTAGCCACGAATTCATTTCCACACGAAGGCTGATTGCCGCTTCGGGATCGGCAGCCGTCCGCGGTTCGTGGTTGTGTTTGGCAGGGCTTTTGATCGCCGCGGCGGTCGTTTCGTGGGCTGCAATACGTCTTGCATTTGCCGCCGAAGCGAAGCCGCCGCAGCGGCCCGATCCCGAAATCGCCCGGCATGTTTCCCGCTTGCTCACGCTGCTGCGGCAGGCGAAGAAAGACCCGACGAAGCGCGAAGCGGTGATCGACGAGGCGATCTCTTTGGGGCCGCAAGCGGCGTCGGCCATCCACGCCGCGTTGGGCCGCGAGATGCAGCCGTTGCTCAAGTCGTACAGTGCCAAGTTTTCACAGGCCGCAGGGAAGCTGGCGCAAAAGAAGATCGGGTCGGTGAATCTCGAAGAGGTGCAGCGGTTGCGATCGACCGTGCTGGAGTTGCAGAATCGGCCCGATTTCTCGAAGGAGCTGATCGAGCGCGAAGGAGACCCGGCGCTGAAGAAGCTCGAAGAGATTTTCGTGGTCGATCGGCAAGAGGTGCTCAACGAGAACCCGAGTTTGGTCAAAGAGCGCGAGTCGCTCAGCGAATTGGGCCGCCTTTGGGAAAAGACGGCAACCTACCTGTACGAGCAAACGCCTGAAAGCCCGGAGAAGCCGAAAGAGAAGCCGAGCTTCGAAAGCTATTTGGCCGGCGAAGAGGCGTTGGCCTGCGGCCTGGCGGCGCCGATGGACCCGCACACCCGCGAGGTGCTGGCCCTCAACGCCCGTTTGGCGGCGCAGCTTCAGCCGGAAGAAGCCCGCGCCGTGCTCGCGCTGAATCTCACCCGCAATCTCTTGGGGCTTTCGGCATTGGCCATCGATTTGCGGCTGTGCGAGGCGGCGCGCGATCACTCGGCCGACATGCAGCGGCTGAATTTCTTCGCCCACGAGTCGCCCGTCGAGGGCAAGAAAACCCCGTGGGATCGCGCAAAGCGATTCGGCACGACGGCCTCGGGGGAGAACATCGCTATGGGCTATCACGACGGGAAAGCCGTCAACATGGGATGGTTTCACAGCCCGGGCCACCACAAGAACATGCTCGGCAAAGGGCACACCCGCGTCGGCATGGGCCAAGCGGGTTCGTACTTCACCGAACTGTTCGGCGGCAACTGAACACCGAACCGCCTGGCGGTGTCCGCTGAATGTCCGCCGATCGGCACGGTGGGCTTCATCGGCGAAGGGTCGCGCGACGACTGTTGCCGGACCTCGCCGGGCAATGCCCGCCCGTGCGACAGCGGCCACGGTGAGCGGGTTCCGATGCGGCCGCGGCCTTAGGTTCGATATTCCAGGTCGAACTTCTGATTGTGCTTTTCGTGCCGGCCGTCGAGCGTATTGAGCCGCAGCGAGATATGGCCATCGTCCAGGCGGGCATCGACCCAGCCGCGAGGCTGTGCGTTGTCGAACACCCATGCCGTCGGCGGCAAGTTGATCAGGTGAATGCCTTCGTGCTGCCGCACGTTCCACCGGTGCGTATGGCCGAAGACGTAGGCCTTCACTTGTTTCCGCGGAACGATCACATCGTAGAACGCCTGTGTATCAAGCAGCCCGGTGATCTTGGGCAGCCCGATTTGCGGGTCGTGATGGGCGACGAGAATCGCCGGCTTGTCTTTTCGCGCGTCGAGTTCCTTGGCGAGCCATTCGACTTGGGACTGATCGAGCCGGCCGGGGGTTACGTTCGTTTTGTCGAGCGAATCAAGGACGAAGAAGTTGGCCTTCGGCGTTTCCAAAACGATTGCGTGTTTGTCGGATACGCCGAGCGACTTGGGCTTCGCCTCCGCAGTGCGATTCCAGAAGTTTTCGCGGTGGTCGTGGTTGCCCAAGGCGATTGCCGCGGCGACGCCTGCGGCGGCCAGCGGTTTGATCTCGTCCGTCACCGCCTGATAGTCGCCCGTTTTTCCCTCCATGAAGGCACAATCGCCTGCCAGGAAGGCCCAGGCCGGCAGCGGCCTCAGCGCCGTGATCTGGCCGATCGCCTCGGCGAACGCGGCCGTCGGCACGACGTTGCGATGCGTTTGCGTTCGTTCGCCCCAGATGTGCGTGTCGGCCAAAAAGGCGACGCGCGATGAATCGACGGCCCCTTCATCCGCCGCACAACGCACGACCGCGGCCGCAGCGCCCACGGCCAAGAGACCGCCCAAAAACCGGCGACGATTCAACGGTGGAACGACGATCGGCATAATCCGTCCTTTCCGGTGGGTTTCAGATCGATCGGCACGAGAAGAAACGACATGCAATTCAACGCAGACCGACGCGGAAAGTCAAGCTCGGCCGACGCGGTTCACGGCGGGAACGCCCAGAGGCCCCCGAAGCGGTCGCCGCACACAATCGAACGCAGTCCGGCCGGCGCGGTCGGGCTAATCGCATCGCACGGAAGCGAACGACTTAGCGGGCGTACCAAACGAGCAACCGGGGCAGGTCTCCCAACCGCAGCAGCGAGGCGCAGCGGCGCCGATGCCGCGGCCCGCATAGCCAGGGGCAGCTCATCGCTCGATCAATCACGCCGACGGCCCCAAGCGCATCGGCCAACGTCGGGCTGCGCCCGGCCGAACGCCAACGGATGATCCACATCGCCACCGGATACGCCAGGGCCAAGGCCGAGATGCTCTCGACAAGCGACCAACTCCGCCGGGCGCACAGGCAGTATTGCTGCGACCAAGCCGCCGCCTCGAAGTATCGCGTCAACGGGCGGAGCGCCTCGGGCGGCAGCGCCCCGATGGGCTCTTCCAACTGTTCGAAGGTGACGTTGCCTTCCTTTCCGCCCAGCGGCGGCACTCGGCCTCGCCCGCGCGCGAAGGCCCAGGCCGCGGCCATCAGCCGCCATCGCTCGACGAGCGAGGGGGCGACGAGGTTCTCGGGCGAGAGCCTCAGGTGTTCGAGCAGCGCTTGGCGAAAGAGCAATCTTCCGGCTCGTCCGGCCGGCTCGCGGCGGCGAAACCAGGTGTCGATCCGGCCGTCGCCTACCGCGATCTGTTCGAGCATGTCGAGCAGTTCCGGCAGGTCGTCGGCGGCCACGCGGCGCAAACGACACTGCCGCAATTGGTCGGCCCAAATGGCCAGATGCACCAACCGGCGCACCGGCGGAAATCGCTCGTCGGTGAGCAAGCGGCGCACGGCCCCGGTGGCCAACTCCAGCGCCCGCCAGTCGCCCGCCGCGCCGGGAATAAGCGGCGGCGGCGGGCCGGCCTGCGGCCACTCGGGATCGTCAGCCAAAAGCGACTCGACGGCGGGAAGGTGCTCGGCCAGGCGACGGCCTTTGTCGGTCGCGGCCGACGGGCAATAGCGGCGCAGCGCCACCCATCGCCGGCCGTAGCCCTCGACAATCTGCATGGGGAACATGCGGCACACGCGCGGCTTGGCCGCTTCGCCCAGTTCGACGTGAATCCGGCACAGCCCGTCGGGTTGCAGGAAAATGCAGCTCCCGTCGCGCCGTTTGGCCAGGCTGTACGTCGGGCGGAGCAGCCCGTGCCGCCAAATGATCTTTTGGCCGCGGAACTCCGGCAGTTCATCCCAACGCTGCTCGGCGAGCCGCCGGCGGTCGGCCGCCGTGAGCGCCACCAGCGTGCCGCGGCAGCAGTCGCCCGTGCAGTGACAGTCCCAATGTTCAGCGATCGGCAGAGATTCAAGCCCCATGCACTCGCCCGACTCCGTCATTTCGACCCGCACCGCCAATAGCCCGGGATGAACAGCCTGGAAGAAACTTCTCGCGCCGACACAATCGCTTTTCTCTTGCGAGAAGGAAGTTGTTTCATGCCTTGCGAGGAATAATATACCCTTTATCGGCGCGAAAAGAGCTATTCTCGTTTGAGAAAAACGGCCTTCTCTCGGCCGCGGGACGGCAGGATCGCCAACCAAACGGTGCTGCCGCCCCCGACTTGGAAATGCCCAAGCATTCATCGACGCAATTCATTGCGGCCAACGCGGCAATTCGATGCTTCTCGCCCGTTGCGGCTTGTCGAGCACGATCTGAACGCATCCGATTACCCGTTCGCGGAATCCGGCCTCGCAGTAGCAGAGATAGTATTCCCAGAGCCGCAGGAAGGAATCGTCGAAGCCTTGGGCGCGAACGGCATCGATCTGATCGCGAAAGTTGCGCCGCCAATGGGCGAGTGTTTCCGCGTAGTGCGGGGTGAGGTCTTCGAGCGAAACGATCTGCATATCGGTCGCGCGGCCGACGCTGTCGCAAATCGCTCCCAGCGAAGGCAGATGGCCGCCCGGGAAAACATAGCGCTGAATGAAATCGGTCCCGCGGCAATACTGACGATAGCGTTGATCGGGCATGACAATCGCCTGCAAGAGCATTCGGCCATCGGGCTTCAGCCGCTGCGAACATGCGGCGAAAAAGGTGTCGAGATATTGGCGGCCGACGGCCTCGATCATTTCGATCGACACCAACTTATCGAATGTGCCGTCCAAGTCGCGGTAGTCGCGATCGAGAACTCTGACACGATCGCCCAATCCGGCTCGATCGACTTGGCTGCTTGCGTAGGCGTACTGCGCGGCCGAGATCGTTGTCGTTACCACGCGGCACCCGTATCGACTTGCCGCATGGATGGCGAAACCGCCCCAGCCAGTGCCGATTTCCAGCACGGTGTCGCCCTCGTGCAGATTCAACTTGGCGGCAATGCGGTCGAACTTGGCGAGCGACGCCTCGACCAAATCCGCGTCGGCCCGCGGAAACACGGCACACGAATAGGCCATCGTCGGATCGAGGAACGTGGCGAAAAACTCGTTGCCCAGGTCGTAATGAGCGGCGATGTTCCGCCGGCTGCCGCGGCGGGTGTTTCCGCGCAGCAGATGCCATAGCCGTGCCGCCCAGCCGCCGAGCCGGGCCAGGCCGCTGTCGGGTGAACGAGAATCCAGGTTGCGGCAGAACAACCGAACGAGCGTTGTCAGATCGGGCGTGGTCCAGTGGCCGCGGATGAACGCTTCGGCCGCGCCGAGCGACCCTCCGAAGAGCAGATGGCGGAAACATCTCGCGTCGAGAACATGCGCCTCGGCGGAAAGTCCGTCATCGGCCGGTTGACCGAAGACTTGTTCTTTTCCGTCCTCGACCAAGCGAAGCTGACCGCCGTGCAATCTCGATAATCGGGAAATCACAGCCGCGCGTATCCAACGATCGACCAATCCGACGGCGGCCTGTGTGCTTTCGTCCCGGCCACTTCGGCCGATTTTTGCTGCTGCCTCGATCATCAGTCGGTAACCTCCCGAGAAGAAGGGCGAGGCCCCGGGTGCGGAACAAAGGGAACGCGCTTCCGCCAAAGGAGCCAAGCCTGCCGGTAGATGCCCGCGACCACCCGGGCCGACATCCACGGCTGCCGCATCAACAACGAAACCAGGGTCGATCGACTCCATGGGCGACGTTGCAGCGCGAGCCGAGCGGCAAACACTTCGCCGGCGCCGCGGCGGTTGACGATCGACACGCCCAGCGATGCGCCCGGCGGGCGAAACCGCCAATCGTAACTGAGGTTCATATCCATGAACGGCGAGACGTGAAACGCCTTGTCGTGCCGGAACCGCGGCAGCCCGCCGGAACCGCGGTTCCCGTTGTGCAAGACGTACCAGTGCCGTTCGCCCCAGGGGGTATTGCTGACTTCGGCCAACACGCTGTCGAGGGTTTTGCCGTCCGGGGCGAAGCAGTAGTAGAGGGTCAATGGACTGAAGTAATAACCCCAATGCCGCAGCGGGGTGAGTACGCGGATCGGTCCCTGCGGTGCGACGCCGGATCGAGCGGCCACGGTTTGCCGCACGCAGTCGGCCAAGGGACGTTCGGCCGGACCGAGATGGTCATGTCGAAGGAATGCGGCCGGCGAGAACCAGCCGCGCCACAGCACGCCGTCGAGGGCGCCGCCGGCCCATTCGTCCAAGTCGATGTAGGCCAGAAAGAGATGATAGGAAAACCCGTGCCGCACGGGTTCCAGGCGGCGATGCGCCACGCGGCCCTCGTAGAAGCAACTGACGATCATACGCTTTGCCTGCCGAAAAGTCGCCCGACCGCTAACGCGCTATTCACCCCGTCTTCGTGGAAGCCGTTGCCCCAGTACGCCCCGCAAAAGTAGGTGCGGTTGCGACCGTTGATTTCGGCGCGGCGCCGTTGCGCCGCCAGCGCGGCCGGCGAATAGACCGGATGCGCGTAGTCCCATCGGGCGAGGATTGTGTTGGGATCGAGCCGCCGCGAGCCGTTCAAGGTGATGCACAACGGCGGTGACGCGCGATGGCCTTGGAGCCGATTGAGATTGTAGGTCAGCAGCACAGGACGATCGGCCTCGGTCGGAATGCGATAGTTCCAGGAAGCCCAAGCGCGCCGCGTGCGAGGCAAGACCGACGTGTCGGTGTGCAATACCGTTTCGTTCCGTTGATAGGGAAACGCCCCGAGAATCTCTCGCTCCAATTCGTCAGCATCCGTGAGCACCGAAAGCATCTCGTCGGCGTGTCCGGCCAACACGACGGCATCGAACTGCTCCTCGCCGCCGGCAAACCCCACGAGAACGCCGCTGCCGGTTCGGCGAACCGATTTCACCGGGCAGTTCGTGCGGATTCGCTCGCGCCAGCCTTCCGTCAATCGTTCGATATATCGGATCGAGCCTCCGACGATCGTTTTCCATCGGTAGTGGCCGCGCACCGAAAGCAAGCCGTGGTTCTCGAAGAACGCAAGGACGAACCGTGCCGGAAACTTGAGGAACTCGCCGGGCGGCACCGACCAGATCGACGCGCCCATCGGGGTCAAGTACCAATCGATCATCGCTTGCCCGAAACGGTGAGCGGCCAAAAATTCGCCGAGCGTTTCGGAGTAATCGAGAGGGGACGAATCGGAAGAATCGCCGCGGGCAACCAATTGCCGGGCAAGGCGATTGAATCGTACGATTTCCGCCAACATCTGCCAGAAGCGGGGGCGAAACAGATTACGCCGTTGGGCGAACAGTCCGCCAAGCGAGCTGCCTTGATACTCCAGGCCGGTTCTCTCGCAACAGACGCCGAAGCTCATGTCGCTGTCGCGCCATGACACCCCTAGCCGGCGAAGAAGTTCGCAGAAATTCGGGTAGGTCCGCTCGTTGAAGACCATGAAGCCTGTATCGACGGGGAAGGCGTCGCCCTTCACGCCGACGCTCACCGTGTTGGCGTGCCCTCCGATGTGGTCGTTGGCTTCGAAGACGTGGACATCGTGATCGTCCACCAAGAGCCGAGCGGCCACCAGTCCGCTGACTCCGGCACCCACCACGGCGATCTTCATTCATTTCGCTCCGCAACGGCTGCATCGTTTCTGGTTTTCGGAATCCTCGCCTGCCGCCCTGCCGCACTTTGCGCCGCCTGCTGCCGTCCGTCAATCCCCCACCGCAACGAGTGCCGGAATCTGCTCGCGTTACGCTGCCGCGATCTTGTAGTCGGGGCCTGACGTGGGGATTTCGTCTTGAAATCGTTTTCGTCTGTGCGGGC
>Ga0073932_1007725_pt1 | contig 10278 bp, 12 predicted proteins | sample DewCreD2012metaG_FD_76967 | JGI IMG/M metagenome (GOLD analysis project Ga0073932, IMG submission 76967) | Hot spring sediment bacterial and archeal communities from British Columbia, Canada, to study Microbial Dark Matter (Phase II) - Dewar... ...
CGCGCGGCGCGCCGATCCCGACTGGATTCGCCAGATCGAGGAAACGGCGCGGGAGTACCGCGTGCCGTTCCCGTACCGCAAGGATTTGTAGCGCCGGGCGTTTTTCGACCATGGCAGGAGCGCGCAAACGGATCAACTGGCAGCCGCCCATGCTGCGCGTGCTGGCGGCGCTGGCGCCGCTGACGCTGAGCGGCATCTACTTTTTCGGCTGGCGCACGCTGGCGCTGCTGCTGGCGGTCAACGCCGCGAGCGCGGCCGCGGAGTGGCTCTTCACGCGCCGCAGCGGGGAGCCCGTTTCCTCGGCGGTCTTCGTGACCGCCACGCTCTACACGCTGTCGCTGCCGCCCGCGCTGCCCGTGCCGATGGCCGTTCTGGGCGCGGTCTTCGGCGTCGTGTTCGGCAAGATGGTGTTCGGCGGGTTTGGCCGCAACGTGTTCAATCCGGCCTTGACCGGCCGGGCCTTCGTGTACGTGTGCTTCGGCAACCACCTCACGGCCCGCTGGACCGAGCCCTACGCCGGTCCGCTCGGCGGCCTGGCGGGTTACGCCCGCCTGGGGGCCGACGCCCTGACCACGGCCACGCCGGGCATGGTCTTGAAGAGCGGGGGCGCGTTCGACCTCGGCGCGGCGTTTTTCGGCGCCGCGCCGGGCGTCATCGGCGGCAGCGCCGCGCTGGCGCTGCTCGGCGGCGCGTATCTGCTCTGGACGCGCACGGCCAACTTCCGGATCGTGCTGCCGGGCTTTCTGGCGTTCCTGGCCGTGCAGACCGCGCTGTGGCGCGCGGGCGTTCCCAAGGCCGCGGCGCCGCTGCCGGCGCTGCTGAGCGGCAGTTTCATCCTCGGGATGCTGTTCTATGCCACCGATCCGGTGTCGGCCGCGCAGACGAATCCCGGCCGCTGGCTCTACGGCGCGCTGATCGGCGCCTTGTCCGCGCTGATCGCCGTTTATTCCGCCTGGCCCGCCGGCACGATGTTCGCGATCCTGCTGGCCAACACCTTCGCGCCGATCATGGACTACGCCATTCGGGCCTGGCAGGCCCGGCAACGGCAACCCGCCCCCCAACCCAAGCCCGCCGCGCCTGCGCCATGACGCTGTCCCGCAAAGTCAAAGAACGGATCTGGACCGTGGCGTTCATGTTTCTGGTCACCCTGGTTTCCATGTCCGCGGTTTCGGCGCTGGCGCTGGCCACCCGCGAGCGTGTGGAGCACAACGCGGCGCTGTTTCTGCAGCGGGCGGTGCTCGAGGCCGCGGGGCTGGCGGCGCCGGCCGAGCCCGAGGCGCTGCGGGCGCGGTTCGAGGCGCTGGCGCGGGCCGAGACCAATGCGGCGGGCCGCGCGTATTACCGGGTCCTCGACAGCGACGGCCAGACGCCGGCGGCCCTGGTGTTCGTGCGCTCCGGCCCGGGGCTGTGGGGCGCCATTACCGCCGTGGTCGGCGTGCGGCCGGATTTCTCGGCCTTGACGGGCGTCACGTTCACCGATCAGAACGAAACCCCGGGGCTCGGCGCGCGCATCGCCGAGCCCTGGTTCAAGGCGCAATTTCGGGGCAAGCGCGCGCCGTTGCGCATCGTGCCCGAAGGCTCGGGGGCAACCGATCCGGAAGCGTTCGACGGCATCACCGGCGCCACGATCACGACCGCGGCCGTGCGCGACATTCTCAACCGCGTGCTGGCGGAAGGCGCCGGCGCCGCGCCGAGCGCGCCGGCGGCGGCGGGCCCATGAAGGGGCGGCAACGCAGGGGGAACTGATGGCGGGAGCTCTACGCAAAACCTTCGTCGGCAATCTGGGGGTCAACAACCCCGTGTTCGTCCAGGTGTTGGGTATCTGTTCGACCCTCGCGGTCACCAACATGCTGCGGAACACGGCGGTGATGTGCCTGGGGCTGGTGTTTACGACCAGCCTGTCGAACGTGACCGTCTCGGCGCTGCGGCGCTGGATTCCGCCGCGGGTGCGGATGATGGTCGAGGTGTTGATCATCGCCGCCTACGTGATGGTGGTGGACGTGGCGTTGCGGGCTTTCGCGCCGGAGATTTCGCGCCAGTTGGGGCCGTACGTCGGCCTGATCATCACCAACTGCATCGTCATGGGTCGCACGGAAGCGTTCGCGCTCAGCCATGCGCCGCTGGTGTCGCTGGTGGACGGGCTGTCGGCCGGGCTGGGCTACAGCTACGTGCTGCTGGCCATTGCCGTCGCGCGCGAGCTGCTGGGCGCCGGCAGCCTGTGGGGCGTGCGCCTGCTCGGCGACTGGTGGGTCAACTGGGCGATCATGGTGATGGCGCCGGGCGCCTTTTTCGCCCTGGCGCTGTTCATCTGGCCGATCAACACGCAATGGCTGAGCCGCCGCGCCTCCGCCCCGGCCGCCGGCCCGGAGCGCAAACCATGAATCCGCAACTCGGTTGGCTGACGGTGCTCTTCGCCGCGGTGTTCACCAACAACATCCTGCTGACGAATTACCTCGGCATGTGCTCGTTCCTGGCCGTCTCCCGCGAGGTCAAGACCTCCCTGGGCCTGGGCGCGGCGGTGGTGTTCGTCATGACCGCCACCAGCGTGCTGAACTGGATCGTGTATTACCGGCTGCTGGTGCCGTTGCACATGGAGGCGTTCCGGTTCATCGTGTTCATCATCGTCATCGCCGCATTCGTGCAGGTGGTGGAGCTGGTCATCGAGCGGGTGTCGGAAACGCTCTACGCCGCGCTGGGCATTTTTCTGCCGCTGATCACGGTCAACTGCGCCATCCTGGGGGTCAGTCTGTTCATGGTCATCCGCCAGTACACGCTGGCTCAGGCGTTCGGCTACGGTTTGGGCAGCGGGCTGGGGTGGCTGGCGGCCATTCTGGCCATGGCGGGCATCCGCCAGAAAATGGCGGCGCGCTCGCGGGTGCCGCGGGGGCTGGAGGGCGCCGGCATCACCCTGATCGTGGCCGGCATCATGGCGCTGGCGTTCATGGGCTTCAACGGCATGGTCAACCTCAACTGAGGACGCAATGCTGACCGCGTTTTTGATCAGCGTCGGCGTGCTGTGCGCCATCAACACCCTGCTGGCGCTGCTGATGGTTCTGGCGGAGGCCACGATCGGCAACTACGGCTCGGTGCGCGTGACCCTCAACGGCCGGCGCGAGTTGACGGTGGACGGCGGCAAACCGCTGCTGGCGGCGTTGAAGGAACACAACGTGTTCATCCCCTCCGCCTGCGGCGGCCGCGGCTCGTGCGGTTTGTGCAAGCTCACCGTCGAAAACGGCGGCGCGCCGCTGTCCACGGAGCTGCCCTGGCTCTCGCCGGAAGAGCAGGCCGCGGGCGTGCGGCTGAGCTGCCAACTGAAAGTCAAGCGCCCGCTGCGGATCACGGTGCCCGAGGAGTGGCTCAGCGTTCGGCAGTTCGCGGCCCGCGTGGCGGCGCTGCGCGATCTGACGTACGACATCAAGGAAGTGCGCCTGCAACTGATCGATCCGCCGACCATCGATTTCAAGGCCGGCCAGTTCATCCAGTTCGAGGTGCCGCCCTACGCGCTGAGCGACGAACCCGTCTATCGCGCCTACTCCATCGCTTCCGACCCGCGCCAGCGGGGCGAAATCGAACTCGAAATCCGCTATGTGCCCAACGGCATCTGCACCACCTACGTGCACCGGCACTTGAAAGAAGGCGATCCGGTCGCCTTCAACGGGCCTTACGGCAATTTCTATCTGCGCGAGAGCGACCGCGACATCCTCTTCGTCGCCGGCGGGTCGGGCATGGCCCCCATCAAGGCGATGCTGCATCAGATGGCTCACGAACAGAACCCGCGCCGGACGCTCTACATTTTCGGCGCCCGCGCCCGCCGCGACCTGTTTCTGCTCGAGGAGATGCGGGAGTTCGAGCGCCGGTTGCCGCGTTTCCGTTTCGTGCCGACCCTGTCCGCGCCCGCGCCGAACGACGGTTGGACCGGCGCCACGGGACTGGTCACGGACGTTGTGGAGCGCGAGGTCTCGGAGGTCTCGGCCCTGGAGGCCTACCTGTGCGGCAGCCCGTTGATGATCGACGCCTGCGTCAATCTATTGAAGAAAAAAGGCTTGCCGGAGGAGCGGATTTTCTACGACAAGTTCGCTTAAGCCGCCATGAAACAAACGCCGCAACTGGAAGCGATTCAACGCGCCATGCAGCCGGGGGCGATCACGGCCGAAGGGTTTCTGGGCGCCGATCCGCGTCCGCTGGGGGACATTCTGATCGCGGATGAAGCGGCCGTGCGGCGGCTGGGGTTGAGCCATGCGCGCATTGCCGGCCGGATGCGGGAACTGGCGGCGGCCGGCTCGCGGGGGCTGGGGTTGCCGACCGCCGTGCCGCCGCATTTCGAGGTGGCCGTGGAAAGCGTGCGCGGCAAACTGCCCTGTCCTTTCGGACATGCCGGCGTTTATCCCAAAACCAACGTGGTCGTGCGCAATCTGGCCAGCGGCCGGCAGATCGTTTTCACGGACCTCAACATCCACCTGATCGCCGCGCACGGCTTCTACGAAGGGTTGGGCTCGCCCTTCCGTTGCGATCCCGCGACCCTGGCGGAAATCCTGGAAATCGCACCGGAGCCGCCGGAGGCCCCGGCGGCAGCGGCCGGCGCGCTTTGACTCCGGCCGGCGGCCGGGCCGCAAACCACAAGGGCGGGCGGCCTGACGGCCGCCCGCCCTCGTCACGTTGCGTCGCCCGCGCCGGACGCACTCAATCCAGCGGCGAAAACTGGTCTTTGCCCACGCCGCAGTCGGGACAAACCCAGCCGGCAGGCAATTCCTCGAACGGCGTGCCCGGCGCCACGCCGTTGTCCGGATCGCCTTTTTCGGGATCGTACACGTAGCCGCAGGCGTTGCATTGATATTTCTTCATCGCCGTTCGGCTCCTCAGATCGAGACTTCGTTCATCCAGTTGCCGTGCACGTTGCAGCCTTCCACCACCGTCACCAGCCCTGAGGCGGCGTTCAGGTGCAACGCCGCCGCCGGGTGGCAGACTTCCGGCGAGAGCCAGATCCGCGAGACGAAACGGCGGTTGAGATAGTAGTCCAGATAGGTGATGTAGTGCTGGGGCTGCATCACGTGTTCGATCTCGCCCACCCGCACGTGCACATCGGTGCAGGTGCCGTTGGGAATCAAGCCGCACTCCTTGACCACCACGATCTGGGGGATGTGCTTCTTGTCGCCGTCCGTCAGGGCGTCGGGGTTGGCGGGTTTCTTGATGGCGTCCGGCTTTTCGACGAACGCGGATTGCGGAGAGCGGCAGACCAGGCATTTCTCCGGCGCTTGCTCGAACTCGATATGACCGCACGTCTTGCACTGCAGGATTTTCATGACCGACCTCTGGTTTGGTTGTTGTGGTCCTCCAAGGTGCCGTATTGTCCCGGAAAAGCGGTCTCGGCGTCAAACAGAAACAGGCGCGAGCGTCAACGCCGCCGCCGGCCACGGGTGGGGTGTTTCGCGGCGGGCGCCGGCCGCGTCTCGGCCGCGATCCAGTCCAGATACGCCTCGAGCCCGGCCACGATCGGCGTGACCACGATTTCCGGCACTTCATAGGGATGGCGCGCGCGCACGAAGGCCACCGCGCGGGCGGCCAACGCGGCGCGCGTCTTGGCGGTCAGGCGCACTTCCGTTGCCGTTTCGAGGCGGCCTTTCCAACGGTAGAGGCTGCGGATCGGCTCGCACTGCGCACAAGCGGCCAGCCGCGCCTCCACCAGAGCGCGCGCCAAGGCGGTCGCTTCCGAGCGGCGCGCCAGGGTCGTCGTCAGCAGCACAAAGCGGGAGCTGCGTCGCATGCGCCGCTCACTCCTCAAACAGGACGGTGGATAGGTAGCGTTCGCCCGAGTCCGGCAGAATAACCGCGATGCGTTTGCCGGCGAACGGTTCCTCGTCCGCCAGGCGCGCGGCCACGCAGACCGCGGCGCCGCAGGAAATGCCGGACAGAATGCCTTCTTCGCGCGTCAGGCGTCGGGCGTATTCCAGGGCCTCCTCGTTGGTCACCTGCTCGACGCGGTCAACCAGCGCCAGCTCGAGCACGTCGGGCACGAAGCCCGCGCCGATGCCTTGGATCATGTGCGGGCCGGGCTTGAGTTCCGCGCCGGCCAGTTTCTGCGAGAGCACGGGGCTGGCCGCCGGCTCCACCGCCACGGAAAAGAGCGGACGCCCCTGCTGGCGTTTGATGAAGCGGCTGATGCCGGTGATGGTGCCGCCGGTGCCCACGCCGGCCACCAGCACATCAATGCGGCCGTCCAGCGCTTCCCAAAGTTCGGGCCCGGTCGTGCGTTCGTGAATCGCCGGGTTGGCCGGATTCTTGAACTGCTGCGGCATGAAATAGCGCTCCGGTTCGGCCGCCAGCATTTGCTCGGCCATCTCGATCGCGCCGCGCATGCCTTTCGGTCCGGGAGTCAGAACCAAGTTGGCGCCGAAGGCCCTGAGAATGCGGCGGCGCTCGATGCTCATGGTTTCGGGCATGGTCAGCGTCACTTTATAGCCTCGCGCGGCGCCGACGAAGGCCAAGGCGATGCCGGTATTCCCGCTGGTCGGCTCCAGGATTTCCATGCCGGGCTTCAAGAGCCCTTGCTTTTCGGCGTCCCAGATCATCGCCGCGCCGATGCGGCACTTGACGGAATATGCGGGATTGCGGCCTTCCACCTTGGCAAAAACCTCCGCCTTGTTACCGCAGACTTTCCTCAATCTGACCACGGGCGTGTTGCCGATCGAAAGTGAATTATCCGCGAACGCCTTCATTTCAATCCTCCCGCCATCACTTTTTTGTGTACATCCCAACCATTCTTTCGTAGCATAGGTGAGTATAGTGATTTAGTCAATCATCTTTTTATAGTTTGGCTGTCATGTTGCGGCTGAATGCTCGAGCGCGGTATGCGGTGCGAATCATGGTGCGTGTCGCGACCGCCAGTTCCGCAAGTCCGGCTCACAAACGGGCCATCGCCGAGGCGGAGGGTATCTCCAGCGATTATGTCGAACAGATTCTGCTCAAACTGCGCTCGGCCGCTCTGGTGGTCAGCCATCGAGGCTTGCGCGGGGGGTTTTCGTTGGCCCGCCCGGCCGCCAGAATTTCCGTCAAGGAGGTTTTGGAAGCGGTGGATGGGCCGCTGAGTCTTGCTCCCTGCACGGCGGATAACTGTCTGCGCGCGAGCGAGTGCGCAACCCGGCCGCTGTGGCGCAAAGCCGAAGCCGCCCTGTGCGCCGTGCTGGAGCAGACCACGCTGGCAGACTTGGCGGAGCAGGCCCGCGCGCTGGAAGAGAACGTTTCGTGGTCGTTTCAAATCTGAAGAACGAGTGCATAATTCACAACCGGAGAGCGAAAATGAGCCAGAACACGTGGAAGCCCGAAACCCTAGCCTTGCATGCGGGTCAGCAACCCGATCCGACGACCGGCGCACGCGCCGTGCCGATCTACCAGACAACCAGCTACGTGTTTCGCAGCACCGAACACGCCGCCAAGCTCTTTGCGCTGCAGGAGTTCGGGAATATCTACTCGCGGCTGATGAATCCCACCAACGACGTGGTGGAGCAACGCTTGGCCGCGCTGGAAGGGGGCTCCGGCGCGTTATTGACTTCCAGCGGCATGTCCGCCATTTTCCTGGCGCTGCACAATCTGGCTTCGGCCGGTGACCACATCGTCAGTTCCGCTTCCCTGTATGGCGGAACCGACACGCTCTTTCGGTACACGTTTCCTCGGCTGGGGTTGGAGGTGAGTTTTCTTTCCGACTTCACGCCGCAAAACGTTGCCGCCGCGATTCGGCCGAACACGAAGGCGGTTTATGCCGAGACGATCGGCAATCCCAAGGGCGATGTTCCCGACCTGGCCGGCATCGCCGCCGCGGCCCATGCGCAGGGCGTTCCGTTCGTCATCGACAACACCTTTGCGCCGGTGCTGTGCCGGCCCATCGAGCATGGAGCGGACATTGTCGTGCATTCCTGCACCAAGTGGATCGGCGGCCACGGCACGTCGATCGGCGGCGCCATTGTGGATGGAGGCCGTTTCGATTGGTCGAGCGGCCGTTTTCCCGGGTTCACCGCGCCGGATCCGAGCTACCACGGCATTGTGTTCTGGGACGCGTTCAAAGCCGTGCCCGGCCTGGGCAACATCGCCTACATCGTCAAAGCCCGGGTGGACGGCATGCGCAATCTGGGCATGTGCGCCAGTCCCTTCAACGCCTTCTTGTTCCTGCAGGGACTCGAGACGCTGCCGTTGCGCATCCAGCGGCAGTGCGCCAACGCGTTGGAACTGGCCTCGTGGCTGCAAACCCACCCGGCCGTGACGTGGGTCAACTATACCGGTCTGCCGGCGCATCCCAGCCACGGCCAGGCGCGGCGCTACCTGCGCGGCGGGTTCGGCGCCGTGTTCGGCTTCGGCATCCGGGGCGGCGACCGGGCCGGCGCGCGCTTCATCGACGCGGTCCGGCTCGCCAGTCACCTGGCCAATGTCGGCGACGCCAAGACGCTGGTGCTGCATCCCTGGTCCACGAGCCACCAGCAACTGACCGAGGAAGCGCGGCGCGCCTGCGGCCTGACGCCGGAGTTCATCCGTGTGGCGGTCGGCCTGGAAAACGTGGCAGACCTCAAGGCGGACTTCGAGCAAGCCCTGGCCGCGGCCGTCCGCTAGCATTTTCCGGCGGGCACCGGCCCGGCGCGTCGGGGTGCAGCAAGCTCTCGCGCAGGCGCCGATAGCGTTCGGTGTAGCGCGCGCCCAGTTGCGACTCGCGGTAATCGAAACCGAAGGCCCGGCGTTTGACGGCCAGCACGGGCGGCGCCTGGATGCGCTTGGCCACGCCCAGCCCCTGGTACAGATTCCACCAGCGCTCCAAATCCGCCACGAAGGCTTGCGCGGTGGGGAACAAGTCCTCGATCCGGCCGGCATAGCCCAGTTTCCGCGCCAGCGTCCCCGCGGCGTACCAGCCCAGAATGTCCTCCGGCGCGGCCCGGTTCCACCATTCCACCCAGGACCGGAACAGCGTGTCATGGTAGGCATAGATCAACGGATCGCCCCGGCCCTCGTCCACGTTCTGCTCCGGGCTCAGTTCCGCCGAGGGCGTCACCGTCAGGCAGCCCTCGGGGATGACCGGCCGGTCGTACACCTCGGCGTTCAAGTAGCGGGCCAGCGCATAGACCTCCGTCTTCCACAGGTCGGCCAGATTGGCCAGGAACCCCGCCAAATCGCCATACAGCGTGCCGTAGCCCACGGTCAGCTCCGACTTGTTGGCGTTGCAGGTGAACACCCCGCCCCAGGCCGCGGCCAACGCGGCCAGCACGCGCGCCGAACGGTCCCGCGCCTGCACGTTCTCCATCATGAACGGCGTGAGCGCCAGGCGCCGCGCGGCCGCGCCGGCCGCCGGCCGCACGGCCAGGCCGTCCAGCTGCCGGCGCGTCAGCGCCACCGCCTCTTCGATGGACACCTCCGCGTAGGCCGCGCCCAGGTTATCCGCCAACTGCCGCGCCAGCCCGCGCGTGGTGGGCGAGTTGTAGCGGCTGGGCATGTTGACCAGCAGCAAATCCTCGGCCGGCAACAGGCGGCGGTACAACGCCGCCACCACGGCGGAATCAATGCCGCCCGACACGCCCACCACCACCCGCGACACGCCGCAGAGGGAGAGAAACTTGCGCGTGCCGTAATCCAGCGCGCGGCAGACCGCCTCGATCCCGTCCTCGCGCGGGGCGGCCGCGGTCCCGAAGGCCGCGGCGTCCTCGAGCGGCACCTCCACCGTCAGCTCCCCTTCCGCGAAGGGCGGCTCGATCGCCACCCGGCCGCCCCGGCTGTCGTACGCGCAGGAGGCGCCGTCGAAGGTGAACACCGTCTTGCCGTTGTTCTGGATGCCGACGTTGTTGACGTAGAGCAGAGGGCGGTTCAGCCGCCGCGCCAGTTCCGTGTAAAGCCGGTGGCGCTTGCGATTCTTGTTGAGCGTGAAGGGCGAGGAACTGATGTTGAGATACAGATCGGGCCCGGCCGCGCGCAAGAGTTCGAAGGGCGAGACGCTGTAGTCCGCATCCCAGGCGTCCTCGCAGATGGCGCAGCCCAGGGTCAGACCGCGCACCCGCACGGGCGCGATCAGATCGGCCACGCTTTTCCCCTCTTCCAAGGCCAGCTTGCGCAGGTCGAAGAAGTGGCGGCTCTCGTCGAACTCGCGGTAGTTGGGCAGGAGCGTCTTGACGACGAAAGGGTACGGGCCGGCCGCCGGCGCGGACCAGGCCCGGTCGGCGGCGACGAAGAGCGCGTTGTACTTGCGCACCCGGCCGTCTTCGTTGCGCCGCCGCCAATCGATGCCGACGCTGCCGAACACCACCGCCAAGC
>Ga0073932_1007730_pt1 | contig 10275 bp, 8 predicted proteins | sample DewCreD2012metaG_FD_76967 | JGI IMG/M metagenome (GOLD analysis project Ga0073932, IMG submission 76967) | Hot spring sediment bacterial and archeal communities from British Columbia, Canada, to study Microbial Dark Matter (Phase II) - Dewar... ...
AGCCGGCCACTTCGCCGTGACATGCGAGTGCGGCCCCCCCAAGGGCGCCGACATCGAGGTCATCAAGAAAAAGGCCTCCTACATCAAAGGCAAAGTGGACGCCGCCAATGTCACCGACAACCAGACCGCCGTGGTGCGCATGTCCTCCATCGCCACAAGCGCCATCCTCATCAAAGAGGGCGTGGAGCCAATCATGCAGATGGTCACCCGCGACAGAAACCGCATCGCCGCGCAGAGCGATGTATTCGGCGCCTACGCCCTGGGCATCCGCAACATGCTGTGCCTCACCGGCGACCACCAGAAATTCGGCAACCACCCCAGGGCCAAAAATGTGTTCGACATGGATTCCATCCAGCTCCTGGATGTGGTGCGCACCATCCGCGACGAGGGCAAGGTCAACAGCGGCGAGGAAGTCGAGGGCGGCATCGGCATGTTCCTGGGCGCCGCGGAAAACCCGTTCGGCGACCCGTTCGAGTTCCGCGTGCACCGGCTCGCCAAGAAGATCGCCGCGGGCGCCAACTTCATCCAGACCCAGTGCATCTACGACATGGACCGCTTCAAGACCTTCATGAAGCAGGCCGTGGACATGGGCCTCACGGAAAAGTGCTACATTATGGCCGGCCTCACCCCGCTCAAGAGCGCCGGTATGGCAAACTACATGAACAAGTTCGTTGCCGGCATCACCATTCCGCAACCCCTCATTGACCGCATCAAGGGCGTGGAAAAAGGCCAGCAGACCGAGGAAGGCATCAAGATCCTCATGGAGCAGATCGAGGAATGCCGCAACATCCCCGGCGTGGCCGGCGTGCACATCATGGCCATCGAGTGGGAAGAGAAAGTGCCCGAACTGGTCGAGCGCGCGAAACTCCTGCCCCGCCCCCAGGTGTGATTCCCCAGGCCGCGGGAAACCGCGGTTCATCAAACGCCATCAAAACCGCTCCTTTCTGAAGGGGCGGTTTTTTCATGCGGCTTGAGATTAAAGTTTTGTTGTTATGCTTGAATTGCGATCTGTTTACGCGTAATATTCAAGTTGCAGTTTCCCAACTCCCCCCGGCATTTTGCGGTTGTTATGCTATGAATGAAATGGAGCGTCTATGCTTGATGCCGCGCGCCTGCATGCGCTGCTGTCGCTGCTGCCCGGGATTGCGCTGATCTGCGACCCGGAGGGCAGGGTTCGGTATTGCAGCGCGGAGAAGGCGGGAGTGCGCCGCGGCAAACGCATCCGAGACTATGTCCCCGAACCAGTATGCCGGGAAGTGGAAAAAGCGTTGCGGGCAAACGCAACGGAGCGCCGGGCGATCGTGCGCGCGCCCCATGACAATGCGGATGCCTTGTGGTTCGTGCGCGTGGCGCGTCTGGCTGGCGCGGAGAGACCCATACTCTTTGCCGTAATCCTTCTTCGGGAACCGCGATGCAGGGATGCGGATCCGGCCCTTGCGGACGAGCGGGCGCCAGGCTGGACGCGCCGCTTTGAGAAACGCGTGCGGGACCGGGCGCACGAACTGGAAGCGCTCCAGACATTGTCCCGTTCGTTGATTGCTGCGCAGGAGGCCGAACGCCGCCGCATCGCCCAGGACATCCACGATCAGGCGGGCGAGATGATCACCATTGCCACGATTGAATTGGAGAACCTAAGGCGAGCGATCCCGGACGCCGCGGACACCGCGCGCATCATCTCCAACAATCTCAAGGAATTGTCCGGCGCGCTGCGCGCCATCTGCTACGGGCTGCACCCGGTCATGCTGGACCGGTTCGGCCTGTCCGCGGCTATGGAACATTATGTCAACGAATTTAAAAAAGGGTCTTCATTTGTCGTGCGTTCGCATATAGAATACATGCGCCCAAAGGATCTGCCCCCCCATGTGGCTTTATTCTTTTACAGGGCGCTTCAAGAGAGTCTCACCAACATCGCGCGGCACGCGGGGCCATGCGAGGTTTCCGTGCGCCTTGAACGCAAGGGACGCGACCTGGTTCTCCAGATCAGCGACACGGGACGGGGCTTCGCGCCCGATGAGCAAAGCCAGGGCCTGGGCCTGCTGGGCATGCGCGAGCGCGCGGCCGCCTGCGGCGCAGCCCTGCGCATCATATCCAGCCCGGGCGCGGGAGTGGACATTTTCATTTCTTTCACCTTGAACAGGGGGAAACCCGATGATTCGAGTGGTAATCGCTGACGATCACACGCTGGTTCGGGCCGGTTTCATCAGCCTCATCCAGGCCGAACCGGACATGGAAGTTGCGGCCGAGTGCGGCACGGGCCGCGAAGCCCTGGACCTGTGCCGCAGTCACGCGGCCCATGTTCTCGTGCTCGATCTCGAAATGCCGGGACTGGACGGATTTCAGACCGTGCAGGCGGCCCATGACACCAATCTCCCCGCCCGGATCCTCATTCTCACCATGCACAATCACGAGGAATACATGTTGCGGTTGTTCCAGGCTGGCGCACGAGGGTACCTTGTCAAGGACGCCGCCCCGGCCGTGCTTGCGGAAGCCATACGCAGAGTGGCGGAAGGCGGCAGATACATCCCGGAATCCGCGCGAGAATCCCTGGCCGTGCGCATGTTCGAGGACAGAGAGCAAGACCCCCTGGCGCGCCTTACCAACCGGGAAATGCAGGTCATCGTGCGAATCGCAAAAGGGATGTGCGTCGAAGAAATCGCCCAAGACCTCTTTCTTAGCCCGCATACCGTGGCCACATACAAATCCCGCGCCATGGGCAAAACCGGATTGCGCGACTCCGGCGACATCGTTCGCTTCGCTTTTCGAAACGGATTGATAAAAAACTGTTGAAAACGCGCATCAGGACAGAACTCCTACGCCGGGCCTTTCGATCGTGATCCGCGACGCACAAGAACCGTGTTATCCGGCGCCATTCCCCTATCCGCCCTGCATGATAAGTCGTATCTGATCCTCCTGTTGACATAGTTTCAATCAAGCATTGATTACTCGTTGTCATTATTTCATGCAATCATTCCGTCATGAAAAATCTACATAAACTGTCCGGGAGATGGTGTAGCGCGATTGCTCTCAAGAAACGAAAATCTATCTGATGTTTATATGGAAATGGGCTGGAGGGAAATGCCCGATGAACGGCAAGCGCTTCGCTGAAAATCCCTGGAACGCGAAAACCCCGCGCATGGACGCGTTGAGGCTGGAGGGCCATGCCGCGCCGCACCCCGCCCGCGCTTTGGCGCATGACATTCTGAACATGCTCGGAGTGATCCGCGCGCACGCGGAACTGGCGCTTGATGAAGCGCCGGACAGCGCCGCGGCGGCCGAACATGCTGAAGGCATTCTTGAGGCGTGCGCGCGCGCCGCGGAACTGGCCGGGCGCCTGTGGCCCGCCGCGCGCGGCGACAACAACCCTGCGCCGCGTTGCGGAGTGAGCCTCCCGCGCCTGGCCGCGGATGTGCTGTGCTGGCTGCACCCCACCCTGCCTCCGGGCGTAAAGGTCAAGCTGCGCCTGGATCCGGACACCCCGCCCGTGCGCGTGGATGTTCCGGCCATGGAACAGGCCCTGTACAACCTCATGCGCAACGCGTGCCAAGCCATGCCGGGCGGAGGCGCGCTACGCATAAGCTGCGAACCATGCGCGCCGCCCGCCCCGGACGCCGCGCCCGGCCCTTGGTGCCGCATCAGCGTGCAGGACACCGGCCCGGGCATGACGCGCGCGGCCATCGCGAACCTGGGCCGGGCGGGGTTCACCACGCGCGCCGGCTCCGGAGGCCGGGGCATCGGCATCGCATCCGTTCTGGATACCGTGCGCGCGCACGGCGGACTGTTGCGCGCGTCATCGAACGGGCGCGGCGCCGCGTTCTCCATTTGGCTTCCCTGCGATGAGGTGCGCTCCAATGGCTGACTTTCCGCGCCGCGCCGCGCCCGTCGTGCTTTGCGCCGACCCGGAACCGGCCATGCTGGCCTTTTTTGAAAAAGCGCTGCCCAGGCTCGGCATGGCGCCTGTTATCGAGAATACGGGCGCGGATTGCCTGTCACGGATCCGATCATCCGGAATCGCTTTTGATTGGGCCATCATTGATGCGGGTTTCAAGGATGTGGACTCTTTGAGAATCATGAACGAGCTCTACGCGCGGCATCCTGCCGTGAACGCCGTGCTTGCATATTGCAGCATCGGAGAAACGGAGCGCGCCATTCTCGACAGACATCCGGAATGCGCGCCTCTTCGCAAGCCGTTCACGCTCGAAGAGCTGAAACAAATTTTGCGCAGAACCATAGAGTGACACGGCCGGTTGGCGCGCGAGACGGGAAATTCGCGCAACAAGATCGCCATCAGCCGCCGGGAAACATGCCGGGGGGCAAACGGATGGGCGGCGGCGGTCCGCAACTGCGGGATAAACCCTGATCGCAGGATTAGCCGCGCTTGCGCAAGCATGCCTCAAGCATGGCGGCAATAAAAACAAGGAGAAAATCATGACCAGCAAGGGACAGAACCATGCGGACGCCGGCAGCGGCGCGGCTGGCGCCCCGGCGCTCAAAGAACAGTACATCGAGATGCTGCCCACCCCGGTAATGGCAATTGACCGGGAATTCCAAGTCACCTACATCAACCCCGCTGGCGCGGCGCTGCTGAATATGAGTTTGGAGCAATGCGTGGGCCGCAAGTGTTACGAGCTTTTCAAAACCCCTCATTGCCGGACCGCCGAATGCCGCTGCGATCAGGCCATGCGCAACAACACCGCGGCCCAGGGAGAAACCGTGGCCGACCCCGGGGGCATGAATCTTCCAATCTCTTACACCGGCGCGCCGCTTCGCGACGGACAGGGCCGGATCGTCGGCGCGCTGGAATTCGTTCAGGATATTTCCGGCATGAAACAAGCCATGGAAACCGCCCAGGAAAAAGTGGCGCACCTGAACAATCTTCCGGCGCCCATCATGGCGATTGACAAAGAATTCACCGTCACATTCATGAACCCCGCGGGCGCGCGGGTCGCCAACCTGACGCAGGAGCAAAGCATCGGGCGCAAGTGTTACGACCTGTTCAAGACGCCCCACTGCCGCACCGCCGAATGCCGCTGCGACCAGGCCATGCGCCGCGACGGAATTTTCACGGGCCAGACAGTGGCGGACCCGGACGGGGTCAATATGCCCATCCAGTACACGGGCATGCCCGTCAAAGATGCGTCCGGCTCCATCGTCGGCGCTCTCGAATATGTCGTTGACATCACGGAAACCCGGCGCGCCATGGACGACGCTTCGGAAAAAGTCGAATACCTCCAAAACCTTCCCACGCCCATCATGGCGATAGACAAAAGCTTCACCGTGCGCTACATGAATCTCGCGGGCGCCAATGTGCTCGGGCTGCGGCAGGACGACTGCATCGGGCGCAAGTGCTACGACCTGTTCAAGACGCCCCACTGCCGCACCGCCGAATGCCGCTGCTCCCAGGCCATGACGCGCGACGGCGTGTTCTCCGCGGAAACCGTCACGCACCAGGGGGGCCGGGACATCATCATCGAGTACACGGGCGCTCCGGTCAAAGACAACCGCGGCGAGGTCATCGGCGCCGTGGAATTCGTGCTCGACATCACCGACCGCAAAAATGTCCTCAACGACATCATCGCCGTGGCCGAGGGCCTGGCGCAGGGAGATCTGACCCGCCGCATCGAGAGCAAGTACACGGGCGATTTCGGCGCCATCGCGCAAAACCTCAACGAGGCCATGGTCAACATCGAAACCACGATGAACGAAATCACCGGCGCGTGCCAGAAACTCGCGGACAAGGATCTCACGGTTCGCATCAGCGGAGATTTTGCGGGCGCTTACGGATCCATTGTGGCCAACCTGAACGATTCCATCAAAGCGCTCCACGACATTGTGGCGCAGGTGGCCGAAGCGGTCGGACAAATCAATGCCGCCGGGGAACAGATCAGCGCAGGCGCCCAGGGCGTGGCCGAGGGCACGTCAGAACAGGCCAGTTCACTCGAAGAGGTTTCCAGCAGCCTCGAAGAAATGGCCAGCATGACGAAACAGAACGCCGGCAATGCGGACCAGGCGCGCGCGCTGGCCCAGGAGGCCAATGAGCGCACCGTCAACGGAAACCAGGCCATGGAACGCATGAACAGGGCCATTTCAGACATCAAGAAATCGTCCGAGGAGACGGCGAAGATCGTCAAGACCATTGATGAAATCGCGTTCCAGACCAATCTGCTGGCGTTGAACGCTGCCGTGGAAGCCGCGCGCGCGGGCGAGGCGGGAAAGGGGTTCGCGGTAGTCGCCGAAGAGGTGCGAAACCTGGCCATGCGCAGCGCCGAAGCCGCAAAAAGCACGGCCGACCTCATCGCCGAATCCACGCAAAACTCCAACAACGGGGTGGCCATCGCCGACGAGGTGGGCGGCGCCCTCGCTCAAATCGCCGACGCCGCCACCAAGGTCAACAACCTGGTGTCCGAAATCGCCGCCGCTTCCAAAGAGCAGTCGCAGGGCATCGAGCAAATCAACATCGCCGTGGGGCAGATGGACAAGGTCACCCAAACGAACGCCTCCAATGCCGAAGAGTCCGCGAGCGCGGCCGAAGAACTCGCCTCCCAGGCAAAGGCGCTTTCGGACATGGTCGGGGACTTCAAGGTTGCCGCGCGGCAATCCCTTGCCGCGGACTCCGCGGCCTCGTTGCTCCATGGCCTCGACATCAGCATCCTGCATCAGCTCGTGCGGCAAGCCAAAGCGCAACTGTCCGCAAAGCGCGCAAGCGCCCGCCCGGATTCAAGAAAACCCGCTCTGGCCGGAAGGCCGCGCGCCGAGACCGTCATCCCCATGACAGACGATGATTTCCAGGATTTCTAGCCCTTTCTCATGCACATTGCATGATTTGATTACGGGAGCGCCTGCGGCGCTCCCATTTTTTATGGCGGTGCGTTCGTGTGGAAAATGCGCGGTATGCGGCAGCGGCAGGCGGGCGGCCCGGCCTTCGGCGGCTACAGGCTGAATTCCATAAATTCAGAGCGGCACGGGTTGCCGTGGGTGATTTTCATGGCGCGGCGCGCGGGGTAGAACACCAGGCTGCAGGTGGTGGAAAAGTAGTCCGAGTGGCGGCAGATGGTGTTGTCCGAGGGCGCGCCGTGCGCGCCGTGGTCCGAGGCCATGGCGATGAGTTCGGCGTCGCCGATCCGGTCATGCGCGGCGAGCAGTTCCAGGGCGCGGGCGTAGCGCGCTTCCGAGGACTCGCGGCACCGCACGCCCCGCAGCGGCGGCACGCAGCGGTCCGTGTACACCGCGTCCCGCGGCACATCAATCCTGGCCATCATCTCGTCCAGGTAGTGGTTGGTGTTGATGAGCACGCTGTGCTGGGGCATGCGTTCGTGCGCCATGGTGTTGGACACCTCGAGGGTGCGCAGATCGCCGGAGGCGTCGCAGATCATGAGCAGCGCGCCGCCGCAGCGCCGGCCGCGTTTGATCAGGTCCACGGCTTCGGCCGTGGTGCGGCATGTTTCGAGCGCTTCCTGCACCCACAGGGTGATGGGCACATTGCGGCGCGGCTCGTCCTGCCCGTAGCCATAGTTGTAGCAGATCACGAGTCCGTGCTCATTGACGCCGTCGTGGTTTCCTGCCAGGGGCGCGGCTGTGGAGCACAGCACGCGGTGGCGGCCAGCGGGAGCGTCCAGGCGCGCGATGTACAGCTCGCGGAATTTTTCGGGGTAGTCGAAGTTCTTTACGATCACGGGTTCGCCGCCAAGCGCGCGGGCGCCGCGCACGCCCAGCGCCGTGCACGCGCCGGGCATGAGGTAGTCCACTTTGTTCATTTCCACTTCCATGGCGTGCAGCAGCAGCGTGTACTCGGGCGGCACATGCGCTCCGCGCGCGATGCCCAGCAGCCGCTCGAACTGCCTCGGGCAATACCACTGGATGTGCGCGCTGTACTTCATCCACATGCCGAACTGCGCCAGGGTGAGGAACATTCTGCGCGGCAGGTACGCGGGCCGCGCCATGTTGAACTCTTCGGACTCGATCAGCATCTTGCGCCCTCTGGCGATCATGCCGCTCAAGGCTTCGCCCTGCTGTTTTCCCATGTCGCGGTGCGAGCCGCTGAATGTGTGGAACGGAACCGGATGCGTGTGTTCTGCCTGTGCCATGGGCCTCCCCGGACGCGCGACGGCGCGCGAGTGAACAATGTCGCTGTATTTTACCTGAACCCGCCCCGCGCTGGCAATGCGATCTTCATCACGCCACACGGTGCAAATCGCGCCCGTGGTGTTATAATGTACTCTGTTTGATAAAGGAGCCGCGCCATGTCGAGCTGCATCGGCTGCAACGCCCAGGGAAGCCTGATCAGCGACACCCTCGGGCTGTGCCGCGACTGCATCGAAAGCGATTTCGAGACACACCACGCGCATCTGGAGAGCGTGCACCGGCGCGTGCGCGCGGACTTCGGCATGCCCCTCATGTCCCCGCGCGAGCCGGACGGCCTGGCGTGCGATGTGTGCGCGCGCAGTTGCAGCATGCTGCCGGGACAAAAAGGCTACTGCTCGGTGCGCGGCAATGCGGACGGCGACATCGTTGTGCCCAGCGAAACCCCTGGCGCGGCCTTCGTGGAAGTGCGGCTCGAGCCGCTGCCAAACTCGTGCGCCGCGGCATTCGCGTGTCCCGGCTGCTCGGCCGCGGGCTATCCCAAATACTCGCGCTCGCGCGGCGCCGAGTCCGGCTTCAACTGCCTGGCCGTCAGCTACAACTCGTGCAACTTCAACTGCCTGTTCTGCGAGCACTGGGAATTCCGCGAGAAGGCTGCGCCCGAATATCTCATGACCCCCGAGCAGGTGGTGCAGCAGATTGACGACAGCGTCACCTGCCTGCGCTTCACGGGCGGGGACAGCATTCCGCAGATCGAGCACGCGCTGCAGGTGGCGGAGCTGGCCGCGCGCGAAACGCGGGGCCGCATTTTGCGCCTGTGCTGGGAAACCAACGGCAGCCTGCGCCACAGCTACATCCAGCGCATCGCGCGCCTGGCCTTCGAGTCCGGCGGCCTCATCAAAATCGAACTCAAAGCCTTCTCGCCCAAAATCCACTACGCCCTGTGCGGCATCTCCAACCGCCAGGTGCTGAACAACTTCCGCGCCCTGCAGAAGGTGGCGGCCCAGAGGCCCGAAGCCCCGCTCCTCGCCGCCAGCACCGTGCTCGTGCCGGGCTATGTCACCCCAACCGAAGTCTGGCGCATCAGCCAGTTCATGGCCTCGCGCGGCCCGGCCACGCCCTACGCCCTGCTCGCCTTCTTCCCGCACTTCCACCTCAACGACCTGCCCTGCACCTCGCGCGAGCACGCCGCCTCGGCTCTGGACTCCGCGCGCGACGCCGGACTCAAACGCCTGCGCCTCGGCAACACCTTCTACATCGAAGAGCAAGCCTACCTGTAACAGCGCCACCGCAAAAACCATGGAACCAATCCGCAACAACGGCGAGCTTGTGGACATCATCTCCCGGCGCAGGCGCTACCTGGGCCTCGACGGCTTCGACCCGCGCGTGCTCCACGCCATGCGCAATGCGGACCGCGCGCACTTCGCGCCGCCCGGCGCGCGCGGCGTATACGAAGACGAACCGCTGCCAATCGGCCACGCGCAGACCTGCTCCCAGCCCAGCATGGTCGCGGCCATGGCCACGCTCCTCGAACTGCGCCCGGGCCTGCGCGTGCTCGAGATCGGAACCGGCTGCGGATACAGCGCCAGCGTAGCCGCGCAGCTCATCAACCCCGGCGGCCGGCTCTTCACCGTGGAATTCATTCCCGAACTGTCTGACACGGCGCGGCGCAATCTCGAAACCCTGCCCGAGCCGCCCGGCAACTGCACGCTCATCACCGGCGACGGCTCCCTGGGCCTGCCCGAACAGGCGCCCTTCGACCGCATCTATCTCACCGCGGGCGTGGGCCGCAACTTCACAAGACACCACCTCGTGGACCAGCTCGCGCCCGGCGGCATACTGCTCTATCCCGAAGCCTACGGAGACATGCACCTGGTGCGCAAAACCCCGCACGGCGTCACCGCCCGCTCCATGCACGGCGTGGGATTCGTGCAACTGCGGGGCGAAAAAGGCGGCTTCGACTGACGCGCCGTCGCGATACCTGCACTTGCCGCTCTTCGAGGAGAACCAGGCCTTGAATTTCTGGAACAGAACGCTCCCGGCCCTGACCCTCCTTCTGTGCATCGCCGCATTCGCCATGGGCGGCGTGCATCCCGCGTCGTTCTTCTTCAATCAGCGCATTCACAGGGTTTCTCCCGGCGGCATCGCAACCGGCCAGGCGCGGCTCCCGTTCACCCGCTGGGTCGAAATCCAAGGCGA
>Ga0073932_1007732_pt1 | contig 10270 bp, 9 predicted proteins | sample DewCreD2012metaG_FD_76967 | JGI IMG/M metagenome (GOLD analysis project Ga0073932, IMG submission 76967) | Hot spring sediment bacterial and archeal communities from British Columbia, Canada, to study Microbial Dark Matter (Phase II) - Dewar... ...
ATCATGCCGCGGGTGTCCTTGCCCGCCGCACCGGCTTCGGCGCGGAAGCACGGGGTGCAGGCGGTGAACCGCAACGGAAGCGCGTCCTCGTCGAGGATGGATTCGCGGACGAGATTGGTCAGTGAAACCTCTGCCGTCGGGATGAGCCATAAATCGGCGGTGGTGCGAAATTGATCTTCGGCAAATTTTGGCAATTGTGCAGTGCCGTACATCACCTCGTCGCGCACAAGCAGCGGCGGGCTGACCTCAATGTAGTTGTGCGGTTCGCCGGTGTGCACGTCGAGCATGAATTGCGCAAGCGCCCGTTCGAGCCGCGCGAGGCCGCCCTTGAGCACGACGAAGCGCGCGCCGGAGAGTTTTGCCGCGGTCTCGAAATCCATTTGCCCCAGCGACTCGCCGAGTTCGAAGTGCTGCTTGGGGACGAAACCGTAATCGCGCTTGGCGCCGAAGCGGTGACGCTCCACATTGCCGGAGGAGTCCTTTCCGTCCGGTACGTCGGGTGCGGGCAGGTTCGGGATTTCGGCCAGTGCCCTTTCCAGCTCGGCAACGGCGGCCTTCTCTTCCGCTTCAAGCGCCGGAATGGCGTTCTTCAGCTCCGCGACCTCGGCCATGAGTTTTGCCGCCGCCGCTTCGTCCTTCCTGCGCTTGGCCTCGCCGATCTCCTTCGATGCGGCGTTGCGGCGCGCCTGCGCCTGTTCCAGCTTCAGGATCGCCGCCCGGCGGCGTTCATCGAGCGCCAGCAGCCACTGCGCCTGCGGCGGCAATCCGCGGCGCTCAAGCGCGCGGTCGAAGCTTTCCGGGTTGTCGCGTATCCATTTGATGTCGTGCATGCGGACCGCTGCCTCAATAAACGGGGAATCGTCGCAATACCCTGCGTCTTATAGCGCGTTTGCGGCAAGCGGTGGGATTGCCAGCCAGAGGCGGATATAGTGGCGAACGGCCACCGTTTGCGAGGGGTCCTGCATGCGAATTGCCACGATCATTCTGTGCCTGCTCGATGCTCTCGGATGGGCGGTCATCGCCCGTTATACGCTGTTCGGTCCCTCCGATCCGGCCACCATGGGCCTCGACGTGGCGTTTGGCTGGATCGTGACCGCCCTATTGCTGGTTACCGCCGGACCGGCTTTTGCGCTCGCAACGGCACGCCGGGCACCGAAGACCTCGCTGGTTCTGGCGCTCGCCTTCCCGTTCGGCGTCACCGCACTGGTCGTGGCGGGCGTGCTGTACTTCACGTTTGTTATGTGAGCCGGCCTATTCAGCCGGCTTGCCCTCGGCCGCACCGCTTCCGGCGGTGCCTGCGCCCTGCGCCGCTTCCGCCTGTTTCTCCACGATGCGCACCGCCCAGATGGCGCATTCGTACAGCACCATCAACGGCAGCGCGAGCGAGAACTGGGAAATTACGTCCGGCGGGGTGAGGATGGCGGCGATCACGAAGGCACCGACGATGAAATAACGGCGTTTCTCGCGCAGCATTTCCGAAGTCACGATGCCAATACGGCCGAGCAAAGTCAGAATGACCGGCAGCTGAAAGGCGACGCCGAAAGCGAGAATGAGCGACATCATCAGCGACAAATACTCGCCGACCTTGGGCAGAAGCGCGATCTCGGCCTGACCTTCGGCGGCGGCCTGCTGCATGCCGAGCGAAAACCGCACCAGCAGCGGCATGACGACAAAGTAAACCATCAGCGCCCCAAGCAGAAAGAAGATGGGCGTGGCGATCAGATAAGGCAGGAATGCCTTGCGCTCGTGGCGGTAAAGACCCGGCGCGACGAATTTGTAGAGCTGCGTGGCGATGACGGGAAAAGCGATGAAAGCGGCGCCGAACAACGCCAGCTTGAGCTGGGTAATGAAATATTCCAGCAGCGCGGTGTAAATGAACTTGGAATGCTCGGCGCCGGCGACCCAGACATAGGGCCAGATCAACACATTGTAGATCTGCTTGGCGAAGAAAAAACAGACAATGGCCGCCACGAACAGCGCGACGAGAGCCTTGATCAGCCGCGCACGCAGCTCGATAAGGTGCGACATCAGCGGCGCCTTGGTCGCCTCGATCTCCTCTTCCTCGGTCAATGGCCGCTGTTCGTTCATGCGGCATCTCCGGGTTTGCGCGTCTCGGCGACACCCGCAGGGACGGGAGCGGACGGCTCTGCCTTCGGCTGCGGGAGAGCGGGTTCCGACGCAGCCGTAGAAGAGGCAGATGCCGGAGACTCCGACATCGATCCGGCCGGCTTCGGTTCCGAAAGCGGATCGTCCAGACGCGGCGGCTCGCCGACGGTATTCTCGAATTCCTTGCGGATCGTGCCGATGGGATCAAAGTTGGTATAGCCCGCCGCGCCGGTGCCGAGGTCGTCCACCTTCTTCTTCAGCTCTTCCAATTCCGCCTCGCGCATGGCTTCGCGGAACTGATCCTGGAATTCAGCGGCCATGCGACGAACCTTCGCCATCCACTGGCCGACGGTACGCAGCACACCCGGCAACTCCTTGGGCCCGATCACGACCAGCGCGACCATGCCTATGATGAGAAGCTCGCCCCAACTGATGTCGAACATGGTGTCAATTCCAGGGGGCGCCGCTGCTCACCGCAGACGGCACACCTCGATCGTGGGAGCGTCGATCGTCGTCATGGCACGACAGCAACGGCGATGCCGGCGCAAGCAATCCGGCAATACCCCTAACCAGGCTGCTTGACGGAGTCCGCGGGCTTCGCCGTGGTTCCCGACGCCTGGTGGTCGATCGGCTTCGGCTCGCTCTTGACCGCCTCCTGCGCCGCGGGTTTGTCATCTTCGGCCATGCCCTTCTTGAAGGCCTTGATGCCCTGGGCGAAATCGCCCATCAGTTGCGAAATCTTGCCGCGCCCGCCAAAGAGCAGCAGGATCACGATGGCAACCACTATCCAGTGCCAAATGCTCAAGGAACCCATTGCAAATCCTCCGCATTGGCAGGCCGCGCGCCCGCCGATTTAACGGGTTTCATTGAACCTAGGCCCCCCGCCCGGCAAAAACAAGCGTGCCGCGATGTGACCCATAGCCCCGAAACAGGGTTTACAAATATGGGTAACGGACATCAGCTGCGGAAGCTGCGGACGATCGGACCAACGCCCTTTCCGTACCGGAATAGCGGCTTATTCTTCAATCCGCTCCCGCGGCGGCGCTAAGCCGAGGTCCAGCTCGCCCGGTTCAAGCGGCTCTTCGTCCTCCCGCAGCGCGGGATCATCCGATGGCGTCGGCACCGTAAAGCCGGGCGGCAACCGGCCATCGAGCAGGCCCGACCCCTGCAATTCCTCCAGGCCCGGCAAATCGGACAGGGACTCGAGGCCAAAGTGTGACAGAAAGGCTTCGGTGGTGCCATAGGTGATGGGCCGGCCCGGTGTCTTGCGACGCCCGCGCGGGCGGATCCAGCCGGTCTCCATGAGCACGTCCAAGGTTCCCTTTGACATCGCAACCCCGCGAATCTCCTCGATCTCCACGCGGGTCACCGGCTGATGATAGGCGATCACGGCCAAGGTCTCGATGGCGGCACGCGACAGCTTCTTCGGAACCACCGCCTCCTGGGTCAACAGCCAGGACAGATCGCTGGCGGTGCGAAAAGCCCACTTGCCCGCGACGCGCACCAGATTGACGCCGCGCGAGGAATACTCGGCCTGCAGGGCAGCAAGGGTGGCGCGGATATCCACCTCGGCAGGCAATCGCGCCGCCAGGGTTTTTTCGTCCAACGGCTCGGAGGCCGCAAACAGCAAGGCTTCCAGAAGCCGCAGATGTTCGGGGCGCACCGACGCCGCCGCGCCGTCTTCCGCTTCCTTGCGCTTGGACAGCGACTGCAATTCGTCATGGGAAATCACCCGTCGCTCTGCCAATGCGGTCATACCTCCGGTCTCCTTCGATCTCTCAATCAATCGCGCTTTGCGTTCCATTGCCAACGCCAGCGGGTGCCTGCCGCTTGCGCACATAAATCGGCGCAAAGGCCGAATGCTGATGCACCTCCATGGCTCCTTCCCGCACCAGCTCCAGCGTCGCCGCCAGGCTCGAAGCCAGAACAGTGGGGCGCATGGACGGCTCAACCGCATAGGTGATCAAGTAGCTGTCGAGCTCGTGCCAATCTTCGGCGCGACCGATCAAACGCTCAAGCACCGCACGCGCTTCCGCCAATGACCAGACTTTGCGCTGGGCAACGCTGACGTGCGCCAGCGCGCGTCGCTGCCGCTGGCTCGCATAAGCCGAAAGCAAATCGTACAGTGTGGCCGACCATTGCGGGCGCTTGATATCGGCGATCGGCTCGGGGTCACCGCGCGCAAACACATCGCGTTGCAATTGCGGCCGCGCCATCAGGCGCGAGGCCGCCTCACGGAAAGCCTCAAGCCGCCGCAGCCGCCAGGCCAAAGCACTGGCCATCTGCTCGGCGCTCGGGCCCTCGTTCGGTGCCGTCTCAGGCAAGAGGAGGCGCGATTTCAGATACGCCAACCATGCGGCCATCACCAGATAATCGGCGGCCAGTTCAAGGCGCAACTGACGGGCAGCCTCGATGAAAGCAAGATACTGATCAGCAAGCGCCAGTATGGATATGCGCGACAAATCCACCTTCTGCTGGCGCGCCAGGGTCAACAACAAATCCAGCGGGCCCTCAAAGCCTTCGACGTCCACCACGAGCGCCGGCTCACCGCTGCCCCGCTCCGTGAACTCGGTCTCCACAGGTTCCGTCAGCTTTGGATCCTCGCTCATGACGGACTGCCACCGGCCATCAGCGCGGCAAATTCACGGCGTGCTGCCGCAAGGTCAATGTGCTGGGGCTTGCGGCGGGCCTTGAGGGCAGCCGTGGCCCGACGAGCGGAATCGCCCTCAAGCCGGGGTACAGCGGCGGCGACCGCCTCCATCTCCTCGAGCTTGCCATTGCAATGCAGCACAATATCACACCCAGCCGCGATGGCCGCGCCGGCTCGCTCGCCGAGAGAACCGGACAAGGCGCCCATGGAGATGTCGTCGCTCATCAGAAGGCCGTGAAAACCGATAAATCCCCGAATCACCTGATGGATCATTTTGAACGAAGTCGTGGCTGGTGACACGGGGTCAACGGCGGAAAAAACCACATGCGCCGTCATGCCCATGGGCAGCGCGGCCAGGGGACGGAAGGCGGCAAAATCCGTCCGCTCGAGAGTGGCGAGGTCTGCGGTCACCACGGGCAGCCGTTCGTGGCTGTCGGCGCTGGCACGACCATGACCGGGCAGATGTTTGAGTACGGGAAGGATCCCCCCCTCCAGGAGGCCATCGGCGATTGCCTGGGCAAGTTTCGCCACCTTCTCCGGAGTTTCACCGTAGGCACGGTCGCCGATGACGGGATCGGCACCGGCTATGCGCAGATCCGCAAGCGGGAGGCAATCGACGGTGAACCCCAAGGGCTCCAGGTCGGACGCCATCAGACGCGCACCCAGACGGGCTGCAGCGCGGCCACACTTCGGGTTCAAATCATAGAGACGGCCGTAGGCTTCCCCGGGCGGATACTGAGGCCAGACGGGAGGTGCGAGCCGCTGAACGCGCCCTCCTTCCTGATCGACCAAAATTGGAACCTCGGAACGGCCCATAACCATTTTTATTTCATTAATTAATTCCGATACTTGTATTTTGTCGCTGATGTTCCTTTTGAACAGAATGAGACCCCACGGCTCCGCCGAGCGCAAAAAGCTGCGCTCCCCCGGTGTGAGCGATGTTCCGGCTAAGCCTGTAATGAAAGCGCGAACGGGCATTGCTGGCGATGTGGTCGCAAGGGCCGGCCGGATGATGGGGCGTTCAGAACATCAATTGCCCTGCACGATGCAATCACCGCCCGCCGCCTTGAGGCTGCCGCAGAGTTGGACCGCTTGCTCGCGATTGGCAAAGGGGCCGATCATGGCCCGGTAAAACACGCCACGATCCCCCAACTCCGCCCGACGAATGGTGGTTGGTTGATTGCCCAGAATGTTGGGAAACTTGGCCTGTAAGTTGCGCAGCGCCGACTGCGCGTCAGCCTCGCTGCGTTGCGAGGAGACCTGAACGAGATAGCCGCTTCTCAGGGACGATTGTTCCACTTGTCGCGCCGGTGGGGGCGCTGGGGCCACCGCGGCCTGTTTCTGTGAGGCTGGTGCTGCGGCCGGGGTCTGCGCCGGAGCCTGCCGCTGCGGGGTGGCGGCTCTGGGTTCGTTCAATGAGCGCGGCAGCGTCAGCACGGAGTCCTCGTTCAACGTGAGAGGCGCATTGGCAGATGGCGCCAAAGAGTGGCCCGGCGTTTCGACTTGAGGTCTTTCGTTCTGGGACCTTTCGATCTGGGGCCTTGCCGGGGTCTGGGCCTGTTGTTGCGGGGGGTCTTGCCTGACGGGCGCCGAAAGCTGGGTCGGGGTCTGGCGGGAAGGCGGCGTAGACGGCTGAGCTTGGGGCTGCGGCGGGGACTTTGGCGAGGACAGGGGCGCAACCGGAGCCACCGCGGCCGCCGAAGGCGTCAACGCAGCCGGTGCGCTGTTCGCATCGCCTGCATTGGGCTTGATGGTGACAGTCCGCACTTTCTTCGGTTCTCCCAGCGCAGAGGGTGCGGCCGTCTCACCCGGCATTCCCCCTGCCGTTGCCGATTGCGGCGGCTGGCTCTGCGAAGACGGAACGCGGTCCGCCCCGGGGCGCACGACCTCCTTGAGGTTAACGGGCTTTTCTTCGCGCGATACGAGGCGCTCTCCCTGCGCACGCTCGCCTACACGGTCATAGGTCGATTTGCCCTGCGCATCGGTGCCAGCAGCCGGCGGCGGCACTTTCGTCGGTTCGGGATTGGCGCGGATCACCGGTGGCGGAGCATTCGTGCTTGAGGCGCCGAAAATGAGTCGATAACCGAAGGCGGCAACGGTTCCGATCAACACCAAAACCACTACGGCACCGACCGTTCGTAGGCTTCGCGACGGGCGGTGTTCTTCAAAATCGTTATAGGGGGCGCCGGCCAGCGGATTATCAGCGGCATCCCGATAGTCCGCCATCGGATGGGGAACTTGCTCATGTGCCGCCCTGATAAATTCCAAGGGATCGGGCTCTTTCTGAAACGCAGGGTCGAAACGCGGCTCGCGCGCCTCATTCTGTGGCCATGCCTGGGATGGCATTGCCTGGGATGGCACTGCTTGCGGTTGTCTGCCCCAGGCCGATGCCTCCGTGGTGTTTTGCCGAGCAGCAACGGTCGATACGCGTTCCGGCTCGGCGAAGGGATCGTTCTGACCAATCAGTCGCGCAAGCTCCGCGAGCGGATCATTCTGCTGCTGTGGCTGCGGTGTCCGCTCAGGAGAGGATGTTGCCCGATTGGACGAGATTTGCTCATCGGCCATGATGTTCACCGATTGTGTTCCTGAGGCGGTGGTAAGATTGCCACCTCCGCCGATCATCGACGGCGGCGCCGGGCGTTACCGCATTTCCTCTGGCGCCTCGACACCGAGCAGGCCCAAGCCGGATGCGAGCACAGTCACAACGCCCTGTACCAGAGCAAGGCGCGCCATCGTTAACTCTGGATCATCCTGGATAATGAAGCGTAAATGAGGCAAATCCTTACCGCGTGTCCACTGAGCATGGAATTCGCTTGCAAGCTCATAGAGATAAAATGCGATACGATGCGGCTCATGGGCCAGGGCTGCGGCCTCCAGAATCCTTGGATAGGTCGCAATCCTGCGGATGAGAGCAAGCTCCGCCGCGTCCGTTAACCGTTCAAGCGGCGCACGGGTCAAGATGTCGGCGCGCTCGGCGGATCTGGGCGGCAATGCCGGAATCATCTCGCCTGCATTGCGAAATACAGACTGGCCGCGGGCGTGGCCGTACTGAACATAGAATACCGGATTGTCGCGCGATTGCTCGATCACCTTGGCAAGGTCGAACTCCAATGGAGCGTCGTTCTTGCGGTATAGCATCATGAAACGCACCGCATCGCGGCCCACTTCATCCACAACCTCGCGCAAGGTGACGAAATCCCCTGCCCGCTTCGACATCTTCACCTCGACGCCGGCGCGCATCAGTTTCACAAGCTGTACGATTTTCACATCCAATTCCGCAGTCCCGCCGCTGAGCGCTTTGACCGCCGCTTTCATTCGCTTGATATAACCGCCGTGGTCGGCGCCCCACACGTCGATCATTTCGCGAAATCCGCGGTCGAGTTTGGATTTGTGGTAAGCGATGTCGGAGGCGAAATAAGTGTAGGTCCCGTCGGATTTCTTCAATGGCCGGTCGATGTCGTCGCCGAACGCCGTGGAACGGAACAGAGTCTGCTCACGGTCTTCCCAATCCTCCATCGACCCACTTTTGGGGGGCGGCAAGCGGCCCTCGTAAACATACCCCAGCGCACGCAGGCTCTCGATGGTCTCAGCCACCTGGTCGCGGCCATCGACCAAAGAACGCTCGGAGAAGAAAACGTCGTGCCTGACATTTAAGGCGGCGAGATCATTGCGGATCTCATCCATCATCATGGCAATCGATTTGGCGCGCACAATTGGCAGCCATTGCGTCTCATCCATCCGGCACAAACGATCCCCATGCTCGGCCGCCAAGGCCGCACCCACCGATTTGAGATAATCTCCGGGGTAAAGCCCGTCGGGAATCGGGCCGATCGCCTCGCCGAGCGCCTCCCGATAGCGTAGAAAGGCGGAGCGGGCGAGAATGTCCACCTGGGACCCCGCATCGTTGATGTAATATTCGCGCGTGACCTGAAAGCCGACAGCGGCAAGGACATTGGCCAAGGCATCGCCAAACACCGCGCCACGGCAATGACCCACATGCATGGGCCCGGTCGGATTTGCGGAGACATATTCGACGTTGACCTTTTTGCCCTCGCCGATCGTACTGCGTCCGTAGCTTGGTCCGGACTTAATAGCCGACCTTAATTCCTCATACCAAGCATTTGAATTAAGAGTAATATTTACAAATCCCGGTCCAGCAGTTTCCGCCCGGAGCACCTCAGGGAATTTTTCCAGTTCGGCAGCGAGCAGGCGGGCCAGGTCCTGCGGCTTCCAGCCCATTTCCTTGCCCACCACCATGGCGGCGTTGGTGGCAATCTCACCATGATCGTTATCGCGGGGAGGCTCGACCGCGATGCGGGACAGAGAGGCCGGCGCCGCAATGGCGCCTTCGGCGGCGATCGATTCCACGACCGTCCTGACACGATCAGCCATGCGCGCAAACAGATGCATGGGGCGGTGATAGCAGATTGCCATTGCAATGCGAAATCGCTGGGAGAGACGCGCCGCATCCGCGGCTAACGCAGCTCCGGCGTGGTTTTGAACAGACGGGCGTGTTCGATCAAGGCGTAACGATCGGTCATGCCGGCGATGAAATCCGCAATGCGCCGCAGGCGCGTTTCCGGTTCTTGCAGTTCCGAACCGCCCGCAAGCCAATCCGCAGGCAGTTCGGTCGGATCGGCGACATAGCGGGCGAACAAATCTTGGACAACCCCCTCGGCCTCGCCCATGATCCGCATGATCCGCTCGTGGCGGTACATTCGAGGGTAAAGGAATCCTTTTATCTTTTGGTCGGCTTCCGCCATGTGGTCGGAGAAGGCGACCACCGGCTGCTTGGCAGCACGGATGTCGGCGACGGTTCGGGGCGCCAAGGCCTGCAACCGGCGACGGGACTCTTGCACCACGTCCTCGATCATCCGGGTGATCAAACGACGGATCAACTCGTGCGCGCGGCGCGCGGAATCGAGCCGGGCATGCTGCGCGTCGATTTCCTGCAGAAGCTCCGCCACCAGAGGAATCTCGCCGATCTCGGCGAGATCAAATAGCCCTGCCCGCAGCCCGTCATCGATGTCATGGGCGTCGTAAGCAATGTCGTCGGCGATGGCGCCCGCTTGTGCTTCAGCGCTGGTGTGGCTCCAGAGCTCGAGATCGTGCCAGCGCACGTATTCGGCGATGGCACGGGGTATCCCGTGACGGGCATAGCGCTTCAGCGGCCGGCCTTGTGGATCGGTCAGCGGGCCGTTGTGCTTCACCAACCCCTCGAGCGTCTCCCAGGTGAGATTCAAACCGTCAAAGGCAGCATAGCGCCGCTCCAGCGCGGTCACCACACGCAGGGTCTGGGCGTTGTGATCGAAGCCGCCGCATTCGGCAAGACATTTGTCGAGCGCGCGCTCGCCGGCGTGGCCGAACGGCGGGTGGCCGAGATCGTGGGCAAGCGCGCAGGCCTCGGCCAAATCCTCGTCGAGGCCGAGGGCCCGCGCCAGGGAGCGGGCGATTTGCGTCACCTCGAGCGTATGGGTGAGACGGGTACGGAAATGATCGCCCTCGTGGAAAATG
>Ga0073932_1007740_pt1 | contig 10253 bp, 9 predicted proteins | sample DewCreD2012metaG_FD_76967 | JGI IMG/M metagenome (GOLD analysis project Ga0073932, IMG submission 76967) | Hot spring sediment bacterial and archeal communities from British Columbia, Canada, to study Microbial Dark Matter (Phase II) - Dewar... ...
CACGAATCCGCTCTTCCGAGTCGATTTCGTAGTACAAATCTTCGAGAGACTCGAAAATCCGGCGGTAACGGTAATACGAAAAAACGATGGGCGCGTCTTCTGGATGGCCGGAATTCCGGGGTGGGTGTCGGGGGGTGGTGCCTTCGTTCATCAGCCTCTCCGGGCGCATTGACGACATTGTTCGGCAATCAGGATAGGGCTTGCCTTCCGTTCGATGGCAGGTGGTTCATCGAGTGGATGAGGCCCATGATTTTTCGTGCAATGGGTGCAGGATCGTCGTATGGTATGGCTATGGAAAAAGAAATACCATTTACAGCTACGGAAAAACGCATCAAGCGCCATGTCCTCGGAAAAGCCCATGGATTTTTCGCCGTGTGCGCGCCCGGGCTGACAACGGTCTGTGATTCGGAGCTGGCTGCAATCGATGCGCTCAAGGGTGTCCATCGGGATGTGTCCGACGAGGGTGTTGCCTTTCATGGAAGGCTCGCCGCCTGCTATGCCGCCAATCTCTGGTGTCGGACGGCCACCCGCGTGCTGATGCGGCTGCACACCTTCAGCAGCACCACTTTTTCTCATTTTGTTTCGCAATGCAAGCATTTTCCTTGGGAACTCTTCCTTGCGCCCGATATCCCCGTGGATGTTCAGGCTGCCACCCATCATTGCAGACTCCACCATACAGATGCCATCGCCCGGCGCGTCTTCGATGGAGCCTCTGAACGGGTTTCAGGGTTGAAGCAAGCGCAGGACCATCCGAATGCCCCGATGCTGCAGCGGATCTTCGTCCGCGGGGTGGATGACCGCTTCACGCTATCGATCGATTCAAGCGGACTACCCCTCTACAAGCGCGGCATCAAGACGGCCGTCGGTAGGGCTCCTCTTCGGGAAACGCTTGCTGCCGGCCTGTTGCGGCTTGCTGGATACGACGGCAGTGCGTTTTTGCTCGATCCCATGTGCGGTTCGGGGACGTTTTCACTGGAAGCGGCCATGATGGTCCGAAACGTACCGCCGGGCTGGGTGAGGACGTTTGCCTTCGAACGGTGGCCGGGATTCCGTGCAGCGCAATGGGCGCATTTGCGCAAAGAAGCGCTGTACCGGATCGGCTTCGACCGACCGTTGACCATACTGGCGGGGGACAAACGCCCGGAGGCATGTGAACGGTTGGAAGGGGCTTGCCGGAAGTATGCGTTCCTGAAGGACATTCAGGTGGCGTGCATGGATATTTTCGACATCCAACCAAGGACCTTGACTGCCCATCCAGGCTTCGTCGTTCTGAATCCGCCTTACGGCATCCGTATCGGCGACCAAACGAGCATTCCCTCGCTGTATCGTGAAATCGCATCCAAACTGACTTTGGATTTCAGCGGATGGCGGGTTGTCTGGATTTCACCGGTTCTGCCCGTCCTGAAGCTTGCCGAAAGCCGTGCGTATCGATTTCCGCACGGTGGGCTTTTGCTCAAGGCCGTCATCGGCAGAATCGGATAAAGGCCGGAATTCTGCAGTAGTTGAAGATATCATTGACTTTACATGACAAATATGAAATTTTACCCCCTTCGCCTCATGGCAGAAAGAATGGCGAACATCATGAACATTTGACCTCGGGAGCTTTCCATGGATTCCACTCGAACCGTTTCATCCTTTCAACACCCCGACGTCACCCCCGAAATGCTCCAGTCCATCGACCGAATCATCGCCGAGAATCGAGACAAATCGGGTTCCGTGATCGCCGTCTTGCGGGAATGTCAGAATGTCGTCGGCTATCTCCCCGTCGAACTGATCGATTATATCAGCGCCGGTCTCAACTTGCCCAAAAGCCACGTGTACGGTGTGGCCTCCTTCTATGCGCTCTTCTCCATGAAACCCAAAGGCAGGCACATGATCAAAATCTGCCTGGGAACCGCCTGCTACGTCAAGGGAATCAAGGAAGTCCTCTCCAGAATCAAGAACACCTATCGCCTCTCGGAAGGAGGCACATCCGAAGACCGCCGGTTTTCCCTCGAAGCCGTTCGCTGTCTCGGGGCCTGTGGGCTTGCACCGGTCATGGTGGTCAACAAGGATACCCACGGAGCCATCAGCGCAGACAAGGTGATCGATATTCTCGACAGCTATGCATAATGGATGATGTACCCCATCTATGAAAATTTTCGAAATTCGTGACATTCTCAAGGCCGAAGTTCTTGCGGGAGACAGCAACTTGGACCGTGTTGTTGTGGGTGGGGGCGGGGCAGATCTCATGGAAGACGTTCTGGCTGCAGTCGCCAAGGGATCGGCCCTTCTCACGGGGCTGACCACCGAGCAGGTCATTCGCACCGCGCGAATCGCCGGAGTTGCCGCCGTTGTCTTCGTGCGCGGCAAGCGACCCGATGCACGGGTCATCGAAATGGCCAAATCCTTCGATCTGCCGGTTCTCTTGACCCGATATTCTCTGTTTGTGGCGTGCGGACGCCTCTATATGAACGGACTCCGGGGCCTCGACGGGTCCTGGTAATCAGGAGCTTTCAACATGCCGAATCTCACCATGATCGATTTGATGACGATCAAAGAAAAAGCCGTTCAGGAACTCGAATCGGATCACTTCATTCGGTTGATGGTCTGCGGAGGGACCGGATGCCATGCCACGGGCAGCATCACCCTGAAAGCGGCCCTCGAGGCGGAAATCGAACAGCGCGGGCTTCAGCAGAAAGTCCGGGTCATCGAAACCGGGTGCAACGGGTTCTGCGCCATGGGGCCCATTCTGGTGGTGCAGCCGGGCGGGATCTTCTACCAGAAGGTCCATGCAGCGGACGTTCCAGAGCTGATCGAACAGCAGATCGTTGCCGGAAAACCCCTCGAACGACTCCTCTATAAGGATCCAGCCACCAAGAAGCCCATCCCCTTCATGCACGACATTCCCTTCTTCGCCCACCAGACAGCCATCGCCTTGCGCAACAAGGGGATGATCGATCCGGAAAACATCGAGCACTACATCGCGCGTGACGGCTATTTCGGAACGGCCAAGGCCCTGCTTCAGATGGAACCTGCCGACATCATCGCCGAGGTCAAGGCGTCCGGATTGCGCGGCCGAGGCGGCGCCGGATTTCCGACCGGTGTCAAATGGGATTTCGCCTCCAAAAGCGAAGGGACTGTCAAGTATGTGCTTTGCAATGCCGACGAGGGCGATCCGGGGGCCTTCATGGACAGAAGCATTCTGGAGGCCGACCCCCATGCCGTTCTGGAAGGAATGATCATCGCATCCAAGGCCATCGGGGCACATCAAGGATATATCTATGCCAGAACCGAATATCCGCTGGCCATCCGACGTCTGGAGATCGCCATCCGACAGGCGCGTGAGTTGGGGCTGCTCGGCCGGAACCTCCTCGGATCCGGTCACGACTTCGATATCGAGATTTATCAGGGAGCGGGCGCTTTCGTGTGTGGCGAAGAGACGGCCCTCATGCGCTCCATCGAGGGCAAGCGGGGCATGCCTCGCCCCCGTCCGCCGTTTCCGGCTCACAAGGGACTCTGGGAGAAGCCGACCATCCTGAACAACGTCGAGACCTTCGCCAACATCGCTCAAATCATCGTCAACGGCGGCGCCTGGTATGCCTCCATGGGTACGGCCACAAGCAAGGGAACGAAGGTCTTTGCATTGTCCGGCGATATCTACAACATTGGTCTGGTCGAGGTTCCGATGGGAACCACCCTTCGGAAGCTCATCTACGATATCGGAGGCGGCATTCCAAACAAGAAGAAATTCAAGGCCGTGCAGTTGGGCGGCCCATCGGGCGGATGCGTTCCGGAAGCCTACCTCGATACCCCCATCGACTACGAAGAAATCGCCAAGGTCGGCGCCATCATGGGTTCCGGCGGGGTCATCGTGATGAACCAGAACACCTGTATGGTGGATATGGCCCGGTTCTTCATGGACTTCATCCAGGACGAATCCTGCGGGAAATGCACACCGTGCCGGGAAGGAACCCGGAGGCTTCTCGAAATTCTGAAAAAAATCTGCGCCGGAGAGGGGGAGCCCGAAGACATCGAGAAATTGGAGGCTCTTTCGGAAACCATCAAGGAGACGGCCCTCTGCGGACTGGGTCAGACAGGTCCCAATCCGGTGCTTTCCACCCTGCGCTACTTCAAGGAAGAGTATTACGCGCACATCCACGAAAAACGCTGCCCTGCCAAACGGTGCGTGGCCCTTCTGAAATTCGAAGTCGATCCGAACGTCTGCACGCAGTGCGGCAGCTGTTTCCGAAGCTGCCCGGCCCAGGCCATCACATGGGAAAAGAAGCAGCCAGCGACCATCGACAAAAGCAAATGTATTCAATGCATGACATGTTTCGAAAAATGCAAGTTCGATGCAATTTTTTAGGCGATGGGGGAGTGATCTTCCTTCGCGCAACACATGCATAGCTTGGGGAGAGTCCAATGATCGAAGCCGTTCTCATGATGGGTGGACTGGGTGTGATCGTCGGAGCCGGATTGGCTGCTGCATCCAAGATTTTTTATGTGTATGTCGATCCCTTGATCGAAGCCATTGAAGGGGAGCTTCCCGGCGCCAATTGCGGCGGATGCGGATTTGCCGGATGCAGCGCCAACGCTGCGGCCATTGCGGCCGGAAAATCCTCGCCGGATTCCTGTGTGGCTGCAGGCGCCGAAGTGGCGGAAGCCATCGCCAAACTGCTCGGGGTGTCCGTCGGTGCGAAGGACAAGGAAATTACCCGCCTCGGGTGCAGCTACAGTGTGGATCGGGCAGATACGAAATTCCGCTATGACGGGGTGATGGACTGCCGTGCGGCCATGATGATGAACGGTGGAACGAAGGTGTGTGAAATCGGGTGCCTCGGTCTGGGAAGCTGTGTGAACGCCTGCATGTTCGGTGCCCTTGCCATCGGCCCCGAAGGGCTTCCTGTCGTCGATGAAGCCAAATGCACCGGGTGCGGGGCCTGCGAGCGTGCATGCCCCAAACATATCATTCGGTTGAGCTCGATCACCCGACGGATTCTCCACGAATACACCACGGAAGACTGCACCACACCTTGCCAGAGAACTTGTCCGGCGGGAATCGATATCGCGGAATACATCCGCCTCATCGGGCTTGGGCAGTACCACGAAAGCGTTCAGGTCATCAAGGAACGAAATCCCTTCCCAACGGTCATCGGGCGTATCTGCCCAAGGCCCTGTGAAACCCAGTGCAGAAGACAGCTTGCGGACGAACCGGTGGCCATCAACGGCTTGAAGCGGTTTGCAGCCGATTATGAGCGTTCCAGCGGAAATCGGATTCTACCCCGGAAGGCTCCTGCGAGCGGCAGGAAGATCGCCGTTGTCGGCGGCGGTGTCGAAGGGTTGTCCGCCGCCTATTTCAGCGCCCGCCTCGGTCATGCGGTGACGGTGTTCGAGGCCACCGATCGGTTGGGTGGTCTTTTACGAAGCGCCATCGCCCGCAACCGGCTGCCTTTGGACGTTCTCGATTGGGACATCGACGGGGTTCTCGAAATGGGCGTCGAAGCCCAACTGAATACGCTTGTCGGAAAGGACGTCGGCTTTCTCGACTTGTTCGCCCAAGGATATGACGCGGTGCTTCTGGCATCGGGCGGATGGGATTCCCGGCTGGCCAGAGGGGCTTCCGGCCGGCTGGAGCAACCTGTTCCCGATCTCTACCTGCTCATCGATGTGTTAAGACTTGGCGATGCGAAGGGGCTTTCCTGGAAGGGCCATGTCGTCATCGCAGGCGGCGAGGCGGCCGCTCTTGTTGCTGCGGATCGGATCCGAAAGGCCGGTGCCGACCGGGTGACCATCCTGTATCGGGAAGAGAAGGAGCTTTTGCCGGCATCGATTTCGCAGGCCGAACTCCCCGAAGGCGTGTCCATCGTGGTTCGCGGCGGTGTGCAAAAGCTGAAGGGCGAAGGAAGCCGTTTGAAGGCCGTCGACTATGTCGATACGGGCAGCGGCATTACCCGGACGTTGGCAGCCGATGCCCTCGTGCTGGGATCGGGCCGGTTCCCGGAATTGATCATCACGCCGGTCGTTTCGGCGGAGGAAACGGAAGCTCAGGCGAAACCCGAGGGATGGAAGTGGGAAGCCATCGCTCCGTATCGTCATCCGGATCATGCCGATGAAAAGGGGTGGCTGGGCGAAGGGGATGTGTTGACGGATTTCAGTGGGGCCATCCGGGCCATTGCAGCCGGAAGAAGAGAGGCCGCTTCGGTGCACCAGCGCATGAACGGCATTCCGCTGAGCTATCCCGAAACCATCCTGACCCCGCACAGCGTCTATCAAGATGTCGATCGCCTCACCTCCGTGGAACCGGCACCCCGCCACATCATGCCGGTATCGGATCCGGAAACGCGTTCTCCGGACACGGAAATCGAGATCGGGTTTACCGAGGAAATGGCCAAGGCCGAAGCTGCCAGATGCCTTCAGTGCGGGCTGATCTGCTATCGCAAGTCGACGATGGCTGCAGCCAATTGATTGCTTCGAAGGAAAGGGTGTATTGTGCCTGTCGAAGAAGGGGTCGTACTCAAGCGAATCGATGCAAAGGGGCTTGCCCTCGTCAAGACGGTGCGCAGCTCCGCCTGTGAATCCTGCTCGGCCAGGCATTCGTGCTCCGGGCAGGATGCGGGAGGCTCCGAAATGGAAGTGGAGGCGATCAATGTCGCAGATGCGGCAGTCGGCGACCGGGTGCAGATTGCCATCGAATCGAAGACCCTGCTGAGCGCCGCTTTTTTGCTCTACGTGCTGCCGATCGTCGCGATGGCGATCGGCGCCGCTGTTGGAGACGACTGGGGCCCGAAAATGGGTTACGATGCCACCCTTACCAGCATCGTGCTCGGCATGGGGGCCTTTGCCGCAGCCTTCTGCATCGTCCGGTGGTACGCCAACCGGAAGGCTTCCGGAAACGCCTACCGCCCCCGCATTACCCGCATTGTCGAAACCGCAGCCCGCGTGGCCGACACTTCCTCCTCCTCTTCCTCCCCCAAATGCCCATACCCTGCCTGATCCGGCAGGCATCTTGGCCTGCCCGCAACACAAGAGAAGTCATATCGCATCTGTGAGGCGTTGAAGTCGTTCCCAATCGAAGCCGACGATATTGCGGTCCGCGCTGCTGAACTCCACACCGATGAGATAGATGTCATCGGCTTTTCCGATGTATCGCTCCCCGTAGCGCATGGTTCGAATCTGCTCGATGGCCTTGTTCGGGGTTCGATCGATTTCCACTACCTTGAATTCCAAGATGAAAACCCGGTTTCCAAGACGAACGGCCATGTCGATCCGTCCTTTGTTGGTCATCTGTTCGGCCGTGACATCCAATCCAAGGGCCGTGAAATAACAGTAGAAAATCGATGCGTAATAGGCCTCATAGCGGGCGAAATCGTTTTTCCGGTACCAGTCGTACGGGATGGAGGCGAAAAAGGCATGAAAGATTTCGCGAAGCCGCACAAAATCGGGGGATTGCAAGGCATCGTAGCAGGCCAGGACGTTTCGCTCTTTTTCGGCCTTTGCCTGAACGAAATACCCAAGAACGGTATCGGTCAGGCTGCTTTTGACCTCGATATTGGGGTAGGTCAGACGATAGGTCAGACGGTTGCCTTTTCGGAAGCGTTCTTCAATGGTGAGATATCCGGTTTGGAACAACAAGGTTTCAAGCTCGATCTGACCGATATCGAAACTGGAAAGAAGGCTTTCAGAGGCTTCCACCCGCTCGAGATTGGGCATGAAATACTGGCGTTGCGTAATCAGCTTGAGGAGAAAGCTTGGACTTCCGGTTTCAAACCAGTAGTTGCGAAAGTCGTGGTGCTTGAGGAAGAGCAGAATATCGAAGGGGTTGTAGACCCGATCTCCAAGGAAGTTGTACCCATCGTACCAAAGCTTGAGCGCTTCGATGTCTACGCCTTCAAGCCTTTCCGCAAATGTATCGAGAAGCTCTTTGTGGGTATAGCCGCAAATGGCGGCCACATCCGGATCCAAGGTGATATCGTCTAAATTGTTCAATCCGCTGAAAAGCGACACCTTGCTGAACTTGCTCACCCCGGTGATGAAGACGAATTTCAAAAACTCGTCGCTGTCTTTGATGACGGAATAAAAGTTCTTGAGCCCTTCTCGGATGCCGATCGCCGTTTCGGGCTTGTCGATGTTGTCCAAGATGGGCTTGTCGTATTCATCGATCAGGACGACGACTTTTTGGTGGTATTTTTGATATAGTCCTTTGATCAGCTCTCGGAATTTTCCCTGGATGGACTCGTTCACGAATGAAATTCCTTCTGAGAGGGCTCTTTCCCAAAGGATCTCTTTCAAAACGAGATGCAACTCCGAGGCATCCTGAACCACCCCGCTTCCGAAACTGATGTGAATGACCGGATAGCGGGTGCTCCAGTCCCAATGCTTTTCCAAAAATAAGCCGGAAAAAAGTTCTTTTCTTCCCAAGAATGCCTGCCCCAGGGTGTCGAGAAACAAAGACTTCCCAAAGCGCCGCGGTCGGGAAAGAAAAAAGTATTTTCCTTTTTCGGTAAGATCGGCAACGAAACGGGTCTTATCGACATAATAGTAGTCCGCCTCGGTTCGCATGTTGACGAAACTCTGAATGCCGATGGGAAGCTTTTTCATAGGTGGTTGCTCCATTCTTTACCCCCTCACCCGCTGTCGCTTCATCCGAGATAGGCCGCCTTCAGGTTCGGATCCTGCATCAACGCTTCCGCTTTCCCGGAAAACACGCAGGTTCCGGTTTCCAGCACATAGGCCCTGTGGGAAACGGCCAAGGATGCCATGGCATTTTGCTCGACCAGAAGGATCGTCAGACCCTGATCCCGGTTGAGGTGCAGAAGGACTTCGAAGACTTGATCGACGAGCTTGGGCATGAGTCCCATGGATACTTCGTCCACGAGCAGCAGCGACGGTCTTGAAATCAGCGCCCTGGCGATCGCCACCTGTTGCTGTTCTCCTCCGGAAAGGGTGGCCGCCGCCTGGGAGCTTCTCTCCTTCAGGATCGGAAAGAGGTCATAAAGTTCGGAGAGTCTTTTCGAAACGTCGAGCTTGGAGCGGATGCCGTACACACCGGTCATGAGGTTTTCGAAGACCGTAAGCCGCGGAAACACCCTGGCCCGCTCCGGAACGATCCGCATGCCTTTGCGCGCCCGCTCGAACGCCGCCAGATGCGAGATGTCGGCGCCGTTGAAACGAACCGTCCCCCGGGTTCCGGAAACGAGCCCCATGATTCCGTTCAGGATACTGGTTTTCCCGGCCCCGTTCGCCCCGATGATCGATACGAGTTCTCCATGGTCCACCGAAACATCCACCTGGCGCACGGCCTCGATGTCGCCGTAGCGAATGGAAAGGTTGCTCACCTCAAGCAGCATGGGATCCTCCCTGTTTGCCGAGGTAGGCCTCGATGACCGCTGGATTCGAGCGGATTTCCTCCGGTGTTCCCTGGGCCAGAACCCTGCCGTGATCGAGAACGACGATGCGATTGCACAGCCCCATGGCGACCTTCATGTTGTGCTCGATCAGCAGAATGGTCCTTCCGGCGTCCCGGATCTGCCGCACGAGGGCTTCGAGTTGGAGGATTTCCTCGTGCCGCAGGCCGGAGAAGGACTCGTCGAGGAGGATGAGTTTCGTTCCGACGGCGAGAGCTCGGGCGATTTCGAGCCGACGCAGGTTTCCGAGCGGGAGCAATCCTGCCTTTCGGTAAGCGACTCCGGCAAGACCCACCTGCTCGAGCAGTTCCATGGCCCTGCTCTGGATGCTTCTCTCGTTTCGGTTCGACCAGATGGCCGTCAGGTGGTCATAGCGTTGGATGCCGAGCGCTGCGACGACATTTTCCAGAACGCTCACGTTCGAGAAGGGCTTGACGATTTGAAAGGTACGGCCGAGTCCCAGTTTGGCCATACGATGGGATGGAAAACCGTCGGTTCGCATCCCGTCGAAGAAGATGCGTCCTTCGTTCGGTCGAAAGACGCCGGAAATCAGGTTGAAGCAGACGGTCTTTCCGGCGCCGTTCGGACCGAGAAGTCCGAAGATTTCGCCGGGTTCGATCCGGAAGCCGACGCTGTCGACAGCTTTGAGCCCGCCGAAGGATTTCGAGACATGGTCGAGTTCGAGCATGGGATTCATGAGACAGGCACCGGTATCCATCGGTTGAAGAGTCTGCGGACAGCGCTCGTTTCCCCCAAAAGACCGCCGGGCTGGAAGCGGATCATGATCAGCAGCAGGACCGTGTAGAAGAGGATGCGGTAATCGATGAGCGGCCGGAAGAGTTCGGGGAGGATGCCCAGAATCACGGC
>Ga0073932_1007742_pt1 | contig 10251 bp, 5 predicted proteins | sample DewCreD2012metaG_FD_76967 | JGI IMG/M metagenome (GOLD analysis project Ga0073932, IMG submission 76967) | Hot spring sediment bacterial and archeal communities from British Columbia, Canada, to study Microbial Dark Matter (Phase II) - Dewar... ...
TCAAGCAAATCCATACAATTCCTACATACAGGTTTCATAAATTTACCAACAGCTTTAAAAACCTAAATGCTTGCCAAAACTGGATTTGCTTGAATACTTTTCATATTTATTACCAAAGAACCTTTTATTCATTAGATTCATAATTTTACGACTTGTGCTAGTTCCCATAAATCAAGTATTGAAGGCACTTTGTAGCCCAGCCTCTTAGGCTGGAAATTACAAAAACATAGATAAAATAATGGGTTACAAAAATAATTAGCAAAAGCCGTCATTTTTATAATCATATATCTCAGCAGGACCAAACGTCTCTGGATAATATTGGCGCAAGAACTTTCTCGTTTCCCAGCAGAGATTACACTTTTGCGGATAGCGTTCTTTTTGCTTATATCCCTTTTTAACAGCAAGATCAAGATAACCATAGGGACCTTTTTCATAGGCAATCTTAACAAGCTCATTATCTTCTATAAAGCCTGTTTTTATATATTCCGTCAAAGGCTTTTTGTGAGCATCGCCGATTATTATTCCGCAACAAGTCTGTATATTTCCGTATGGATCAATATGTATTTCCCACATCCTATCAGGATCAAACTCAAGCTCGCATCCCTCGCTTGAATTATTGGAATGCCAAAGACGGTCGTCTTTAAGTTCATCAATAGAACGTTCAGGAATGTATTTTGCCAATGCCTCGCCTGCTCTGCCGACTAAATTGGGTGGATGATTCTTTGCATATTCAGCAAGCATTGATTCATTTAGCCCTATATCACGCAAATCTGATAACGTTTCAAGTGAAATATCACCTGCTGCTACATTCTCACGCCCAAATATTTCAACAGCCCAAACGAAAGCCCTATATCTTCTATCAGGATCAACAAAAACTTGATGATAAGGGTCTGCACTTATAAGTATCCCTTTTACGCCTACTTGTATTAATTCTTTGTAGCGTTTTTCAGCTATTTTGTCGCTTATGCACCATGAAGCGTTTGTCTCTATAAAATGCGGTGCAAAGCCACCTTCATTAGCGATTCTGCATATCTGCATCATTTTCCGATAATACATCATTGCTTCTCCGCCGGCAATGTGTATCACTCGGTCAGTGTTTCGGAGTTGCTTCATAAACTTAACGCCATCCTCAACACTGGTGCAAACATCAGGCAAATTTGGGCTACAATTAAATAGACAATGCTTACAGGCTATTGTGCAACGATAGGTAAAAAGAAGGCTTGCGACCTTTTTTATGCCTATCGCTTGTGCAACGCCAACTTTTTCTATAACTTCATCTACGGGCAATTTACTTAAATCATCGTTTGGCATTAGAATTAATTAGCCTCCTTCCTTTCTATAGACATACTTTTTCGTTCCATGATTATTCACTTCTGAAATCAACGCAATGCGCTGACTCCTCCGCCTGACATGGCACGTTTGACTTCTGCCTCAACGTCTGATTGCTTGACCATTGATGTATCGCCCGGCGTTTCCTGAACGAGTATACCATGTGCAGCACCCCATTGGACAGCATCCGCAGAGGATTTCCCATTCAATATCCCCGCAATGACACCAGACATAAACGAATCGCCTCCGCCTGTCCTATCTGCAATCTCTATACCTTCTCTGACAACCGCTTGATAGATTTTATCTTCTTGGACATCAAACAAAACTGCACCCCAGTTGATTCTATCTGCTGTCAATGCCCCTCTCAACTGCGTTCCTATTATCTTAAGATTCGGAAAGTCTTTTGCAACCTTTCTCAGCATTTCCGCATAAGATTCCAGCCATACATCAAACGGATCGCTATCTTTGACAGGCTTTGACTCATAGCCAATCGCATCAAAAAAGTCACTCTGATTACCAACAAGGAAGTCAACATAAGGCACTATACTTTTATTTATATTGCGCGCCCTTTCCTTATTCGGCTCAACCTTAGAACGATAGTTTAAGTCAAAAGACTTAAATACGTCATATTCGCCAGCTTTCTTATATGCTTCCAAAGCAACTTCTGATGATGTCGGTGATATTAGCGTAAATATGCCCCCGCAATGAAACGATCTTGTATAGGGCATAATTTCATCCCATTTTATATCACCGGGCTTAATTTCTCTTATTGCTGTATGCGCCCTGTAATATTCCGTTTTTGACGGGATAACGCCTTTTCCGTTATAGGTAAAGTTTATCCCGTTCATAAGCGTTCCTTTTTCATCTGTTGAGAAATTGCCTTTTCCTTTTGTGTTAAACCAAATTATGTGGCTTGTGTCAACCCCCGCTTCACGCAATTGGTTTTCTATATTTCTTCCTATACCATCATCAACCAATGCAGTAACTACCGCAGTCCTGAAACCAAAGCAATAAGAAAGTCCTTCTGCAACGTTGGTTTCGCCTCCGCCATGCCATATCCTAGCCATCCTTGCTTTTGGCGTTGGAACGTCCATCGGGTCAATTCTCATCATAACTTCGCCCAATGCTATTGCGTCATATTTACATTCTTCCTTTGATTTTATCTTCAATTCAGCCATTTTTAACACCTCACTCTATTGCTTTACCAAATTAATTTTTATAGAACGCAGATTAAACGGATTTGGCAGATTAGACTGAAGATTCTAAAATTGAAAGATTAGAAGATTGAATCCTGAATTTTGTATTCTGTTTTGTCTTGTTATACCAATTTCCATTTCAAATATGACATAATGATTTGTCATGCTAAATGAAGTGAAGCATCTAAATAGATTTTTCGCTAACGCTCAAAATGACAATTTTGAATTAGCAATTGGTATTAGATCAAGTATTAAATCAGCGTCAATCCGCTTAATCTGTTTAATCAACGTTCTATTCCTAAAAAGCTAATTGGGTCAATCACTATCAAAGACACGGAAGATCAAAGAAAAAATCTCTTTATTCTCCTCTTAATACCTTCAAAAGCGAGATCGGCAAGCCCTTCCTGTGCCTTGCCATCTGAATTATCGGTGTAACGTCAGTTCTGAAAGCCTTTAGCAAAATCTCCTCAGAAGCTAACACATCATTTATCTTTTGGGATTCTTTAAGTGCATCTCTGTCAACCAAAAGCGACTTTGCGTATGCGTGTTGCAGGCTTTCAAGTGTTTGAATCATCGCTTCTGTAGGATTCTTTTCATTATGGCTCTGATCGATCATATATGCGAGTTCGCTTGTATCGCTACGTGGATCGGTGAGTTCAACGAATATCAAGAAAAGCTGATATGGGTCAATTGATCCAGCTGTTAGATCATCATCAGCATATTTTGCGTCATTGAGATGGAATCCGCCTAGCTTGCCTTCTGAAAGCAGATATGCGACTATGTGCTGTATATTCGTTCCTCTTGGATGATGACCGAGATCAACGAGAACCTGCGCCTGTTTGCCCAGTTTCTTTGAGAGATCAAGCGCAATGCCAAATGAGAATATATCCGTATGATAGAACGCAGGCTCAAAGAATTTATACTCAATCAATAATCGCATATATTCGGGCATGGCTGAATATACTTCGCTTAATGTTTCCTCAACCCATTTCTTTCTATCTCTAAAATCGCCCTGCCCGGGATAATTCGTCCCATCTGATAGCCAAAGACTGAGAACCTTTGATTTAAAAACCTTGCCGATTTCAATACACTCTAGCATGTGATCAACCGCCATCTTTCTAATCTTCGGATCGGTATTCGTTATACTGCCGTATTTATATTCCTGATCCTGAAAGAGATTCGGATTTATTGCACCGATCCTGATACCGAGTTCATCAGCCTTCTTTTGTAGCTTGCTGTAATCGTCAACCTTATCCCAAGGGATATGTATTGCCACTGATGGTGCGATACCTGTTAGTTTATGAACCTTCGCCGCTTCTTCCAGCTTTGCAAATAGTTCTGTCGGTTCATTGCCATCTCTGAACGTGCCGAACCTCGTCCCGCCTCTGCCGTAGCCCCATGATGGTGTTTCAATTTCAAGGCTCATAAGTGCCTTTGTTACATTTTCAATATCAATATTACTGTCTTTTAGTTGCTCTTTTAGGTTTTCATAAGCTCTAGTTAATTTTTCTGACATATTCATTATCTCCTTATTTATTGAATGTCATTATTATACTTATGTATCATTCCAACATCGCTGGAATCCATAAAATCTCACTTTTTCAAAGAGAACTTTAGAGGGATTTAATGATTGACCTCTAATATCCAACATAATTAGTTCCTAAATATCGTCCATAGGTACCTACGCCCGGTAAACTCCTAAGCGACCATGACTTATTTAGATCGTCATAACCAACGCCAATAGATTTGCCAGGATCCGCAGCAATTGTGATTGAAAATGTAAAGTCTTTTCGTATATAACCGCCTTTTGTGCCTCGTCTGCTGAATGCTATTGACGAATCCCAGCAATGAAGATTGCGTCTGAGTGATATGCTGACATTACTTATATCTTTTACTTTTGTGTCATATTCATACTCAAAATCCATAGATAAAGTCCAGATTTTACTCCACCTAAGATCAACTCTACACTGTAATAGCTGTTGATAGTATTTCTGCCATGTATTATAAACATATCTTCTATTTAGATAACCAGACCATTTATTATCACGATCATAATATCTAAAGCTATTGCTCAGATTACTCATTAACGGTTCATCTGTTCCCCAGTTGTTCGGATTAAGATCAAGGGTAGTTGTAAAATCATATTGATCCGCAGGATTTATCCTAAATGTGTTTCTAATATCATCATATCTCCTGTTATCATCCCTTGTATAATCGATACCTGTATAAACATCCCAAGCAAATATAGGGATTTTTTCTCTTTTGAGTTTCGTTTTAATATCTATCTTATTAGTCATTCTAAAACTCAAATTCTTGCGCTCATAAGTATAAACCGCAGATGTAAAAGGATACAAAGGTAATGTATTTACTAGCTTATCTGTTTCAGTCGCGCCCGGAGGCGAATAATAAAATGATATATAAGGGCTGAATGTATGTCTTAATGCGTAAACCTTCGGAACAAATGTTGGAAAGAATGTCCGATGAAGGTCTGTGCTAAATGATGAATTAAAATTCCAAGCATTGGCAAAGGCGTTTCTTTCTTGATAACCAATTGGCTTATCTTGCCATTTATCTTCTATATCTGACGCTGTTAAAGGACGTGTTTTGCTCTGCCATATCTGGCGAATAGTTCCTCCCAATGATAGATTCAGTTCCCTTGAAACCCCTAGCCTGATTAAAGCCCTTTTGTTTAATGAGGCACTTGCATCTGCCGTTTGTAGCCAGATATTTTTTTCTTTTGTTGTGGAATAGCTGTCTTTAAAGTAATTTCCAACTTCGGTATCAAAGCTAAATGATGTATCTTTCAATGTCGGAAATCCCAAAGATGGATATTTGCCTTCCGCAAGTTTTCTATAAATCTCATCTGCAAGTTTGCTTGCTTCGTCTTTGGTTCTGGTTTCTGGACTTATCTCAATAAATATTTGCCTTGCCTTTACACGATCACGTTTCCCAAATTCCTCTTTAACTTCATCGAGTTTGATTATATAATAGCCTTCAGTCGTTGATATTGGTTCACTTACCTCTCCTGCATCTAATTTTGTTGTGTCAAACATCTCTGATTCTATTTTTGAGTTTAGATTGGTTTCATCTTTATCTATCCAACCGAGATCGCCACCCTTATCTTTTGTCCTTTTATCATCTGAATATTTACGTGCCATTGACGCAAAGTCCGCTTTGCCTTGCGCACGTTCAGAAATATAATTAAGCCTCGAATTTATCGCCTTAAATGGCTGTATTTCCTCTAACTTGTAGTTTGGTGAATTGTAGCTAATCTCTGGATATTTTTGTAATGCGTTTGTATCTAATCCCGATAAATCCCTTGTGCCATCGATAATAAATCTTGAATGTCCGCTACTGCCTGAGCGTGTCGCCCAATAATAATCAAAACCAATATATGATTTTAACTCTCGTTCAGCGGTATAGCTTTGATATACTTCCTTGTATTGCTCACCTGAAAGGCTTAATCTTGCCATCATACCAAGACTTTTTTGCATCCTCACCATCTCTCTGTAGGTCATTGGGTCTTCTCCGAGCATTTCCCCGCTTCGCCATAATGTTTGGCTATGATTAAGTTGCATATCCCATGTTTGACCAAGTTTTACAGGATTTTTCTCAATCTGATAGGAATACAAATCGCCATAGCGCAAATATACGCTTCCGCCAAGCCTTCTTTTTCTATCTATCCTTATAAGCCTATATCCGTCCTCTGTTCTGATAGGCTTACTCACATTATATAATTCAAGTCTATATGCCTCACGGCGAACCTCCGGTTCGAGTTGCCATTTACTCCTAAATCCAATATCTCCGCCATCTTTTGCACTTTCAGATTTTGAATATTGCTTTGCCAATGATGAAAAATTCGGGGTTTTTTCCTTTTTTTCTATTTTTATTATATATATCCCGTTATTGGTTATTATTGGTCTGCTAACTTCCCCTTGCAAGAGATTTTTTATCGTATTTTTGAAGGATAAATCAAATTCCTGATACATTTTAACTCCAAGACTACCATCATTAGCCTTTGTTGTTTCATCATCTGAATATAGTTTCACTATATCTTCAAAACTCAATCCCTCTGATAGCTTTGTCAATACTTCGTCTGCCTTGTTCATTGCCTCTTTTTGTGAAACTTCCGAAGCGACATACATTATAAAAATATCTCTGACCTTTATTTCCTCATTATCTCTAGATTCCAATTTTAGTATATGGTATCCCTCATCTGTCTCTATAATATCGCTTATATCATTTGGATTAAGTTTTGATGCTGTATCAAGCAATATTTTATATCTCGGTGGAACAATAGATGTTTCAGTTGACCTTCTGTATCTCTCTGGTACTCTCTGCCATTGTCCGTTCTCATCTAGTTTGAATGTGCCAAGTTCACCACCATTTGATTTAGTCTCTTTGTCATCAGACCATCTTCTTGCTAATTGAGAAAAATTAGCATTTTCTTCTTTGCACTCTTTTAATACTTTTTGCGCTATTTCTAACGCTTTTTGTTTGTCTGCGTCAGTTATTTTATATCTAATAAATACCTGTTTTATCTCTATCTTGTCCATATCGCCTTGTGCGCGCTTTTGTATTTCAGTCATTTGTTCTCTAGCTTTCTGCCATTCCTCGCTAGAAGCATCTTTTGGAACAGGTATAAATATTTCTCTTAGCTTTACTCTATCTGCATCATAGTCGAAATCAAATCCACCATATAATCCACGCCTGCTAGTTATATTTAGATTAACATTTCCATCAAGCATCCGCCATCTTAAAGGTAGAATATTTTTGACATAATATCCCTCGAAGCTATTTGACCCTAGCTTAAAGACAAATTTTGCACGCTTGTTTTTTTCAAGAGAACGCCTATATATTGGCAAATACATGACAGGCACGCCACCGATCCGAAACACAACATGCTTTGCGACTAACTCATCTTCAAGATGTATAACGATCCCCGATGCCTCAAATGAATAATGAGGATGATCAAGCGAACAGCTAGTCATTGAGCCTCTTTCTATAAAAGACTCCTTTTCATTTATCCTGCTCATTTTTCCACCGAAATAATACCAAGGATCATCAAGGCTTAAACCATCGGTTAGCTTGCCTTTCTTGTTTTTCAGATCAAATATCATGTGATTTGCCATTAAAACTTGATCTTTTGATTTCAGTGTTACACGACCAAATGCCTCCACTATTTCAGCGTCCATATCTGCCCATATTTGATCCGCAATTAGTGTTACATCCTCATACTCGACGATTGCGTTGCCATAGGCTTTGCCCATATTCTTATCAAAAAGCCATACAACTTTTCCGCCCGGACCAGCTTTTACAGAAACAGTCTTTTTCTTTTTTTCTATTGGCTTTTCATCTGATTCAGAAACCTGTATATTAGTTTCTTGAATATCAGAAATAACCTCTTCTGAAGTGTCTGGGGCTTCCTGTTCATCAGATATTGCGTTTAATGATATAAAAAGTGTCAATATTACTAGAATACAAAAGGATATAATTTGGGCTAGTCTTAGCTTACTTATACGAAGCTTACCTTTGCGAATCGAGGGATAAGAGGAATTGAACGATAGTTTAGGCATAGGTATTATAGATGTATGCGATTATAAAATTACAGATACATAAGTTTGTTAGAAAATGATTAAAAAATCTGAATATATGAAGTTTCCCTTAATTTCTTTGAATAATCACTTAATTTTGTCTGAAGTTTCCTTTCACTAAGATACATTCTTATTTGTTCCATTTCATCACTTGAAAGGTCTTTTCTATCTACAATCTTGAATATATGAAAGCCCTGAGGAGTTCTAACTGCCTTGCTTATTGAGCCTATATCGAATGAATAAAATGCTGCATTAAGATCAGTTCCCATGCTCTCAATTGGTACTTCAAGCCAGTCTCCGTCTTTTGCTTTGCTTTTTGAGTCATCCGAATATTTTTTGACCATTTCAACAAAGTCAGCACCATTATTTAATTCTTGAAGAATAGAGTTAATTTTATCTTCTACCCTTTTTTCCTCTGACTGATCAGACAAGATGGATACGAAGATTATCTGAATTCTTATACCGCCATCGTTCCTTTTATCAGTAACCTTTATAATATTATATCCATTTATAGTTTCAATAAGGTCGCTAACCTGACCAACATTGAGTTTGGATGCAACATCTTCGATTTCAGGGAATTCACCCTTTAATGGCATTATATAACCCATATCGCCTTTATTTGCCTTTGTTGCAGGATCATCTGAGTATTTTGCCACCATCTCAGTAAAATCTGCACCATTTTTAATTTGATCAAGAACCATTTCTGCTTTTTGTTTGGCTTTATCTTTATTTTCCTGAGTAAAGTTAAATTTTAAGAATAGATGTTTTAGCTTGATTACATCATGCCTACCGGGAAATTGATCTTTATTTTCTTGATAGAATTTTCGCACTTCGTCATCTGTTACAGTCAAATCCGACACAAATTGCTGATTAATCAGTTCTCTAAGCAATAATTCCCTTTTCTTTTCTCTTTTGAGGCTATCAAGCGTATAGCCTTCCGCCTCAAGTGCCTGATTAAACTCCTGATCTGACTTAAACTGCTTTTTTAGTGTATCTATCTCCTTTAAGACTTGAGCATCTGTAATTTGTATGCTTCGCTTTACTGCGTCTTGAACAAACAACATTTCGTCAATCATGGTATCAAGCAGTTGTGGTTTAGCCTTTTCTACTTCTTGGGCTAATTTTGCATCTGTATATTTATATACCTGTCTGAACATTTCCCTTGTTCTGTCAAGACGATCATCAAATTCTGTTTGTGTTATTATTTCATCATTTACTATAACCAAAATTCTCTCTATGATCTTTGCTTCTGTATTTGTAATAAATAATGATATGATTATTGCTATTATAATTAGGTTCATTAATTTGAATCGCATATTTGTTCACTCAACCTTTTGTTTAATTAAAATTTTTCAAAGTATGATTGTGTATTGATTACTAGCCCAGCATTTTAGGCTGGAAAGACCAAGCTATCCGCTTGATTTACAGCGAAAAATCTTCTTTGGGGATTTCATCCCAAATTTCTCAATTCACATTATCACTTGCCTACCACGATATATATAATTGATAGCATCATTCAAAAGTTTTTTTAAAGATCAGAGATAATCTGCGTTATGTAGTCAGCGAAAATCAGCGCTCTATTTCCTTCTTATACCAATTTCCATTTCAAATATAACAATATTTGCCATGTTGAACGAAGTGAAACATCTAAATAGATTCTTCGCTGACGTTCAGAATAACAGTTTTGAATTAGCAAGTGGTATTACAATGATTAAGAGTTACACAAAAAACTATCCATCTATAATCCCCCCTTTTAAGACAACTTATCATATCCCCCCCTTTTTAAGGGGGGGATAAAGGGGGGGGTAAAAAAATGGCAACTTACCATAATCCCCCCTTTTTAAGGGGAACTTACCATAATCCCCCCCTTTTTAAGGGGGGGATAAAGGGGGGGGGTAAAAAAATGGCAACTTACCATAATTCCCCCCTTTCAAGGGGAACTTACCATAATCCCCCCTTTTTAAGGGGGGGGGTAAAAAAATGGCAACTTACCATAATTCCCCCCTTTCAAGGGCTGATAGGGGTAGGTTTTTATGTAAAACCATTATTTTACAGGGCTGAAAGCTAGACATTGATATAAATGGCTCTTTCGAGTATTGTTAAGTTATACCAAAAATAACAAATGCTCAAAA
>Ga0073932_1007743_pt1 | contig 10251 bp, 7 predicted proteins | sample DewCreD2012metaG_FD_76967 | JGI IMG/M metagenome (GOLD analysis project Ga0073932, IMG submission 76967) | Hot spring sediment bacterial and archeal communities from British Columbia, Canada, to study Microbial Dark Matter (Phase II) - Dewar... ...
CAGGCGACGAGATCGTCAACCGCCGTGGCGGCCACCCCGGTGATGGTCTGCATCCGCTGGATATGGGGGTTGCGGCGCTCGGTGTAAGCGGCGCCGTCCCAGTCGTGCACCTGTGCCACCAGCTGTCGTGACGTCAGGAACTCGGCCACCTCACGTGCGAGGTCCACCGCCAGAGTCTCGCGGTGGATCACCCGGCCGTCGCGGTGGTCCTGCACAAGCGCGCCCTGGTAGAGCACCAGCGGGGCATTCAGCTGCAGGTCGCAGGCAAAGCGATTGGTCGGAATCAACGAACGGCCGGTGGCGATGGTCACGCGGCAGCCCGCCTCCATGGCTGCGGTGAGGGCGCGCCGATTGCGCTCCGGAATCGTCAGGTCGCGGCCGATCAGCGTGCCGTCCAGATCCAGCGCGATGAGCCCGATAGGCTGGCCGGGGACATTCCCCTCCGCCCGCCCGGCCACTGTTGCCATGGTGCTTGTTAGCCTCCTATCTTGAAAACAGCACTCGCCGTTCAGCGGATCCCCAGCCGCCACATCGTAGGGGCGCAGCGAAATCAACGTCAGACCGCTGCCGCTCTGCCGGACGGTTCAACGGAGTGCCTGCCTCGTACCATGACCGGCTGCGCCCCGATGCCCCCCGCCGCAGGGTGCCGCTGTTTTCACTCATTGTTGGCGTGCAGCCGCTCACGGGGACGTCCCTGAGATTCTTCGCTGCGCTCAGAATGACATGCTATGAAGCTGTCACCCTGAGATTCTTCGCTGCGCTCAGAACTACGGATTCTTCGCTCCGCTCAGACTGACAGGTGCTCTACCGTACGTCCCACGTCGCCGCCGTCTTCACTACCGCTGGCGAGTGACCTTGAGGTGGTCGAAGTCGCTGGCGACGTGTACGTTGGCGAAGATGGGTTGCGCCTCGGCCAGCACGGCGCTGGCCTGGTGTCGGCGCGAGATGTGGGTCAGACACAGCCGTTGCACCTCGGCTTCGGCAGCCAGGCGCGCCGCCTGGGCCGCGGTGAGGTGACCAAACTGGCGGGCCATCTCGGCCTCCTCCTCCAGATAGGTGGCCTCGATGACCAACAGGTCGGCGCCGTGCACCTCCCGCACCAGGGTGTCGGTGCGTCCCGCATCGCCTACGAAGACCAACCTGGCGCCGGGGATCGCTTCTCCCAGCACCTGGTCCGGGGTTATAACGCGTCCGTCCGGCAAGGTAATCGGCTGGCCAGCCACCAGCTGCCGCCGCTCCGGGCCCGGTGGTACCCCCAGCGCCTCCGCCCGCTCGACCAGAAACGGCCGATGATCCTTCTCTTCAAAGGCAAATCCGAAGCAGTCGGGGCCGCGGTGCGAGACGTGGAAGGTGCGCAGACGAAACTTGCGCTCATCCAGCAGCACGCCCGGCTCGAGCGGGATGAAGTCAATCCGCAGCGGCGGCTTCTCACCGCGCAGCACCACACCCAGGAGCAGGTCCTTGACGCGCTCGAGCGCCCACGGACCGGCATAGATCGCCATCTCCTCGGCGGTCTCCCAGCGGCTGAAGGTGGATACCAATCCTCCCAGACCCAGGATGTGATCCAGGTGACCGTGGGTGATCAGGATGCGCTCGAGCCGCTTGAAGCCCAGCCCGCTCTTGAGCAGCTGGCGCTGCGTGCCCTCGCCGCAGTCAATCAGGAAACGGTGCTCATCGTGGAGCACCATCTGTGCCGAGAGGCCGCGCTGGATGCTGGGCGCACTCGCCGACGTGCCCAGGAAGATGATCTCGAACATGCGTCAGCGCTCAGGGGCTGACCGTGGATTGATCTGGGGCAGGGTGATGCCGATCTGACGCTGATACTTGCCCTTCTTGTCGGCATACGAGACGCGACAGACCTCGTCGGCGCGGAAGAAGATCACCTGAGCGATCCCCTCATTGGCGTAGATGCGCGCCGGCAGCGGCGTCGTGTTGGAGATCTCCAGCGTGGCGTAGCCCTCCCATTCGGGCTCGAAGGGCGTGACATTCACGATGATGCCGCAGCGAGCGTAGGTGGATTTGCCGACGCAGATGGTCAACGCCTCGCGCGGGATGCGGAAGTACTCGACCGTGCGTGCCAGCGCGAACGAGTTGGGGGGAATGGTGCACACATCGCCCCTGAACTCGACGAACGAGCGGGCGTCGAAGTTCTTGGGATCAACGGCGGTGGTGTAGACGTTGGTGAATATCTTGAACTCGTCGGCGACGCGGATGTCGTAGCCATACGAGGACAGGCCGTAGGAGACCACCCCCTCCTTGACTTGGCTGGCCTGAAAGGGCTCGATCATGCCGTGCTCCAGGGCCATTTTCTCGATCCAGTGATCGGGCATAACGCTCATAGTGCGGGCTCCGTGCCGATAGAGTGCCTGACGCGGCGGCGAATTGGCCGGATTATAGCAGCTGGTCGCGAGCGGAGCAACAGGAGGCCGGTCGTGCCAGGGGGCGGCCGACCGCCGTCATCCCCCGGCCGCACTTAACACCCGCTCCAGCGTGTCGCGCAGCACCTCCAGCCGGTACGGCTTCTCCAGGAACACGGTCGGGTGTTGTCCGCCGAAGCGTGCTAGCGCCGCTGTCTCTGTGTAGCCGCTGGAGAGGATGATGGGGAGGGTGGGGCAGAGCGCCCGCAGGCGGGCAAAGACTTCGCTGCTGTCCAGCCCCGGCATTGTCAGGTCGAGCAGCACGCACGCCAGCCGCGACGCGTGCTCCTCTGCCAGGCGCAACGCTACCTCGCCGTCGCTGGCTGTCAACACCTCGAAATCGCGCCGCCGCAGGTAGTTGGCTGCGATGCGACGCACATTGTCGTCGTCATCCACGATCAGAACCAGCCGTCCGGATGGCGCCGGCGGCGATGGCGGGGGCACAGCTGTGCCGGGGGCCGGCTGCGGCGGCGTGACCGGCTGCGTCAGCGGAAACAGCAGCCGCACGCTGGTGCCCCGGCTGCGGCGACTGCGCACGATGATGGCGCCGTGGTGCCCGCGCACGATGCCCAGCACCGCCGGCAAGCCCAGACCGCGGCCGGTGAGCTTCGTGGTGTAGAACGGATCAAAGAGACGCAGCATGGTCGCGTCGTCCATGCCGCAGCCAGTATCGCTGACGTCCAGGTAGACGTACTCGCCGGCGGGCGGTTTCTCGCTCAGCCGGCTCTGGCGCAAATAGGCGTCGTCGAAGTGCCGGGCCCCGGTCGCCAACGTGAGACGGCCTGTCCCTTCACCCATCGCCTCGACGGCGTTGGTGACCAGGTTCATCAGCGCCCGGCGCAGGTGATCCGGATCGGCCTGGATGGTCGGCACATCGGGCGTCAGCTGCAGCTCCAGCGTCACGGTTTCGGGCACGACCATGCGGATGGCATCGAGGTGGTCCGTCACCAGCCGGTTGATGTCAACGGCGTGCCACTCGAAGTGGTCGCGTCCGGCGAAGGTCAGCAGCTGCCGCACCAGGTCAGCCGCCTGGCGCGCCGAGGCGCTGGCAGCGGTGATCAGTTGGGCCGCCTCGGGCGACAGGCCCGGGTCGAGCAACGCCAGGTCGAGGTTGCCAAGAACCGAATGCAACACGTTATTGAAGTCGTGTGCGACGGAACCGGCCAGCACTGCCAGACTCTCCGTCTGTTGTGTCTGCAGCAGCCGCCGCTCCAGTGCCAGCCGCTCCTCGGCAGCCCGGCGCAGTTCGGTGACATCGTGCGCATAGCCGGCCGTGCCCACGATGGCGCCGGTGGCGTCCCGGATCGGCGTTTTGCGCGTCTCGTACCACCGCACCTCGCCCCTGGCCTCTTCCCGCTGTTCTTCAAACGTTGCGGTCTGACCCGACTCCATCACCTGCCTGTCCTGAGCGCGGAAGCGCTCGGCCAGGGCGGGCGGGAGGATGTCAGAATCGCGCAGGCCGACCATCTCCTCCGGCGACTCGCGACCGTGCAGTTGCGCGTAGGCCCGGTTGACCACCAGGAAGCGGCCTTCGGCGTCCTTCAGCCAGGCGGTGCCCGGCAGGCTCTCGATGAGCGCCGTCAGGTAGCCCGCTCGCTGGCGCAGCGCTGCCACCGCCGCGTCGCGCTCGGCCTCCATCTCACGGCGTGCGGTGATGTCGGTGAACGTGGCAAACGAACCGAGGAAGGTGCCCGAGTCGTCGGTGATCGGCACGGCCGAGATGGAGACCCACACCGCCTCGCCGTCCTTGCGGCGCAGGCGCATCTCATATCGGCCCCGCTCACCCCGCTGGCGTGCCGCCAGGCGTTCCATCTGGACGGGCAGGTCCTCGGGAAAGTAGAACTGCGTGGCTGGCGATCCTACCATCTCCTCGACCGTGTAACCCAGCATCTCGGCAAAACGCGCATTGGCGAAGGCGACCCTCCTCTGGGCGTCGAGCGCTGAAATGCCCTCGGCGGCTGTCTCCACGATGCGCCGGTAGCGTTCCTCGCTCTGGCGGAGCGCCTCGAGCGCCCGGTCGCGCTGTTCCTCGACCTCCTTCTGGGCGGTGATGTCCAGCAGCACCCCATCCAGTCGGATTGGAACGCCGCGGTCGTCAAAGGTGAATTGCCCGCTGTCGTACAGCCAGCGCACCTCGCCATCGGCGCGCCGGATGCGGTACTGCATGTCGTAGGGCTTTCGCTGCGCGAGCGCCCCGGATATGGCGTTTTGGGAAATCGAAACATCCTCGGGCAGGATGACGTCGTAAGGATGGCGGCGCCCGCTCAAGAAGTCCTCGGCCGGGTAGCCGGTCAGGTCGAAGACACGCTCGCTGAGGTGGGTCAGGTGGTACGGCGGCTCACCGTGGGCCGAGTAGGCGACGCCGGGGATGCTCTCGACCAGCGTCCGATACTTGGACTCGCTCTCTTTCAGCCGCTGCACCAGCACATGCCGGTCGAGCGCTGTCTCGATGGTCGCGACCAGCTCGCGGCCGCTGACCGGTTTGGCCAGGTAGGCGTATGGCTGGGTGGCCTTGGCCCGCTGAAGGCGGGCATCCTGCGTGAAGGCAGTCAGGTAGACGACCGGCACATCCTGCCGGGACTGGATCCGGGCGGCGGCCTCGATCCCGTCCAGGTCACCGGCCAGCTGGATGTCCATGAGGATGAGATCGGGGGTGTGCTCGGCGGCAACGGCCACCGCCTCCTCGCCCGAGGAAACCGGCGGCAGGACGGCATAACCCTGGGCGGTCAGCAGGCCTTCCAGGTGGGCGGCGATGATGCCGTCGTCCTCAACAATCAAGATGGTCGCCATAGGTGTGGCTCCACCTCAATTTCGGCGCCCGGCCCGCGCCGATGATGTCCGGTCACATCAAGCGCGACGGTCTCTCCGGTGATGCCGTCTACTCCTCGGCCGTCTCGTTCGTCAGGTACTTGGCCACCACCGAGCGCAGCGGCGTCGAGGGTGTCTGGGTGGCGAAGACCGCCTGCAATGACTGCCAGTCGGACTCCCACGCCACGTCGCCGGGCGCCAGCAGGCAGATACTGCCCGGCGCGTACTCGGCGAGCAGCCGGTCGTTGTGATAGTAGAAGTGCCTGTCGCTCTGGTGCGTGGCGTAGACTCGCATGAAAGGCGGAATCTCGTTCGGCTTGAACCACAGCTTGATCTCGCGCTCGGCCTCTTCGGGCGTCGCCGACGCGTGGATCAGGTTGTCCATCCGCTGCCCGATCACCACGCCGTCGGCATTCTTGATCGGCACCAGCGTTCCCAGGGAGCGGATACACCCCGGCTTCTGTTCCCGCGCCTCCAGCGGATTGGTGGGGCCACACACCTCGCGCACCGTCTGCACGGCATCCGGCCCCTGATAGACAATCGCGATGACCCGCTGTTTGTGGGGCTGATCGGGGTAGTGCAAACGGCCGCGGATGTACTCCACAAGCACGGGGAAGAACACCTTGTCCCGATGCTCGGCATAGTGTTCCTCGGCCAGCATTCGCGACACGTGCACTACTTTGAGACCAGCGAAGCGCAGCTGGGTGTGATACTCGGACAACAGCGACAGCACATAGCCCGTCAATGAGTTCTTGAGCGCATCCGGCTTGATCAGCACCAGCGTCTGATCGAGTTCCTTGTGTGGCATTCCTGGCTCCTTGTCTGGGTTGCGGTCATTGCTGTGGCTGGAGGGGTATCGGTATTCGCCGAGCCGGACCAGGCCGAACGTAGCAACATCCCGCTTATACCACAGGCGCGGCATCGCGTCAAAACGTCCCGCGCGCCGTTCATTGCGATGGGCCGACTCGGGCTGGCACACCCGTGCCAGCGCTTCGAGGCGGCCTCAGGGCACATCCAGCGCCATTTGATACAGGCGATAGGTGCGGTAGGGGCGCACGCCGTGAGGGCCGCACACGTGCCGGATGATGCCCTGCACGGCGTGGTTGTCCTCGGCGACCCAGGACAGGTCAACCCACTCGTAGCCGCGTCGCAGCGCCACCTGCGCCAGGCTGGCCACCAGCCAGGCGTCCAGCCCGTAGCCGCGGTAGGCCGGATCAACGCCCATCAGCAGCAGGCGCGCCCGCGTCACCCGCCGCCGGTACCACAGCCACTTCAGCCAGCCGACCGGGAACAGCCGGCCGCCCAGGTGGATCAAGACCTGGTTGAGATCGGGCAGCGCGATGGCAAACGCCGCCGGCACGCCGCCCACCTCGGCGCCCAGCACCAGCTCCATGTCGAGCGCCGGCCGCAGATCGGCCGCCAGCTGCCGGAACTCGGCCGCGCTGACCGGCACAAAACCGGCATTGCCCGCCCAGGCGGCGTTGAACACCGTGCGGATCTTCTCCATGTCGGCGTAGAAGGTGCGTCGGTCGCTGGTGTGGCCGCTGCGCAGCACCACGTCGGGGTTGCGACGCAGCCGCCCCGTCAGCCGTGCCAGCGGTCGCAGCAGCCGCTCCGGTTGTTCCGCAAACTGCGTCATGTCCAGCCGGTAGGCGAACAGATCGAGCGCCTTGCGCAGCCCGAAGCGTTCGAGAAAGGACGGGTAGTAGGCCGGATTGTGGGCCAGCATGAAGACCGGCGGCCCGGGGTCGCCGGCGATCAGCAGGCCGCAGGTGTGGTTCTGCGAGAAGCTGAGCGGACCGCGCAGGTGGGTCATGCCGCGCTGCCGCGCCCAGTCGCGTGCCGTCGTCAGCAGCGCCTCTGCCACGGCGTAGTCTGCGATACATTCGAAGAAGCCGAACATGCCGTCGCGGCGGTTGTGCACCTCGTTGTGGCGGTGGTCAATGTGGCTGCTGATGGTACCCACCACCTCGCCAGCGCGCACCGCCAGCCACAGCGCCACCTCGGCGAATTCGAAGAAGGGATTGTGTGCCGGATCAAGGAAGCGCCGCTGTTGTGACAGAAGCGGCGGCACCCAGTCGGGATCGTCGGCGTAGAGGCGGAACGGAAAGCGGATGAATGCCTCCCGCTCTGAGCGGCTGCGAACGGGTCGAATGTCTACAGTCATTATTCATTCAACGCAAAGGCGCGAAGACGCCAGGGCGCAAAGGATTTATGGATAATCGCCTTGCGTCTCGGCGCCTTTGCGTCCTGGCGTTGAATTTCTTGCAATGAACACCCCGCTGACAACAACGACGGCCAGGCACAGCAGCTGCACCAGGTTGAGCGGCCCGACCAGAGGCGGTAATGCATCGCCGCGCAGGAACTCCATCCCCAGCCGCTTCAGGCAGTAGAGCAGGGCAAACAGCAGGAACAGAAAGCCGTTGAACGGCCAGGTGCGGTGCGGATCCGCCTGCCCGGCGGCGCGCAGACGCCTGTCGCCGTAGCGTTCGACCACCAGCAAGGCCATGAAGATGAGCAGGTCGAGGCCGGCGCTCAGCGGCTGAGTGGGATAGCGCACCGCCCAGTCGCCGTCGTCGGTCGGCATGTACACGCCGAGCGCTGACCCGGTGACCGCGCCGTAGCAGCAGCCGGCCGCTGTGCAGCCCAGCCGGCCGATCGCCTGGCCCAGCGGCAGCGGCACGCCGCCCAGGTCAAAAGCCCGGCCGACCGGCACCCGGTAGTGGCGGCAACACAGTAGTGCCACCAGCGCCCCACCCGACAGCACACCCAGGACACTGCTGCCGCCCCAGTCAGCCAGGACGGCCGGCGCCAGCAGCCGCTGCAGTGCGGTGATGATGAGCGGCACGATCAGCCCACCGATCGCCCCTCCGATGATGATGAGCGCGACGCTGATCAGCAGCGGGCGCTGGGGCAGCTGCAAACGCCCCAGGCGATGAAACGCCAGCATCCCGGCCAGCGTGATGCCAATCAGCTGCGCCAGGGTGTAGGTGGCGATGGTCACACCGCCGATGTGAAGTTCAGGGTACATAGGTGATGGCTTCCTGTCTCAGTCTCCCTCTGGCTCACCACGCCGATTCGTTAAGAGTTGTCCATTGCGCCGGCCGCCACCACGACACATGAAAATAGCGGGACGTATCTTACCCCCCAACCCCCTCTCCGGTTGCGGAGAGGGGGAACGCTCCCCCTCTCCAGGGAGCGGAGAGGGGGCCGGGGGGTGAGGTAAGTGGACGCGCATATGTTTTCAAAGGATTTGTCCCTTGCGGCGCCGCCACCACGACGCATGCAAATAGGCAGGCGCCGGGCCGAGCTGGGGCTCGGCGTTCCCAGGTCGGCTGGGGTCAGGGGGACGATCTGGCGCCGGACTCAGTTCTTCCTCACCACCGGCAGGTACACGTACTGTTTACCGCCCGGCGGCGGCGTCCACGCGCCCATCCAGAGCAGGACCGAATGCACCGCCGAGGTTACCCCCTGGGTGGCGGTGATCACGAGCGTGTAGGGGCCGGGTTTGGGCGCTGTGTCGTCGCCCGGCACGGTGGCGATGGCGTAGAACGGCGTGCCGGGCCAGATGCCGTCGGTCACCAGTGGGTCACCGCTCGTCACAGGCCGAGTGCGGTCGGCATTGTGGTACAGCCCCCAACTGACGGCTGATCCCAGATCGGACGACTGCTGGAAGGTCAACGACACCGTGCCGGGATCAACATTCTCCTGTGCATGCAGCTCCAGGCTGATCGTCTGCGTGCGCGTGATCGTGGCGAAGAGTGTCCCGTGGATCTCCCACTGTCCCGACTCCGGACCGAACATCGTTGGCTTGAGCATCTCGTAGTGCGGTCCGAGGCAGGTGATGCCCTCGTCCTGGAAGCCCAGCGCTCCGACACCGCCCAGTGCACCGGCCAGCCGCGCCAGCGCCAGATCGGCCGCCGACACGCCCGGCGGCCCGTCTTCACCCTCGTAGCACAGGTACACGGGCAGCACGCGCTCCTCGAACGGCAGGGCCAGGTAGAGATCAAAGTAGATCTCATTGTCGCCGGCTTCCCAGTTGAGGTTGCCCGCCGGGCACGTGACCGTGGGCGTGACAACGACACCCAGCGGCACCCAGAACTCATTCGACGCCCCGGCCGGCAGGTTGTTCTGCATGAATTCGAGGCGCTCGGGCCGATACTCCAGCGCCGCCTGCATCGGCGTACCCATCACCGCGATCGTCGCCGACATCGGATGCGTAAAAAGGACCGGCAGTCTGTACGACGGGGCGCCGGGTGTCTGCTGCAGCGGCGCGAGGAAGCCCAGCCACACCTTCTTCGACTGCACGAAGTCCACCCAGTCCTGGCATTCGGCCTGCGTCACCGTCTGCGGCGGGTCGGGGTAGAGATACTGCCCGATGTGCCACGCAGTGATCGCTGCCGCGCCTGGCGCGTCCAGCGCGACAGCCGGTGGCGTGTCCGCAGCGGCGCTGCCGCTGGGAGCAACGATCGTAGTGGCGTGTATGATGGTGTCCTTCGCCTCCGTGGCATCCACGACCGTCAGCACGTCAATTCTTCGCATGCCCACCTGAGCATCAGGGTCCATGGCGTAGCTAACCGTCGGCGACGTGCCGGCCGGCACGTTCACCGTATACCTGCCCTGATTGTCGGGACCGCTCACCGTCCCTCCCCCCAGATTGCTGAACTGCACATTGGTGGAGCCGAAGGGCGGGAGGAGACGGTAGGTAACCGTTGAACCTGCAGGAGAGCCATTGTAGCTCAGCGTGCGTGTCACTGTCTGGCCGGGCGCGGCCTCAGTCTGAGCGGTGATCCTCGCCTCGAAGGCAGGCGCTTCCGCTGTTTGAGGCATCGCGGCGCGTGAACGGAGCAGCGCATCACCGCCGCTGCCGCTACCGCAGCCGGTCAGCGCCGTGATATACAACCCCGCGCCGCCGGCGAGCAGCAGCAAGATCAGCAACTGCAGCGTGCGGCCCACCTGGCCGCGCATGGCCGATTGGATGCAATCTTTCATCATGGTCTCCCCCTTTGCTTGGCGATGATCGATC
>Ga0073932_1007745_pt1 | contig 10250 bp, 12 predicted proteins | sample DewCreD2012metaG_FD_76967 | JGI IMG/M metagenome (GOLD analysis project Ga0073932, IMG submission 76967) | Hot spring sediment bacterial and archeal communities from British Columbia, Canada, to study Microbial Dark Matter (Phase II) - Dewar... ...
ACTCGTACAGCCTGATCAACTGCCGGTACTTTATATGTTTTTTCGACTGGCTCCATATTATTGATGATTCCGAATTATCCACCAACAGAACTTAAGTTCTGTATACAGAATATCAGGGCTTCCTTATCCTGTCAAACAAATTCCCTTCTGGGTTACTATTTCACTTTTGTTACAACGAAATATAAGCAAGGTTTTTAGATTTAAAGCAGACTGTCGGAAGGTTATAAAGACTGATAGCGTTTTGTATAAATCATTTATTTGCATTAAATTAGCCCCGGTTATTCCAATCGCTTAAATCACCCCCTGTTTGACAACAAAATAACAAAACATTTAAATGAAGATAATTTTATAGATGACGCATTTGAATTCCCATATGCAAACTAAATAGAAAAAAGGAGGATGGTGATGGCAATGACTCTGGAAGAGATGGAAAAAGAAATCAGACAACTCAAAGAGCAACTGGCTGAAGCCAGATATGCTAAGGACTACCTGGAGATATGGAAATTACAATCACTATATTCCCATCTTTATAACATTGGTCGTCGGGAAGATATTCCGAAACTTTTTGCCCAGCATACCCCGGAGGTGATGATGGAAATAGAGGATAGCGGAGTTTATGATAATCTCGAAAGCATCACTCGCTTCTGGAATACTGTTCTTGGGCCAAATGCCGCAAAAGTACCCGGATTCATGGCAGTACATATGACCCTGAACCCGATCATTGAAATCGACAAAACCGGAAACCGGGCAAAAGGCATCTGGCATTCACATGGATACTGCGTCCTGAAAATGCAAAAACTGATTCCTTTTATCTGTCTGGGTAAGTATGATATGGAGTACATCAAGGAAGAAGGACAATGGAAGTTCCTGAAATTTTTCTATCGCCAGATCTTTATGTCACCTTATGATAAAGGTTGGGTAGAAGCTCCATCGGTTGGAAGTATTGCAGCTTCTCCGTTTAACAAGCCGGATAGGCCTACCACATACCATCAGCCATATGATCCCAATAAAGTTAACTTCTTTCCACCCGCACCACCTGAACCTTACCGGGATTAATTGGTAAAAATATAAGAGGTATCCAAATTATAGTTTTAAGATTCCCCGCCAGCTCTTTACCTGCTGGTAGAGGAGAATTTCTATTAAAAAATTTTAGCAAAGATCGTGACATCAATCCTTGTTATAAAAGAGGATAGTACTATCTGAAACACTGTCAATTCATAAAATCGTTCTAAAAGCACGCAAATGAATAACACTTTGCAAGCTTTAAATTAAGAACCGAGATTGTTAATTCTCCACAACTCCTCTCGCGATTTTCTTGCATAACTGCCTCTTGCGAAAAAGATTACCTCGAACATCAGTAAACTCGTTTAACTTTGGAAACAAATATACCGGTAAAAGAAGTAGAATAAAATTAAGAGTATACAAGGAGGTAACGCAGATGGTAAAAATTGAAGATCTCCGGGGCTGCAATCTGTTTGATGGACTTGATGAAGCAGAATTGGCCAGCATCGCCAGCCTCTGTACCAGGCGCACATTCCAGCCAAATACGGTTATTTTTGACCCTGGTTCCACTACCTCTGAAGTTTATATTCTTGAAGGAGGCAACGATTCAGTACAAATCGAAATTCCTGTGAACGCAGGAAAGTCAAGAGTGATCCTCCATACTCTCAGTAAAGGAGAAACCTTCGGCTGGGCACCGCTATGTCCCACTCAGGTACGCACAGCTATTGCCCGGGCTATCGATAAAGCCACCGTTATCGTGATTGAGGGAAACGAATTGATCCGGTTACTCGAAGCAAATAACCATATGGGTTACGTGGTCATGAGAAACCTGAGCTGTATAATCAGCCTGCGTCTGGATTATGTTGTGCTTGTGCTACGAAACGAGGTCAGAAATTTGAGGAAGAAGGTGACCGTCTAATTCTTCCTTAGATTTTGGAAATCACTCGCAGGCTGCGCCGAATTTGAGCAATCTGAGCTCCTCCCATCCCCCTGATTGAAATACCATTATAAGTACACAAGAATAAGAGCAAATTCAACACATCTCCAGCAAATCTATATAAAATGTTATCAGGGGGTGAAATATGAACAGTAGACATGTGAAGGTTTACACGACACCAACCTGCCCGTGGTGCAAAAAGGTAAAACAATTTCTCGAATCAAATAGTGTTCCCTACCAGGAATTAAACGTGGCAGAAAACAAAGCTGCTCGCGACGAAATGATAAATCTGACCCACCAGTTAGCAGTTCCGACCATCACCATAGATGGCGATTATATCATCGGCTACAACGAAAAGGCTTTGAAAGAGAAACTCGGCATTAAATAGCAGGAGCACAGGATGTACGACCTGATAATTATTGGCGGAGGTCCAGCAGGCATGACGGCTGCTGTTTATGCCGCGCGTAAAAAGATTAACACCCTTTTGCTTGCCTGGGAAGTTGGAGGACAGGTGATCACCACCCGCTGGGTTGAAAATTATATGGGCTACCAGTACATCGAAGGCACGGATCTCATGGATAAGTTTGAAGAACAAATTAAACAATTTCCGATCGACCGTAAAATTGGGGATGAGGTAGTTAAAGTAGTGCGAACTGATAGCTTCTTCAGGGTACAAACCAGGCTGGGTGAATCATATGAATCAAAAGCCGTGATTGTTGCAACAGGGAAAACTTCCAGAAAGCTTGATGTGCCAGGAGAAGCCAGATTAATTGGTAGAGGCGTGAGTTATTGTGCTGTTTGCGATGGTCCACTTTTTGCCGGTGAGAAGGTAGCGGTTATTGGAGGTGGGAATTCTGCGCTGGAAGCGATTGATGATTTGTTAAAGATCGCTGAAAGTGTGTATTCTGTTCTGGAAGCAGATTACACTGGAGACGCGATCTTGGTCGAACGGGTGACAGTCAGCCCAAAATTAACTGCTTTCCGCAGGCATAAAGTCAAGGAGATCAAAGGAAATGAGATGGTCGAACAAATCACCATCCAGGATCTGGATACAGGCATTCTTAAAACATTACCCGTGAAGGGTATCTTCGTGGAAATAGGGCTGACTCCTAATTCAGACCTGGTAAAAGGTCTGGCTAAACTTAATTCAAATGGAGAAATAGAGGTCAACTGTAACTGTGAAACAAGCGTACCCGGGCTATTTGCTGCGGGTGACGTCGCCAGTATACCTGAAAAACAGATTATTATAGCAGCAGGCGACGGTGCAAAAGCCGCTCTCCAGGCTCATCGGTATTTACAAAGGCTGTAGGTCATTTCCTTTCAGCCACATTCTTCATTTCTGCTCTGGCGTTTCTTGAGGCCTCTCCCCAGATTTACTCTGTATGTCACGAATCAATCGTTTAAGCTGATCAAGAGCTGGTGGAGAAACATAGATTACAGTGATATCCTGCGGAAACTGTACCTGATGACCCTCACTCATCAGGAGAAGGGCTGTTTCATTTTCTCCGAGCATCTCGTTTAATTTCTTGCTGATTAGCTCATTCCTGGCTTTAACTGCCTGGTCGTAAAATTCAAGTATCCTGGTCAATACCTTACGATTTTGCAAGCCAGCGGAAAGACATCTGCTCCAATCCATAAGCTCGGTCAACAATTCTCTGTCCTCAATCACCTGTAATTTAGCACCCTTTTCCAGGCGCTTCTGCACAAAATGGTAACTGCTGACCTCAAGCTGTTTCAGAGATTCCAGAGCCTCAGATGCTTCGCCGGTAACCAGTTCATGGAAGATCTTGTTTACTTCACCCAGTCTCGCTTCAAGGCTGGCAACCTGAGCTTCTACCTGCTCCCAGTAAAGCTTTATTTTATCGTTCACCTCCGCTGGCATTTCGCTTTCTCGGAACACCAGCGGAATAAAAAACAATTTCCTGCCCCGTCTGAAGTCATCAGCCAGAGGTTTTTCAATCCTGCCAAGTTCTTCAGTCATAGATTCTCCTGAGTTCCAAATGAAGAATAATTATAGGTATCTACAAGTGTGGCTGATTTGTCTGTTTCTATCCGTTTATTTTTCGGATATCCCGGCACGATTGCAGGTTGCACAGGCAACCCTCACGGGATAAAAATGTCTTAAAATTACCATTTCTCGCAAAGGTTTTATCTCGCCGCAAAATTTACACTTAAAAGTAATTTCCGCTCCGGAATAACTCCCCTGATTTGCCTTTTCTGGCATTTGCTTTTTCTCCTGTATTAATACCTTCCACCGACAGCGTACTATTTTACAATAATCAGCTTTATCTGTACAAGACGCCCTTTAGCAGAAATACAACTATTGACTTCATATGAACTCAATTTTATAATTTTTAATCACATACGAATATTGCACATTATCATTACAGACGCATGGCGTACATGTCTGGCATTGAACAGCAGCGTTTGTATCTAAAATAAAATAAGCCTGAAAAAATGGCTGATAGGAAAAGATAATCTTAAATGTATTTTCATTGTCAGTCCAGGCTGATTCAACGTTGATGTACATGATAATCCAGTATAATCAGTATTGTAATACTTATATGTATATGCTATACTCTGAACAAAGCTTTCTAGTCATATTTCGCTTATGATACTGGAAAGATGAATTAAAATTTTATCCGTGTTAGAAACAAGGAAGCAAAACGCAAAAACTGATTTGAATGTAAAAGAGGAAATATTAAAGCTTTGAATCCATTGTGGCGGAACAAATCGCAAAAAAATAAAAACAGGAGGTAAGAGTGAAAAAGTTTACTATTCCCCTGGTAATTTTACTGATCTGCTCACTCCTCGTCATCGGTTGCACAACCAAGACCACAACCCCCGCGACATCAACTTCCGGAACCGCTTCTCCCACTTCAGTGAAAACCAAGGACAAAATACTGATCGGTATGTCCAGGTCGCTTTCCGGTCCACTGGCACAAATCGGCGATTCAGCTTTCCGACCAATTTACGAAACCCTCATCCCGGAATGGAACGCAGGTGGTGGGATCTATGTGGCTGAATACGGAAAAAAGCTTCCCATCGAGTTAAAAATTTACGATGACAAAAGCGATACCGGCACTATGGTAAAAAACCTTGAGAAGCTGATATTGGATGACAAGGTGGATTTTATCTTCCCACCGGTCGGCACTGCCATGATCTTTGCTGCCGCTCCCATTGCCAACAAGTACAACAAATTACTGCTTACCGCGGAAGGTGGTGCTACACAGCTAAAAGATGCCCTGCCAGGTATGCCCTATGTCTTCATTAACCTGAGCTTCTCGGATTGGTATGAAGTGCCTGTGCTTGGTCAGCTTCTGCAATCTAAAGGTGCTAAAACTGCTTACGTAATTTATATTGAAGACCTGCACGGGATCGAATATTCCGGTGTTGCCGGCCGTGAACTGCCCAAATACGGGGTGGAAATCCTCAAAGCTAAGAGTGTGCCACCGGATATCAAGGATCTTTCCACCATCCTGAAAGATGCGCAGGCTTCTGGAGCCGATGCCTTCCTCGCTTTTGCCTATCCAGACCAGGTAATGCTGGCAACCAAGCAGGCGATGGAACTTGGTTACAATCCCAAAGCTTTCCTGGGAGGTCCCGGAGTCAATTTTGGTTTCTACCATACCACATTTAAAGACGCTGTTAACGGCGTGCTTGGCTGGACAGTTGCCTCGCCGAAGCAATCGCCAGAACTCAAAGCTATGTTTGATAAGCTTTATGCCGGAAAGCCAGAAGAACTTCAGGATTACTGGGGCCATCCGTGCTACTATGCCGCAATGGAAGTTTTCAAACAAGCTGTAGAAAAAGCTGGCACGCTGGATAATACCAAAATAAGAGACGTAATCGCCACCTCACATTTCCAGACCGTACTGGGTGATGTTTATTACACCGGCCAGTTACTGGATAAAGAGTCTCATCCGGGTGAAGTTGGGCAATGGCAAAACGGGGTTTATGAAGTAGTGGGAGGTAAAAAACCCACCGCAGAGTTTATTTACCCGAAACCTGCCTGGCCCAAATAGACTTTTTCTGACAAGACCTACCAGAGGGCTGCCTGACGTGGTAGCCCCAGAAAGCTGTCAGGCAGCCCTGCAATGTATTAATCGGGGAGGTAGTTGTTATGCTTGTAACCATCCTGGATGTATTGTTGGCTGGTTTGTTGCTGGGAGGAATCTACGCTCTAATTGCCATGGGACTCAGCCTGCAGTACGGTGTTGCCAGGGTATTTAACGTGGCACATGGCGAGTTTATTATGATCGGCGCTATGGTAACCTGGACGTTTTATACCATAGTCGGTATAAATCCATTGCTTTCTGCTGTAATCTCCGGTCCGGTCATTTTTGTAATCGGTTTTTTCCTTTACCACACGCTATTCAGATACCTGAGGACAAAATCAATCACCCATGCAGCTTTCGAAAGCAACTCCATGCTGGCTGCTTTTGGCTTACTTTTTATTATCCAGAATATTGCTCTGATTATCCCGCGCTGGGGAAGTGAGATCAGGGGTTATACCTACCTGGCTTCTCCAGTCAATATCGGCGGCGCTATCTTCGCTGCCAATAGACTGGTAACCCTGCTGGTTGCAGTGGTAATTGGTCTGGCATTTTATCTGTTCCTGATGCGCACCCGGATGGGAAAAGCTATCAGGGCTGCTGCCCAGGATGCGATTACAGCCAGATTAATGGGAATCAACATTAACCTTGTCCTGGCCCTCTGCTTCGGTCTCGGCGCGCTGATGGCAGGGCTGGCTGGCGTGTTAATCTCCATGTGCTACCCGATTCATGCAACAATGGGATTGGAATACACAATTATTGCCATTATAGTAATAGTCCTCGGAGGATTGGGCAATATTCCAGGCAGTTTTCTGGGAGGCTTTATACTGGGACTGGTTGGTAGCGTTGTGACCTACTTTGAACCGGGGCTCGCGCTGGTAGCATATTATCTGATTTTCATGTTGCTATTAATACTCCGACCTGCAGGAATCATAGGAAAATAAAGATGAGTGTAAGCGATATTAAAACCGGATTTTCATATAAAAAGCTGATCGTTCCGGCTGTGCTGGGATTGATTCTGGTATTGCTTGCCACTTTACCGGTGTATACCCCTTCCTATACCGTGGTGCTGATGATTACAATCCTGATGTATATAATACTCACCGTGAGCTGGGCTCTTTTTTCCGGGCCTACTGGCTACGTGTCTCTGGCACCTTCCGCTTTCTTCGGGGTTGGAATGTACACAGCAGCCATTCTGGGCAAAGAATTGCATCTGGCAGGAATGGTTATTGCCGGAGGACTATTCAGCTTTGTTCTGGCATTGATCATCGGTGCCATCACCCTGAGATTAAGGGGTATCTATTTTGCCATGTTTACCTTCGGACTGGTAGTCCTGATTCAGCAGATTCTTCTATGGTGGGAGATTACCTTTACCCACACCCGCGGAAGATTTGTCATTCCGGTTGATAATACCACTATCTACTATATTATGCTGGCAATATTTGTAACACTGACACTGACAGTAATTTTTATCAGGCGCTCTAAATATGGGCTTGCTTTACAAAGTATCGGGCAGGATGAAGAGGCTGCGGCACATTCGGGAGTAAATGTCACACTGGTCAAAGTTTTTACCTTTGCGATCAGTGCTCTTTTTATGGGAGCAGTAGGAGCCATTGTCGCCACCAGGTGGACTTATATTGATCCCTACATTGCTTTTAATCCGACTTTCTCATTCTTTCCTGTCTTGATGTCAATCTTTGGAGGAATGGGGCAATTGTATGGTCCCTATCTGGGCGCAGCTATCTTTGCTTATCTTGAAGAACTATTAATCACCAATTTTGAATATTATTATATGCTCATTTTCGGAATTATTATGGTAATTACCATTGTATTCTTACCTTCCGGGATCGTCGGATTGATTCAAAAGTGGAGAATGTTGAAATGGGGAAAAGGAGGATTAGCTAAAGACGATGCCAATACTTGAAGGAACTAAAGTTTGTAAGAATTTTGGGGGACTTGCAGCTGTATCAGAGGTGGATTTTTGTCTGAATCAGGGAGAAATTCTGGGATTGATTGGTCCAAATGGAGCCGGAAAAACCACACTCTTTAATCTTATTTCAGGTGCACTGGTAACCAGAGCCGGAGAAATTAAATATAAAAATAAAACTATCTCAAAAATGAAGCCATTCCAGATTTGCCGTCACGGAATTGCCCGGACGTTTCAATCTGTTAAAATCTTTCCGGATATGACAGTTCTCGAACACCTGTTACTCAGTGCGATTTTCGGCAGCGCGGGAAGAATCCCGACGAGAGAAGCAAAAAGGGAAGCACTCAATCTTCTGGAATTTGTTGGACTGAAAGGACTTGAAAATGTACCTGCGCGTGATCTAAATCTCGTCCGACAAAAAAGACTGGAAGTTGCCAGAGCACTGGCTTCCCGTCCAGAAGTATTGCTTCTCGATGAGCTGATGGCGGGTCTGAATCCGGCCGAGGTTGCCGAAGCTATGGAACTGGTCAAAAAAATCCGTGATAGCGAAATAACAATTATCATGATTGAGCATGTGATGAAGGCTATCATGGGAATTTGTGACAGAATCATAGTGTTACACCACGGCGAAAAAATTGCTGAGGGCACACCGCAGGAGATAGCCTCAAGCAAGACGGTGATCGAGGTTTATTTAGGAGAATAATCCATGCTGGAAGTAATACATCTCAATACCTTTTACGGGAAAATTCAAGCCTTATGGGATATCAATCTCAAGATCAATACGGCTGAAATCGTCGCCCTGATTGGAGCGAACGGCGCCGGAAAATCTACCCTGCTTAAAACAATCTCTGGAATTATCCGCCCTTCTTCTGGCAATATCCTTTTTCTCGGAAAACGTATAGATAATCTGGCCCCTCATGAAATCGTTGAGATGGGAATCTCCCATGTACCAGAAGGTGGGCATCCCTTCCCTGAAATGACTGTCAGGGAAAATCTGGAGCTTGGAGCCTACCCATACCAATCGTGGAAAAAGAAAAATGATACTTTAAAAGAAGTTTTTCAAATCTTCCCGAGATTACAAGAAAGACAAAATCAACTGGCAAGAACTTTAAGCGGCGGAGAAAAACAAATGCTGGCGATGGGGCGGGGACTAATGTCCCGACCAAAACTGTGTCTGCTGGACGAACCTTCTTACGGACTGGCGCCTAAAACAGTACTCGAGCTATTCAAGGTTATCAAAACTTTAAGAGACAGAGGAATTACCATTCTGCTGGTAGAGCAAAACGTCAAACGCACGCTTGAGACCGCTGACCGTGCTTACGTGATTGAGAATGGCAGAATCGCCCTCGAAGGTAAGAGCGGTGAACTATTACAAAACGAGCACGTTAAAGCAGCCTACCTGGGAGGTTAAAACTGGTATTTCTCACCTGTCCGAATTAAAATAATAAATTACAGTGGATAACAGGCAAAAATTACTGTACATACTTTCCGGTGTGGCTTTTGCAGGATATTTCCTGATATTATTGCTGGTCGGATTATTAATATTGACTTTCTCCTGCTCATCAGGATAAGGCTCTATCACTAAAATAAGATATTTCTTGCAATTCAACGCCAGAAATAGCATAATGACCACATGGAAGATAACAAGAACAAGGCATTTGAAGCGGAAGAGAAAAGAATTATCGAGCTACTGGAAAAAGCTAAGAAAGACAACGACTTCTTTAATTATGACAAATATATTGTTGAGTTGCATAAATTGCGCAAGGAAAATAACCGGAGCTGATTGAATAGAGATTATCTCACCCAGTGTTTAGCTCCATTCTCCGGCATTCCTGTTCCGCCAGACCCTCTCCAGTTCCGCTGCCAGCAACCGATGTTCGGGCTTTAATAATTCACTATCTATCCTGAATAGCTCTATAGCTTCCCGGCGTGCTAGTTCAAGCAAAGCGACATCAGAAAGTCTCGCCATTTTTAAATCGGGTAAACCGCTCTGTCTGGTACCAAAAAATTCCCCGGGACCCCTTAATTTCAGGTCTTCCTCTGCCAGTTGAAATCCATTATGGATTTTTTCAATCAGGTCAAGACGTTCTTTACCAATATCAGTTGGCTTTTCTGCCAGTAACATACAATAACTCTGCTCCGGACCTCTTCCTACCCTGCCCCTGAACTGGTGTAGCTGTGAAAGCCCAAAACGATCAGCACTTTCTATCAACATCACGGTAGCATTGGGAACATCAATCCCTACTTCTACCACGGGGGTTGAAACCAGAATATCCATTTCGCCGTCATGGAACCTTTGCATCACTGATTCTTTCTCTTCCGGAGACAT
>Ga0073932_1007750_pt1 | contig 10238 bp, 8 predicted proteins | sample DewCreD2012metaG_FD_76967 | JGI IMG/M metagenome (GOLD analysis project Ga0073932, IMG submission 76967) | Hot spring sediment bacterial and archeal communities from British Columbia, Canada, to study Microbial Dark Matter (Phase II) - Dewar... ...
AACGCGCCTTGCGGCGCTTTCGCTGCTGTTTTGGGCCTGTTCAATCGCCGGTTGCGTCATCCGCTGCCTCTCGCGGCCTGAAAATCAACCCCGCGCTTCACGGGGTTTTTGCGCCGGAATCAAATATGTCCGGCTCATGTCATGCGGGCGTCACCGGCGCAATGTTCGTGAATGGATTATCTGCGTTCGGCTTTTGCGCACAGATATACGCCTATGGCGAACACGATGATATTGGGCATCCAGGCGGCGGCCGCCGGGTTCATTATAGATCCGCCCAGGCCGCGAAAAAGCTGCTGGAACATGTAATAGAAGAAAATGATGATCACGCTTACGCCCAGGCCCACGGACGAACTGGCGCGTTGCGGAGTCATGGCCAGGGGCGCGGCGATGAGAGCGAACGCCAGGCTGGCGAACGGGATGGCCAGCTTGCCGTGAAAGTCCACGCTCTTTTTGCCGATGATGTGTTTCTCGACGCCCTGCTGTTTCATTCGTTCGATTTCGAGCCGCAACTCGCGAATGGTCATTTCCTCGCTCTGCTTCTGCTGCTGGAGCATATCCTCGAAGCTCTGCGTGAGTTTGAGTTCCAGGGTGTCGCGGGTTTCCACATGAGTGTAATTTTTGGGGCGGCCCTCGGCGGTGCGGTGCGCCCTGTAGATTTCGGCCTCGTGCATGATGAGTTTGTCGTCGCGCGAGGCGTGGGCCTGCTCCGCGAACACCACCTGCACGGGCCGCGCGTTTTCATATTCCTGGATGGTGACGCCCAGCAGCCTGCGGCCCTGCACCTGGCTGATGAGAATGGCTCTCTTGAGCTGCCCCTCTTCTTCTTCCTTTAAAAACATGTTCGTGATCTGGAACCCGGAGCTGGTCTTGAGATTGTCAATGAGGCGGTTGAAGCGCATATTTGACGCGGGCACGGCGCGGTCATTCATAAAAAGGGCGAACAGACTCACGCTGAACGCGAAAACCACGGCCGGGGCCAGCAGTCGCAAAAAGCCGACGCCTCCGGCGCGGCACGCGATGGTTTCCAAGTCGCTGCTCATGCGGTTGAACACCAGGAGGATGCAGAACAGCGTGGCCATGGGCAGTGTGTAGGTGATGATTTCGGGCATTTTGTAAATGAACGCCGTTGCCACGACCAGGATATTCACATTGTGGTCCTCGGCCAGGCGGATCATTTTGTATATGCCGCCCACGCCCAGGATCAGCGCGGTGAACGCCATGATGCCCACCAGGAACAGGGGCGCAAGTTGTCGAAAAAGGAACCGGTCAATGAGTTTCATAGGCTTGGCGGCGTGAGGCTCACATGCGGAACCGCTCGCCCAGGTAATGCTTGCGCGCGGACGGGTCCGCAAGGATTTCATCGGACTTGCCCGAGATGAGGATGTTGCCGTCGTACATGATGTACGAGCGGTCCGTGATCTCCAGGGTCTCGCGCACATTGTGGTCAGTGATGAGAATGCCGAGCGGAGAATCTCCGTCCGGCTCCTTGACCAGGCTGCGGAGCAGATCCTGGAGTTCCTGCACCGAAATGGGGTCTATTCCTGTGAAGGGTTCGTCCAGAAGCAGATAAGTGGGCCTGGTGGCCAGCGCCCGGGCGATTTCCGCGCGGCGGCGTTCTCCGCCCGAGAGCACATAGCCCTTTTGAGAGCGCAGGCGCTCGATGTTGAGCTTTTGAAGAAGACTGTCCACGATCTGCTTGCGGTCCTGCCTTGGCACGCCGCGCGCTTCGAGGATCAGCAACAGGTTTTCGGCCACGGTGAGCCTGCGGAAGATGGACGGTTCCTGGGGCAGATAGCCCACGCCCAGGCGCGCGCGGCGGTACATGGCTTTGCGCGTAATGTCGCGCCCGTTCAAATAAATACGCCCTTTGTTGGGGCTGACCAGTCCGGTGATCATATAAAAAGTGGTGCTCTTGCCCGCGCCGTTGGGTCCGAGCAAGCCCACGATTTCGCCTGGCTTCATGTCCAGGCTGACATCGTTGACCACGCGGCGGCCGCGGTACACTTTGACCAGTTTTTCAGCGCGGATCTGGTTTTCCTGCCCGGCGGCCATGAGTTGCTCCCGAAGTGGTTTCAGCGCGGCGTTCCGCTTTGCCCGTTCCCAGTATCTTGAGGGATTTCCATGCGAATGTCCACCGGGCCTTTGACGCGCATGGCGCGCTTGCCCGGCGTGTAGTCCACTTCCACGCGCTCGCCGGTCATGACATCCGCGCCGCGCGTGGCGCGCACGCTCTTTTCGAATACGGCCGTGCGTTTGCCGTAATGGATTTCCGCGCGGCCCGCGGATGCGGTCATGTCTTTCATTTGCGCGCTGATGCCGCCCGCGGCCTCGATGCGCCGTTCCTTGAGGTTTGCGCTCAAATCCAATGCGTCCAGGGTCAGTTCCGGAAGCGTCACGCGCACCGTGCCGGCGGCCTTGAGCGCTCCGGTGTCCATATTGTAATGGATTTGCGAGGCCGTGATGCGCGCGGGACTCACCGCTACGATCAGGTTTCCGCTGTCCTGCGCGCCGCTTTTTTGTTGCTCACGAAACGCCTTTTCACGGTCTTCGTCGCGATAGACCATCTCGACTCCCGACCTCGCCGCGGCGTCTCCGGTGTGATAATTGAAATCCATGGCCTCGCATTTGAATGTAACCAACACGGCGCCGTCCCTGTGCTCCACTGACACGCCGTCCAGGGCTTCGGCCCTGCGCTCGTCCAGGTTCACGACGATGCGGGCCGCGGTGGCTTTTGTTTTGGGTCCCCGCGTCAGAGTCACGGGGCTGCCCGTGAGCGCGGCGACATGCGTGTTGTTGTCGTAAACCAGTTTTGCGCCGCTGACCTTCATGTCCCCGGACTCGATGGAAACCCCGCCCTCGATGGTGATGATTTCCTGTTCCAGAGAATACTGCGCGGAATCGGCGCTGATGCGCACGGTCTGCGTGGCCTTGCCGGGTTTGGCGGCTTTTGATTTTGCGGCTGCGTCCAGCCGCGGAGCGCACAATATTGCGGCGCATGCGAACGCCGCAAGCACGGCCGTGCGCGCAATAACCTGATAAAAAGAGTTTTCGTTGCCGTTCATTTCAGACACATCTAATCATAAAGAGTCGCTGAAGATTCGTGTCGTCTTCAGAGTGGAATCAGCCGGTTTGCGGGCTGAAAAATCCGGGAATCGGAGCGTAAACAGCGGATATGCCGCAAAATGATTTCCCAGCTCCGTTTCAACATCCTCCGGCGTGTTCGCACATTATTCGGCCGCATGGGCCATGGCGCTAATTATTCCACTGATTCGAGCATCTGTACAGAGTTTAACGCGCGCATTACGCCCGGGGATGGCACCGGCGGTAGACTTCGTTCATCTGCTGCAGGGTGACATGCGTGTAAATCTGCGTGGTTGATATGCCGGCGTGGCCGAGCATTTCCTGCACCGAGCGGAGATCCGCGCCATTTTCCATAATGTGGGTGGCGAACGAATGGCGCAGGGTGTGCGGAGACACCTTTTTGGCCAGGCCCGCTTTCATGGCGGCGCGGCGCACAATGTGCCAGCAGGTTTCCCGGCGCATGCCCGCGCCGCGGTTGGTGATGAAAAGTTCGGACGCGCCGGATTTGTCCCATGCGGGCCGAACCTCGGCAAGGTATTTCGCAATCCACGACAGCGCTTCGCGCCCCACAGGCACGCGCCGCATCTTCCGCCCCTTGCCCCGGCAGCGGACCATGCCCTGCGCCATGTCCAGATCCCCTGTGCGCAACGAGCATAGTTCACTGATTCGCAATCCAGAGGAATACAGCAGCTCGAGCATGGCGCGATTGCGAATATCATTCGGGGCCGAGCCGTCCACGCCCGACAGCAGACGATTCACTTCGTCCACGCTCAAGGTGTCCGGAAGGCGGACATGCGGTTTCACGGGTTCGATGCGGTCGAAGGTTCCGGGATCGGCGATGCCCTCGCGGGCCAGGTATTTTGCGAAACTGCGCACGGCCGTGATTTTGCGCGCCACGGTGTTCCGCTCCGCGCCGCCACGCCGCAAATGCGCGGAAAACGCGCCCATGACTTCAGGCGTGATGCCCTCGGGCGCATCGGTTCCCGACTGCTCCAGAAATTCGCCGAACTGAAGCAGGTCGCGGCCATAGGCATCCAGAGTGTGCGCGGAACAGTTCTTTTCAACAAGCATGTAGTTGAGGAATTCGTCCTGAAGGGAATGAAAGCGCATGGACCCGTGCGGCTGGGTCAGGGATGCCGGAATGCGTCCGCCGGAGCCGTGGCGCGGATGCGCATGAGAATCACGGGAAGCCTTGCGCTGTCCAGGTCTTTCTCAATGGCCGTGCGCGGGCCGGGAGTTCCGGTGTTGAACCGCCGCTCCTCCACTGATATTATCCCGTTTTCCCTGGCGGACCTGACCCAGCGGCGGATCTCGTCTATGTGCGGGGGATCGTCGTCAGTGCGCGCCTGCACAACAAGCCACGCCTGCCCCTGCTCCTTTACGGCGTTTTCCACGACATTGCCGTACGCGAATACCCGCCCGTGAAACGGCTCGATAATGATTCCGGAAAGGTACTTGTTCGATCCGGGCACATCTATGGGCGCGAAGTCCGGGAACATCAGTTCCAGGCGGTCCCGGTCCTGTTTCATGTAAAACGAGAGCGCCGAGGCGCCCCACCCGTCGAGCGCAAAAACCTGAACGCCGGCAGGCGCGGACTCGCGGATCTCGCGCGCCACGGGCCGCCAGTCCGCGCTCACCTTTTCATCGGCGCGCACCGACGCCCACCCGCCAAGGAACAGCAGGGGCAGAGCCGCGGCGAACAGGGCCTTGAGCCTGGTCCCGCCGAAACGGTGAACGCCGCCGGCCACCACAATGCTGAACGCCAGATACGCGGGGATAAGGCCTTCACGGTACGAGAACCCGAAAAATGTGGCGCCCGCTCCCAGCGCGCACGCCGCGAACAGCGTGAGCACAAGAAACACGCGCGCGCGCAGTCCGTGAGCGTATTCACGCAATCCATAGAACAGGGCCACATGAAACGCGGGCAGAACCGCAAACAGGGCCAGGGCGTCGAACCCGTTCAGTTTCCGGTATACCGCGCCCGGAAAAAATGCGCTCAAAGTAAAGAACGCATTCACATATTTTTCCAGAAAAACAATATTGAACTGCATGGCGCTGGACAGCAGGCGCGGGTCGTACAGTTCCATGAAATGCGAGTCTTTGGCGAACTCGAGATTGGCCATGGAGAGCGCCCGCCATTCGGGCATGGACACCGCGAACAAGGCGATCACCGGCGCGTTGGCTATGAGCCATGCGGGGATGTCCCAGGCGCGCTTTTTGCGCACTGTGAAAAACACTGCGAAGAATGGAATGATTAGAACGGCAGGAATGAAATGGAACAGAATGGCCGCAAAAAAGGAAACCGTGTACAGCGCATAACCCCATGCGCCGCCGCGTCCATTGCAGATGCGCAGAAACGCATAGATGGCCAGGGAACACAGCGCGAGCAACAGCGACTCGTGTCCCAGGGTGCGGCTCATTACGACCAGATACGGATTGATGGAAAGCAGCAGCAGGGCAATGAGTGACGCGCGGCGATCCAGAATCTGGCGCGCCGCGGCGTAGCCCGCGGCCAGGGCGGCCAGACCCAGCGCCATCGGCAGCAGACGCATGGCGAACTCCCCTTGCCCGGCCACCGCGCTCCAGGCTTTCACCATTGGAATGAACCGCAAATTCACGGGGACGAATTTGTCCGCGCCATGCGCCAGCAGCGTCCGGAGCGTACTCCAGTCATGCCCGGCCATGAGCATGGCCGCGGCCTCGCGCGGGGTGAAGGCCACGCCCGGCGCCCAGATCCGCGGCAGCGCTGCGGCAAGGCACGCCACGGCAAGAAGAATTTTGTCCCCGGCGCTCCATGGCTCCGCGGGCTTTGCCGCGCGCGCTGCTGTGTCCGGTTCCTGGTTCATTCTTCACCCCTGTCCTGCCTCGCGCCGTCATGGAAACAAAATCTCGAACGACGCATCCGGCCCGATTACCTGTATGAATCCCGTGGGATCGTCCGACACCGGATACGGTTCCGCACGGCAGTCCGGCTTGCACCGCATTCCGTCAACCCAGTGGTATTTCAAAACCACCTTCCCGCGTTCGGTTGCGGCGTTTTGAACCACGATGCGGTTGTACGACGCGGCCACGAGACCCTGACCTTTAAGAAACGCATTGTGGGGCCGGGATACTTCATAAATTCTGAAACGGCCGATATCCCGCGTGCGCTGGAAGTATTCGGGATAAGCGTCGAAATAGCCCCTGCCGCGACGCGACCAGCTTACGATCCATTTTACATCATACAGTTCCATATAATCCCGGAGTTGCGCGAACGGGATATCTTCGAGTTCGCGGCCCAGGAATTTTCCGTCGTGAAAATCCACCCGGTGATGCTTGACGAACATATAGGGATACGGTCCGCCGATGAACTGCTTTCCGGTGAGGCGCGGGAACTGCGCTGGCAGATGGGAAAGCGCATAGACCTGACCCTGGCCCTCTCGATCCATGACGCCGGAATCCTCGAGCATGACCCTGCCGCCTCCGGGGAGATCTCGCAGCGCGGACACAAGGTCCGTGACTTCCCGCGTCTCCGGTGCGCCGAGCCGCAGTTTCAGCAATGGGTCGAAGCGTTCGAGATGATAAAAAGACACCAGGCACGCGCCAAGGGAAACGGCCAGGAAGAGCGCATTGGCCGTGAGCCTGTTCATGCGCCGGTACAGCGCCAGAAGCGCGGCGGACGCGGGAATCGCAAGCAGCAGATTCATGACCGGCAGATAGCGCGTGGGGTTAAGCTCCGCGAACGCACGCACGAATGCTCCATAATAACTGAACACGAAGAGAAAGGCGCATGCGATGCCGATTGGCAAATACAGATCCGCCCTGCCCCGCTTTTTCCAGAACAGCAGACCCGCCGCGCCCCCGGCCAGCAGAACCCACAGCATGAGCGTGTGCGCCGCGCCGTACCACCAGTGCGGCCACTCCACGGTATTGGTCATCACGGACAGGGTGAAATAATCCTTGAGCGGACGAAGCAGGTCACGGTTCTGCCAGAACGGCGCCTCGGCCAGAAAGGTCTTGTATTTGAAGAGTTTGAACAGAGGCGAAAGCCAGAACCAGTTCGCCGCCAGGGTGGCCGCGGCGGCGCACGCCAGCGCGAACCACGAACGCGGCCGCAACCCCCGCGCATGCTGCGCAAGCAGCGCAAGCGCGGGCGCAAACAAAATGACAACCGCGGTCTTGTGAATCAGCAGCGCGGGCGGCGAAAACACGAGCAACAGGGCCGCTGACCGCATGTCCTGGCTTTTCATGAACCGGTAAAGCAGGGATACGAGGAACAGGCTGTACCAGGTGATGATGCCTGCGGTGACCATTCCGGTGATATGAAACAGCATGCCCGTGTCCAGCCGGAACGCCAGAAGCGCAATGAGCGCGGCCGCGCAACTGTGGTCCCTGGCGAATCCGAAATTGCGCATGGTCCAATAGAAAAACAGCGGGAACAGCATCAGGCTGCTAAAGAGCGCAATTTTGATGACATCCTCGACCGCGTAGGATTTCATGGCCACGGCCAGGACTTGCAGGAACACATTGCTGTTCCAGATGAACGAGAGCGGAAGACCCGCGGCGAAGTGCGGGTCGTAGCCCCAGAGCGTGCCGCTTTGGGCGAAGAAGTCGCGGGCTGCCTGGCACTGGTAGGTGAGCAGCGCGAAGTCGTTGAAGATAATGGTTCCGCGCGGCAGGCGCAGCAGCCACAGGGCGTACTCATAGTGATAGGCAAACGCCACGGCGCACGCGATAATCAAAGCCCAGTATTTTCTCATTGCGTACAGCTTTCGAAGAAACGCTTTCGTTTGGCAAATGTTATCACGGAGAACACGGAGGCGCGGAGGCCAGCAGGATTCCCCGGCGTATGCGCAAAAAGCGTTTTAGAAAACCATGTCATTGGCAAAACATTCATAAAACCGTGCGAACCAAACCGTCCTTTAGATACTTTTCATTGAAATTAAACAACAGACCAACAGGAGATTCCATGATTTTCATGTATGTAAGCAATTGCGCTTTATGAACGGGCTTCAATTTTTCCACAGTTTTCAATTCAACAATTATTTTTCCGGCAACAAGAATGTCAATGCGATACGCGCACTCGAGTTTAACTCCTTTGTAATCAACAGAAACAGGCGCCTGGCGTTTGAAAGGTATTTTCCTCAATCGCAATTCATGGCACAAGCATTCTTCATACGCAGATTCCAGCAATCCCGGACCAAGCGCTTTGTGAATTTCAATGGCCGCGCCGATGATCTCTTCGGTGACCCTTCCCTCTTTCAAAACCATCCACGCCTCCGTTCCGGTCCGAATGTCAGTGGTTTATCCATTTTCATAACCATGCCTATTTTTGATTGATTTCACCCGAACTCCGTGTTTCTCCGTGCCTCCGTGTTCTGTGTGTCCATGTATTTTTCATTACAAATGGCGGGGGATATTTCGTAAATAATGCCCCGCCGCCCAGGGGATGATGTCGCCGGAATAGAAGATGGACGGCTGGATGTCGCACTCGATCCAGCAGCCCGGACAGCGCAGCGTACGCCGTCGCACGGCACGCGCGCGGGACGAACGCCATATCGCGCCAAAACTCTGCTCTTTGACATTTCCTATCGGCTGGTCCGCCATCACGCTGCACGAAACCACATCTCCGTCCGCCAATATTCTCGCATGCGCGAACAAAGCCATGCACGGCGGCGCGGGCCGGTTGCGGCCATGCAGCAGGCGGTTTCTGCCGCCTTGGTTCAGATATGCTTCGGACACCTCTCGCAGACGCGCGCTCAACGCCCCAGCTCTCGGGTCCCATGGGGCCGCCCGGCCTTTCACCTGTTCGACAATGCGGTAGAATTCCCGGACTTGCTCTGCGGACATCGGTTCCTGCGTGAGGAACGGCAGCGGCTGCCCGTTCATGGCCGAGCGGGTCATGTCCTTGCCCTCGTGGTGACGCGCGCCCAGGATGATGCTGTGCCCCGCGCCAAGTTCCCGCGCCAGCCGGTTGATCGGTTCGATCTGGTCCATGGCGCCCGCCAGCACGGTCTGGTTGATACCAAAATGGAACTGGAAATTTTGCTTGAGCGCGGCCAGGCGGTCGAGGGTTTCCCGGGCGCGGTCGAGTGCGCCCGTCACGCCGCGCATGCCGTCGTGCCGTCCGTCCAGGGCGTCGAGGCTCACCTGCAGATGCAGCGCGGCGCGCGAGGGCAAAACGGTGCGCGCGAATTCCTCCACACGGCCGGGCAGCAACCCGTTCGTTGTCACATGAATAATCGCCACAGGCGTATGGCGCTGAACCGTGCGGAAAATATCCGCAATGTCATTTCGCAAAAACGGTTCGCCGCCGGTGATGCGCAGCGCTTCGAGCCGCCGCATCACGGGATCCGCGAACACGCGGCGAATGTCACCCAAATCCAGTTCTTGGCCGGGTTCGCGCAAGCGCGTGTGGATTTCGCACATGGCGCAGCGCGCATTGCAGCGATCCGTGACATTGAGGGTGATGAACCGCGGGCGCACGGGCAGACCGGCCTCTCGCAACAGGCGCGCGCGCGCCGCCGACGCCGCGCCCCGCAACGCAACCGCGGCGCCGTCCATTCCGTTTTGCGGATTTGTCTTCATGAAGCGCACGGCCCGTGGTGGAATTCTCTGAACAATGACAAAACATCCTTTACGAGCGCAATGACATTTTTCATGCGAAGCGACGAAGATTTCCCGGCCGTGCGCGGGTATGAGGGAACGGGAACCTCAATCACGCGCAACCCGGCGCGGTGCGCGCGCAGCGCCATTTCGCACTGCATGAAGATGCCGCGGCTCCCGGCTCCGCACACGCCGAGCGCATCCCGACGGAACATTTTGAATGCGCAGCCCAGGTCGCGGTACGGCGCATCGAACAACCACCGCAGCATCGCGTTGAACGCCCAGGACAGCATCGCGCGCGCGGCCCCGTTCGGATAATTCGTGCGGCGCCCGATGATCACATCCGCGGAATCGCAATGCCGCAGCAGCAGCGCAATGTCCCGCGGATCGTACTGATCGTCTCCGTCGCAGAATCCGATCCATTGTCCGCGCGCCGCGCCAATACCGGTATCAAGCGCCGTGCCGTGCCCGAGATTGGCCGCATGATGCAGCGCTGTGACGCTTCCGAGCGATGCGGCCAGGGCGTCCGCCTCGGCCCCTGTGCGGTCCGGACTGCCGTCGTTCACGACAAT
>Ga0073932_1007752_pt1 | contig 10237 bp, 8 predicted proteins | sample DewCreD2012metaG_FD_76967 | JGI IMG/M metagenome (GOLD analysis project Ga0073932, IMG submission 76967) | Hot spring sediment bacterial and archeal communities from British Columbia, Canada, to study Microbial Dark Matter (Phase II) - Dewar... ...
AAAAAATTTTTTGGTGAAAGTCCTGTTATTATCTGTGGATGGTTCGCTTGCATTTTTAAACGTGGCTTTTATAACTGTGCGTTTATCAGATAGCAGTCTGATAACGGTAAGGTTTATTCATGCCGCTGATTACGCTGACTAATGGATTGACTCTTTATTATGAGATAGAAGGTTCAGGCGAGGCCGTGGTTTTGATCCAGGGACTTGACCGCGACCATACCGGGATGCGGTTTCAGAGGAAAGAACTTATCAAACATTTTCAGGTAATAACCTATGATGCCCGCGGCACCGGCTTATCTGATACCCCTGAAGGCCCTTATACGTGCCAGCAGATGGCAGATGATCTTGCGCTGCTGTTACAGGAGTTGGGGATAACGGAAACCCATGTCATTGGCGCGTCAATGGGGGGCGCTGTTGCTCAGGAATTTGCAGTTACCTATCCTGAGATGATGAGGCGGTTGATATTATTCTGCACATACAGCAGGGCTGATGCGTTTGTGCGGCAGTTGGTGCGATTCTGGGTTGAAGCCATTGAAAAAACCGGCCATGCGCTGCTCTGCGAGGGGATTATGCCGTGGCTTTACACGCGGGAGTTTTTTGAAAATGAAAAGATGGCTCTGGATTGGGCGCGCCAGGTCATCAGGGAACAGGAGCAGTCTTACAGCGTCAAAGGGTTTAAATTAAAGGCAGAAGCCGCGGTCAATGCTGACACCTCAAACCGGCTGCATTTAATTGATGCCCCAACGCTGGTTGTTGCAGGAGAGCTTGATATGGTAGTGCCGCCAGTACTCTGCGCGGAGTTAGCTCAAGGCATCAGAGGAGCAGAGTTGAAAATAATAAAGGGCGGCGCCCATGCGTTTTTTGACGAGAAACCGTTTGAGGTTAACGAGGCACTTATAAACTTTTTATTAAAACGCCCATAGTGCCTGAAACTGCTGTTTTAGCATCGGGCGTTGGTGTGGGAAATCAAAACAGCCAACCAGGTCATCGAAGGTTAAGATTATAGGACTATCTCTCCCTTTCCCTGCCTGATAATCGTATAGGGTTCGGTTGTGAGATCCACGATTGTTGACGGCTCAGATACCAGCACGCCGATATCCAGAACCAGGTCTATTTGTTTCTCAAAATGCTCATGAATCGCTTCGCCTGAATTGAGGATTTTCTCTCCCCACAACGGAACGCTGGTGTTGATAATGGGGTTGCCCAGCGTCCGGGTTAACAGCCGGCAGATTTCGTCCTCCGGCACCCGGATGCCGATTTGTTTGCGCTTGAACAGCATATACTTGTTTACCTCTTTGGTTGCAGGCAGGATAAAGGTGAAAGGGCCGGGAAGATGCCGGTTCATAAGACGGTAGGCCCGATCGGAAACCTCCGCATAGCGCGACACTTCGCTCAAATCAGGCGATATAAAACTGAGCGGCGTTTTTTCATCCATCTTCTTTATACGATAGAGTTTTTCAATCGCTTTTTTATTCAGAAGGTCGCAACCAAGGCCATAAATAGTGTCAGTGGGATATACTATGAGTCCCCCCGCTTTTAGAATTTCTACAGCCTTGTTGATAGCGCGCATCTGCGGATTTTTAGCATAGACCTTGAGCAGCATAGATTTTCCTCCCTGTGTGTGTGCCTTGTATCATTCTTGTCCAAAATAGTCTGTTAACTGAGTATTGCCCCCTGACGCGGGAGATTTCCCCGTTGCGGCCGCTCCGCGCCATGACCTTTACCATGGCTCAACACCATGCAGTCATACGTGAGAACGCATGCGCCACAGCGCAGCGGATGACAAAGGGCCGGCAATCTCCTATCGCCGGCACTAAGGGCTGTAAGTACTATTTACATAATTTTTATACTGCGAAAAGTCCAGTAAAAGTTTTCACGAGGCTTTTACTTGACACTAAAAGCCTATTGCCCTATACTCACCGTTCGCCATAAAGAACATTTTAAGGAGCAAGACAATGGTGTTATCGCGCACAAAACAGACGGTAAAGGTCAGACTTATTATCAGCATAATTGTCGGGATGCTGGTTGCCGCTGGATGCAACAAAAAAGATAGCGGCAGTCTGCCGGATTTAACGTCCGAAAAAAAGCACGCAGAGACGACACGGCACGAGATGGGTGAAATGTCCCCTGCGCACAAGGTGTTGGTGGAGGTGGATGGAAAGACATTAACACAGGGTGAGGCTGATGAAAAAATAAACAAAAGCCTGGCGCCCTTTAAGGGGCGGATTTCAGAAAACCAATTGTCACAGTATCGGGAGGAAATGCTCAAACAACTGGTTGAGGAGTTTGTTACGCGCACGCTGCTCACCGCAGCTATTCTTAAAAATGGCGTTACCGTAAGTGACGCGGAGATTGCCGATGCCATGAGCGAAATCACGGCACAGCTTCCCGATGACATGACGCTTGAGGCGGTTTTGAGCACGAGCGGCATGAGTGAAGAGGAATTGCGTTCAGAGATTAAGTTCAACCTCCAGATTAGTAAAGTTGTCGCCGCGCAGGCGCCAGATAAAAAGACACCCACTGACAAAGAGATAGAAGATTATTATATTTCTAACAAAAAAAATTTTGAGGTTCCCGAATCCGTGCATGCGCGCCATATCTTAATCAAAGTGGAAAAAGACGATGACCAGAAAACCCGGGATGCCAAGAAATCAAAAGCTGAAGCCCTGCAGAAGCAGCTTGCAACCGGCGCCGACTTTGCCACCCTTGCCAAAGAGAGCTCCGAATGCATGACCGGCAAAAACGGGGGCGACCTTGGCACGTTTCATCGGGGGCAGTTGGGCAGCGAGCTCAAACCGCTTGAAGACGCGGCGTTCAGCCAGGAAGTCAATGCCATCAGCCCGATCGTGGAGACTGCCCGCGGGTATCACATCGTTCAGGTCCTGGAACACAATCAGCCCGCCACGAGAACATTGCCAGAGGTAAAAGATACTATTGCCAACAGTCTTCAACAGCAGCGGATGCAGGATGCCCTGGTGAAATATATTGCGGCGCTAAAAAGCAAGGCCCATATTGTATATGCTCCGGAGGTTGAACCCGGCAAGAAATAACATGGTGAGCAACACTCGCCCCATTAACAGGAGGGAACGCACCGGTGCGCTCCCTCTTTTCCGTTAAAATAATACACGGCTATACGGCATTATGCGTCATATCAGGAATTTCAGTATTATTGCTCACATTGACCACGGCAAATCAACCCTCGCAGACCGTCTAATACAATACGCAGGGCTGGTAGATCAGCGACAATTTCGCGACCAAATTCTTGACACCATGGACATTGAGCGGGAGCGGGGTATTACGATAAAAAGCCAAAGCGTCAGTTTACCCTACACCAGCAGACACGGCGAATCCTTTGAGCTTAACCTTATTGATACCCCCGGCCATGTGGATTTTTCCTATGAAGTTTCCCGTGCTCTGGCATCCTGTGAAGGTGTGCTGCTGCTGGTGGATGCTGCCCAGGGCGTTGAAGCGCAGACCGTTGCAAACCTCTATGCGGCGCTTGAACACAATCTTGAGATTATACCGGTCATCAATAAAATAGATTTGCCGTCCGCCGATATTGAACGGGTGAAGGAAGAAATAGAAGCAGAACTGGGACTTGATGCCGAGGAGGCGCTGCTCTGCTCTGCAAAAGAGGGAATTGGCATTGAAGATATTTTTGAGGCAATAATCAGTCGCATACCGCCGCCAAAAGGTCGTCCCGAGGAACCCCTGGCAGCACTGATATATGACGCGCACTATGATACCTTTCGCGGAACGATTGTCAGTTGTAGAATTTTTAATGGATGCGTAAAGCCCGGTGATGTAATTCGTCTCATGTCCACCGGTGTTACTTATAAAGTGGAAGAAGTAGGCTACTTCCGCCTCAACCGGGTGGCGCAAAAGGAACTGGTTGCCGGAGAGGTGGGCTATATAATAGCCGGCATCAAGACGGTAGGCGACACCCGAATTGGCGATACCATTACGCTGGATGCAAACCCTGCTTCAGCGCCGTTGCCCGGCTTTAAAGAAGTCAAGCCGATGGTTTTTTCCTCCCTCTATCCAATCGCGGCAGATGATTATCAAGCGCTCACCGACGCCCTGGAAAAGTATAAATTAAATGATGCAGCGCTCATTTACCAGAAGGATTCTTCAGCAGCTCTGGGGCATGGTTTTCGCTGCGGTTTTCTGGGCCTGCTGCACCTGGAAATTGTCCAGGAGCGCTTGGAGCGCGAATATAACCAGTCCATCATTATGACCATTCCCAGCGTGCAGTACCGTTTTTTGTTGAGAAATGGCGAATATGTTGTTGTTGATAACCCCCAGTATTATCCTGACCCGGCAGCCATCGAAAAATCAGAAGAACCCTATGTACGCGCAACTATCCTTATTCCCGAGCGCTCAATGGGCGCCGTGATGAACCTCTGCCTGGAACGGCGGGGAGTGAATATTAAATTTGTGTATCCCACGCCTAAGCGCATTGAAATTACCGCCGAATTGCCGCTTGCTGAAATAATTTATGATTTTTATGACAAGCTGAAGACCGTTACCCAGGGCTATGGCTCGTTTGATTACGAATTTATCGGCTACCGGGACAGCGATCTGGTAAAGCTTGATATTCTGGTCAACGGCGAGAAGGTTGACGCCCTGTCCCTGATGGTGCACCGTGATCGCGCCCGCTCCCGGGCACTGCAGATCTGCGAACGGCTCAAGGAAGAGATCCCGCGGCAGCTCTTTAAAATCGCTATCCAGGGGGCGGTTGGCGGCCAGATTATCGCGCGTTCTACTATTTCGCCGTTTCGCAAGGATGTTACTGCAAAGTGCTACGGTGGAGATATAACCAGGAAACGCAAGCTCCTTGAGAAACAGAAGATGGGAAAGAAGCGCATGAAAATGGTGGGCTCCGTCGAAATCCCCCAGACAGCCTTTGTGGCAGTGCTTAAATCAGAGCATGAATAACGAACAGCTTCCCGGCCTGTATATCCATGTTCCCTTTTGCGGGAGCAGATGCCTCTACTGCGACTTTTATTCAGAAACCGACACAGCCTTAATCCCGGCCTGGCTGCAGGCTCTTGAACAAGAAGCACGCATATATAAAAACCAATGTTCCGCATTTGACACCCTCTATATAGGCGGCGGAACGCCAACCGTTCTTGAAAACGCGGCATTGGGTTCCGTGTTTGAATGCGTAAACCGGCACTTTAATGTTAGCGCCGATGCAGAAATAACCGTTGAAGCCAATCCGCAAGACCTAACCCCTGAAAAGCTGCGCATCCTCAAGGCGTGCGGCGTAAACCGCATCAGTGTGGGCGTTCAGTCATTCAACGCGCAGGATTTGCATTTTTTACAGCGGCGGCATAGCGTTGCAGAAGCCCTGCGTGCCCTGGAATTGATTCGCTCATGCGGTTTTACCACTCTCGGTATTGATCTCATGTATGGTCTTCCGGAGCAGACGGTAGAGGGGTGGTTAGCAACCCTCGCGCATGCGGTTACCTTTCAACCGGAACATATTTCCTGTTACCAATTAACCGTCGCCGACGGCACACGGCTGGCGGAATTATTTCGTGAAGGCACGGTCGCACTTCCTGATGAGCACGAAGGAGCGGTTTTCTTCATGGTCACTGCCCAATTTCTTGAACAACACGGATATGTGCATTATGAAATATCAAACTTTGCGCTGGGGGAATCAAATCGTTCCCGGCACAATCAAAAATATTGGCACCATGTTCCCTATCTGGGCCTTGGTCCGGCAGCTCATTCATTTCAGTGCGGATGCAGATGGTGGAACCATAAATCCATTCAGCGCTATTGCCAGGAGCTGGCAGCGGGCAGACTGCCGATTTCCGGCGCCGAGGTGTTGACTGAGGAACAGCTCCATCTGGAAGCGCTCAGCCTCGGTTTGCGGACGGCAGCCGGCGTTGATCTTCTGCCCCTTTATCAAAACCAGCATGTTGCGTCGCTGTTGCCCAAGCTGTTAGAATCAGAATATGCACAGATAATTCAGGGCCGGCTGATACCAACCAGAAAAGGTTTTCTTGTAGCAGACCGCTTGGCCCGTGCGTTAATGTGAAAAACAATAGTTCTGCAGTCTATAGGTTTTGCTGTTAAGGCGCGAACGGTTGGTCGGCATGATGCGCCGATCAGCATACTATGCAGCCTTCAGGGAGGACCCATCGTCAGCGGCATGTTGATCTGCCAAAAAACCGCGAGAAAACAATATGGGGGACTGTGCTGGTAAACCGTTATGCAAAAACCAACCACGGGTGATGAGCCGCAGGAAAAAATCCTATGCTTAATGTGCGGCGCGCCTGAATATGAGACCCTGCTCATGGGGCGGGATAATCTGTTTGCCCAGCCCGGGAAATATCCCATTGTCAAGTGCTGCCGGTGCGGACTGGTTTATGTTAACCCCAGGCCGACGTTAGAAGCCCTGCGGCGCCATTACCCCGACAACTACTTTGCCTACACGCAAGAGGACGATATTGCACCACTCTTGCGGCGCATTCTTGTCCCGATGGTTAAGGCTGCCGCCGTGAACCGTATTCGTTACATTGAGGAGGTTATCGGACGTTTGTCGGACAAAACCCGCGTCGTTGATGTCGGCTGTGGCACGAACCAATTTCTTCGGTATCTTCAAGAACTGCGCGGCTGCAGGGGTATTGGTGTAGATTTTAACGTCAAAACAACTGACTATGTGCGTCGCACATACCGCATGCCAATTGTGTGCGGCACATTGCATGACGCACAGTTTAAAGATGGTCAATTTGACCTGGTTACTATGCATGAGTATCTTGAACATGAACCAAATCCCCGTCAGGTGCTTACTGAGGCGCGGCGCATAACTCGTTTGGGCGGTCATATATGCATTGAGATTCCGTATATTGACGGGCTTCCCGCAAAAATTTTTCGCTCGCGGTGGTCGCAATATGATGTCCCGCGCCATCTGGTGTTTTTCACCCGGGAAACTTTGGAAAAAATGTTGCAACGCTGCGGCTATAAACTGATAACTGCCCGCGCGTTTGGCGCGCCTTTCATAATTGGTATGAGCGTGTTACACAGCCTGGGGTTTAATAAACTCGGGAGTATCAAAGGAGCGGGATGGCTGCTGGTTGGTCTGGCAGGCGCGCCCATTCTGCCGTTTGTTCCCATCATGCGAGAAGGCATGTCAATTGTTGCCCGCGCCGAGTAAGCTCAACAGGGGCGCTATGAATTTTTTAATCACATTAACGGCGCTATTACAAGCTGCCATGATGAACCATTGAAACAGCGCGCGGATTGATCGCGATAAAGAAACCAGGGCCGGAGGGATTGACCATGGAGGTAAGGGAACTAACACGCTACTTAAATGAATACCTGAAGGTCGCTTCGTTTGATGACGATGCGGCAAACGGGCTGCAGGTTGAAAACAGCGGCATGGTGACAAAGGTCGGCATGGCGGTTGACGCATGCCTTGAATCTATCACGAAAGCTGCTGACACAGGGTGCACGATGCTCATTGTCCATCACGGATTGTTCTGGGGGCGACCATTTCTGCTGACCGGAAATTATTATCAGCGGATTAATGCCCTTATCAAATCTGACATGGCATTGTATGCGGCGCATCTGCCGCTTGATGCGCATCCGGAGGTGGGAAATAATATGCAGATTGCACGAAAAATCGGTCTCAGCGCTATTGAGCCGTTTGCCCGGTATCGTGGCCAGCTTATCGGCATGAAAGGCGCGTTAGCCGCGCCGCAACCGCTTGCCGAGGTGGTAAAAACGCTGGAGTGTGTCATCGGCCCGTGCCATGCACTGTTACCGTTTGGGCTGCCAACGGTTCAAACCATCGGGGTTGTCTCAGGTTCGGCCTCCGACCCCGATCTTATGGGGGAACTGCGCGACCAGCATATTGATCTTTTGGTCACCGGAGAGCCCAAGCACGGCGCCTTTTACCTCATTCAGGAACTTGGTTTGAATGTTTTTTATGGGGGACATTACCATACCGAGCAATTTGGTCCGCGGGCATTAGGGGAACATATAGAAGAACGGTTTGGCTTGCCCGCAGTTTATATTGATGCGCAGTCACCATTTTGATTCGCCTCTCGTCACGCGGAACTCGTGATTCGGGTTTAATGAATTTGGTTAACCACAATTCACCCCGGACACAAGAGACGAATCATAAAATCCAAACCCCGAATCCTCCAGGCAGTAGATTGATTTCTCTTAACAACATATCAAAGCAATACAGCGGCACCTATCTATTCAAGGAAGTATCCCTGCACATCGGCGATCGGGAGCGCATTGCCCTGGTTGGTGCAAACGGCGCCGGGAAATCCACTTTAATGAAAATCATGATGAACCTGATTGAGCCGGATAGCGGTGAAATTGTTCAATCCCGTTCCAATACGGTCGGATATCTGCCTCAGGAGGGGGTGTATCATCGGGGGAAAACGCTTCTTGATGAAGTTGCCACTGCGTTTGATGACGTGCTGCTTCTGCGGGAACGAATGGATCAAATTCACCAGGAGATTGAATGGGCGGCAATAAAAAATAATCCTGATGCGGCTGCCCTATCTCAGCTGCTGCATGAGTTGGGAAAGATTCAGCACCGTCTTGAGCATCGAAACAACTACCGCCTTGAAGCACACGTCAAACAGGTGCTTGCCGGACTGGGATTTTCCACGGATGATTTTGGCCGCATGACCGATGAGTTCAGCGGCGGCTGGCAAACGCGCATCGAGCTGGCAAAGCTGTTGCTGAGAGAGCCGACCATACTGCTCCTCGACGAACCGACGAATCATCTGGATCTGCCGTCGCTTCAGTGGCTCGAAGCGTATTTGCGCGCCTATGAAGGGTCGGTAGTCCTGGTTTCGCATGACCGGCGGTTCCTGGATAATATGGTGGAACGGATCGTTGAGATTTCGCGGGGCACGCTCACTGAATATAGCGGAAATTATTCATATTATCTGCGCGAGAAAAATCAACGTCAGGCAGCCCTGCATGCTGCCTACAAGAATCAGCAACGGCACATCAGACAGACCATGGAGTTCGTGCAGCAATTTCGTTATAAGGCGACCAAGGCGCGGCAGGTGCAGAGCCGGCTCAAAGCGCTTGAAAAAATAGGGTCCATTGAAATACCGAAAGACGAAAACACAGTGGCGCTTAAATTTCCCATGTCCCAAACTTCCGGTCGCGTCGTCATGGAACTGAGACATATTGTAAAAGCCTACGGCACCCACGAGGTATTCACGGGTCTTTCATTAAAAATAGAACGGGGTGACAAGATTGCCCTGGTCGGCGTCAACGGCTCCGGAAAATCAACGCTGGCGCGAATCATTGCCGGCATTGAACCAGTTCAATCAGGCGAACGTATCCCGGGCCATAACGTGGTCATGGCCTATTTTGCCCAGCATCAGGCTGAAGAACTGAATCCGCACCAGACCATTCTGCAGGAGGTGGAAAACGTAGCGCCCGGTGAACGAGTCACGCGGTTGCGCTCAGTGTTAGGTGCTTTTTTGTTTTCCGGAGATCAGGTATTTAAAAAAGTCGGTATTTTATCGGGCGGTGAAAAAAGCCGTCTTGCTCTTGCCAAAATGCTTCTGACGGGCGCAAATTTTCTTATTCTTGATGAGCCCACCAATCATCTTGATGTGGCATCCAAAAATGTGCTGCAAAGAGCGCTCTGCGAGTTTGAGGGTTCGTGCTTAATTGTTTCTCACGACCGCGATTTTCTATCCCCCATTATTACTACGGTTTTAGACATCAGAAATGGCAGCGTGAATATGCTGCGCGGCAGCATTGACGATTATCTCAATAAACTGTATGGACAGCAACAGACAGCAGCGCTGCAACAATGCGGCACCTCCGGCAATCTTATACCCAAGAAATCGCTGCAACATCTGGCAAGAATTCGCAAACGCCGCGAAGCCGGTCAGCGGCAGGAGCGCTACCGGCTGATTAAGCCGCTGAGAATTAAACTCCAAAGCCTGGAAGAGCAGATCTGCCAGGCTGAGGAAATGAAAGTCAAACTTGAAACCGCGCTTGCTGACCCGGCAACCTATGCCCATGAAGAACAGGCCCGGGCAGCGCATGTCGGCTACCGGGAAATAAATTCCCGCCTCGCGCTGCTTTATGAAGAATGGGAAGACGTATATGCACAGATAGAAAAAATAGAACAGGCGCAGTGAAACGTGACGCGAGCGGTGTTTTCATGACACGTATGGTGTGGTTCGTGTGTCAATTATTTTGATCCCTGAACCCAACCGCAAACACCTTATCC
>Ga0073932_1007753_pt1 | contig 10234 bp, 7 predicted proteins | sample DewCreD2012metaG_FD_76967 | JGI IMG/M metagenome (GOLD analysis project Ga0073932, IMG submission 76967) | Hot spring sediment bacterial and archeal communities from British Columbia, Canada, to study Microbial Dark Matter (Phase II) - Dewar... ...
GCCATCATGTGCGTACCCGCTCACGACGGACGCGACTTTATCTTCCAGCGTTACTTTAAACTCCCCACCCGTCAGGTGATACAGAAGCCCGGCGAAGAACCGTCTGACCCCAATACATGGGCCGAAGTCTTCGAATCAAAAGACGGCATCTGCATCAACTCGCCGCTGATTAACGGACTGACAGTAAAGGAAGCCATCACGAAAATGATTGCAGAAGTGGGAAAAATGGGCATAGGGGTCGGTAAGGTCAACTACCGCCTGCGCGATGCCATTTTCAGCCGTCAGCGGTACTGGGGCGAACCCTTCCCCGTATATTACAAAGACGGCCTGCCCTACACCATTGACGAAAGCATGCTGCCTCTTGAACTTCCCGAAATTGATGCCTACAAACCCACCGAAGACGGGCAGCCCCCGCTGGGCAGGGCAAAGAACTGGAAAACATCCGAAGGCCACCCCTACGAACTCAGCACCATGCCCGGTTTTGCAGGTTCGTCTGCCTATTATATAAGGTATATGGATCCCCATAACGATAATGCGCTGGCCGCAAAAGAAAAAGTGGGATACTGGCGCAATGTTGACCTGTATATAGGCGGTATAGAACACGCCACAGGTCACCTTATTTACGCCCGTTTCTGGAATAAGTTTCTGTACGATATCGGTGTCGTTTGTGAAGACGAGCCCTTTAAAAAATTAGTGAACCAGGGGATGATATTAGGCGTCTCTGAGAAGATATATATTGAAGGTAAGACTGAAAGTGGAAATGCGTTCTCAAATACATTTAACCTTTATGATATTAATAAAGGTGTTGTTAAGAACTCAGTATCTCTCGAAAAACCGGTTTCGATTATTTACAGTTCAGATATCTATGATAAGTACATAAAGAATTCAGAGACTAAGAAGTGTATGTCAATAAATGTAGATATTTCCTATACTAACAAATCCGTTTTGAATATTGTTGACTTTATTAATGACCAGAAATATGAGGAATATCAAGATGCAGTATTTATTACTAATGATGGTGGTTTTTGGCAAAAAGGCAAGTATTTTAATCAGAATCTAATTCAGGAAGAAAAAGAAAGTTATCATTTCTTCACTCATTCTGAAGTTGAGAAAATGTCAAAATCAAAATACAACGTCGTCAACCCCGACGATGTCATTGAGAAATACGGAGCCGACACCCTGCGTATGTACGAGATGTTTCTGGGTCCGCTCGAGCAGAGCAAGCCATGGGACACCAACGGTATTGAGGGCGTTCACAAATTCCTCCGCAAAACGTGGCGTTTGTTTGCCGGCCGTGACGGAGAAAATCTGATCAATGATTCGGAACCCGACGAGAAAGAGCTGAAAGTGCTGCACAAACTCATTAAAAAAGTGCAGGAAGATATTGAGGGCTTTTCGTTCAACACCTCGGTAAGTGCATTTATGATTGCGGTAAACGAACTTGGTTCAATGGACTGTCACAAGAGGAAAATACTGGAGCCCCTGCTGATTTGTCTTTCGCCTTTCGCCCCCCATCTTAGTGAAGAATTGTGGCAGTTCTGCGGTCACACCGATAGCATCACATCGGCGGCATTCCCGGAATTCAACGAAAAATACCTCACCGAAAACAGTTTTGAATACCCGGTGTCATTCAACGGCAAAATGCGTTTTAAGCTCAATCTGCCACTTGATATGTCAGAAGAAGAGATGACAAAAAGTGTAACCGGCTGTGATGAAGCGCAGAAATGGCTGGAAGGAAAAAATCCGAAAAAAGTGATTATTGTTCGTGGAAAAATCATAAACATTGTCGTGTAACAAACTAATTAAAAACAAATATGAAAAAGATTTATTATCTGATGATTGCTGTTTCAGCCGGTGTAATGATTTCCTGTTCGGGGGAACCTAAGGATAATCAGGCAGGTGAGACCAAAGACTCGGTAAAAACAGAAGAAGTGTCAGCAATGACCGAAGGTCAGCGCTATGGAATCAAGTCCGGCATTGTCTATTACGAACCTATGGAAATAATGGGAATGAAGACCAGTCAGACACTTTATTTCGACGACTACGGAAAAAAGGAAGCCCGCGAAACCATTACCGAAGGAACGATCATGGGAATGAAAACCAAAAAACGTTCCATCAGTTATACCGAAGGAAAGTACAATATTGCTTATGACCTTGAAAACATAACTAATAACAAGGACGAACTGAAAAAGATCGCCACCCGTACCGATATGAGCGGAAATCCCTTTGCCAATATGGACTTTGCTGCTTTAACCGAAACGATGAAGAACGAAATGGATTATAAGGAAGAAGGCACAGAAAAGGTAGCTGGCGTTACCGGTAATAAATTTTCGGTTAAGATGAGCAAGGATGCTCCTCAGAGAATTTATGGCGTAATCTATAAAAATGTTCCTCTGAAAGTGGATATGGGAATGATTAAAATGACCGCCACAAAGTTCGAACAGGACGTTACTGTTCCCTCATCCTTATTCTCGGTTCCCGAGGGCTACACCATACAGGATGTGGATCCCTTTGCCGGAATGGGCGGAGACGGTCCCAAGTAAACCGTTCCCAACAGATACAGAAAAACCTGCTTCGGCGGGTTTTTTTTGTGCGTGCGCCAGTCTCCCGATAAATATCGGGACTGAACGGACCACCCTTTTTTTAACTTTAACTATCAAGACCGTGAAGTGTATCCTGAGATAGCAGGGAAGGATGAGCGGGGGTAAAGCACACTAACGATTGTACGTTCACTTCAAGAATTTAGCCCAAATGTTATTTACTCATTGTGACTGCTGTTTTGTGTGCGCGTTGAGAGTTAGTCTTTACCCCCCATTGTAATATTCAGTAAAGTAAATACCCGCATTTTCAACATCCTACTTGCGTTGTCCTCTTTTAAAATCCTCGTAGAGGATTCATTACTGTACATAAAAGAAAACCAACAACTTCAACCTCGTAGAGGTTGCATAAATCAAATACAACAAATCATGCACAGCCATTCCCCTTTGCAAAGCTTGCAACATTTTTCTATTTTTGCATTCCTAAAAAACGCACATACACTATGTTCGAAAATTTATCCGACCGGCTCGAGAAATCCTTCAAACTCCTGAAGGGTGAAGGCAGAATCACTGAAATTAACGTTGCAGAGACGCTGAAGGAAGTCCGCCGTGCCTTGCTTGATGCCGACGTCAACTATAAAATCGCCAAGAACTTCACTGATAAGGTGAAGGAAATCGCCATGGGGCAGGAAGTGCTCAAAAGCATCAAGCCCGGGCAGATGATGGTGAAGATTGTCCATGATGAACTGGTAAAACTCATGGGCAGCGAAAAGGTTGACCTCAACCTGAAAGGCAATCCCACCATTATTCTTCTTGCCGGGCTACAGGGTTCGGGTAAAACCACCTTTGCCGCCAAACTGGCAAATTATCTGAAGAGCAAAAAGGGCCGTCAGGTGATGCTGGTGGCCTGTGACGTATATCGTCCTGCCGCTATCGAACAGCTGAAAGTACTGGGACAGGGACTCGAAATTGCCGTTTACAGTGAAGAAGAAAACAAGAACCCCGTTCAGATCGCACAGAATGCCATTCGTAAGGCAAAAGTTGACAACCACAACACAATTATCGTAGATACCGCAGGCCGTCTGGCGATTGATGAGGATATGATGAATGAGATTGCCGGTCTTAAAAAATCACTCGACCCCCACGAAATCCTGTTTGTGGTTGACTCGATGACCGGTCAGGATGCCGTTAATACCGCCAAGGAATTCAACGACCGTCTGAATTTCGATGGTGTGGTGCTGACCAAACTCGACGGAGACACCCGCGGCGGTGCAGCCCTTTCCATCCGCGAGGTGGTAAATAAACCCATCAAGTTTGTGGGAACCGGCGAAAAACCCGATGCGCTGGACGTATTCTACCCCGAACGTATGGCCGACCGTATTCTGGGAATGGGCGACATCGTTTCGCTGGTGGAACGCGCACAGGAACAGATTAACGTGGAAGAAGCACGCCGCCTGCAGAAAAAACTGGCCAAAGACCAGTTCACCTTCGACGATTTCCTGTCGCAGATTCAGCAGATTAAAAAAATGGGGAATATGAAAGACCTCGTCGGGATGATCCCCGGCATGGGAAAAATGATGAAGGATGTTGACATAGACGATAACGCGTTTAAAAGCATCGAGGCCATCATCAAATCAATGACCCCCGCCGAACGCAGCAATCCCGGTCTGCTTAACGGGACCCGCCGTAAACGCATCGCCATCGGCAGCGGTACCGATATTCAGGAAGTAAACCGGCTCATCAAGCAGTTCGATGAAACCCGGAAACTGATGAAACTGGCAGCAGGTGGTCAGAAAAACATGCGCAAAATCATGGGCCGTATGCCCAGACCCAGATAATAACATAAACTGTAATTATGAACCAGCCCATTATACTTGACGGCAAAGCCCTGTCGAAGATCATGGAAAGTGATCTGAAAAACCGCGTTGAAAAACTGAAGGCAAAGACCGGCATCGTTCCCGCACTTGCGACCATTCTTGTCGGCAATGATCCCTCATCTGCCATCTACGTTAAAATGAAAGGCAATGCCTGCGAACGGGTGGGAATGACATCGCTGAAGGTGACGCTGCCCGAAGAAACCACGACGCAGCAGCTGATGGACGAGATTGAAAAACTGAACCGGAACGAACAGGTATGCGGCATCCTGCTCCAGCACCCCGTTCCCAAACAGATTGACGAACGGAAATGTTTCGACAGCATCGCCCTGGATAAGGACGTGGACGGCGTTACCTGCCTCGGCTTCGGCAACATGGTGATGGGACTTCCCGCATACGGCAGCGCCACACCCGCAGGCATTATGTCACTGCTGCAGCATTACAACATTCCCCTGGCCGGGAAAAACGCCGTGGTCGCCGGACGCAGCCCCATCCTCGGAAAGCCCGTGGCCATGATGCTGCTGAATGCCCATGCCACCGTCACCATCTGCCATTCCAAAACAACAAATCTCCCGGAAATCATCCGTCAGGCCGATATTATTGTGGGAGCCGTAGGCATTCCCGAATTCATTAAAGCCGGCTGGATTAAAGACGGTGCCGTTGTAGTGGATGCCGGCTACCATGCCGGAGGCACCGGCGACATCGAACTGGCTCCCCTCGTCCATCGTGTGGCCGCCTACACACCCGTCCCCGGCGGCGTGGGACCCATGACCATCGCCACCCTGATGCGGCAAACCGTGGAATCGGCCGAGAAAAAGTGGGCGTAAGCACGAATTGGCTTCCTTCATTTTGAAAAGAGGAAGGGTGCCACTTACAGCTTATTTTTCAGTTCAACGAATTGGAATTAATGCCTGATTCTGGATTCCCCGCAGAATTATAAAAATACTTACATAATTTTTTATTCTTATATAGATTTCCTATCTTTACTTTTTTATCTAAATCGTTTTACCTTGAAAAACTTATTAGCGTTTCTTTTCTTTACGTTGTTAATGAAATCGCTTATCGCCGGCCCCGGTGACACACTGGTGATACAAACTTTCACATTTGGTTCGCCCCAGGACGCGTGGTTTGTTTTTCCTTCCGATACCCTGCGGTTTGAAAAGATACTCATGAAATATACCCTCAAGTGCAATCCCGCCCAGAATCCTGCCTGCGGAGAGTGGGACTACCTGACCTACACCTATCTTTACAACAGAACAGGCGGGCTTGATTCATCAGTGGTCCACCAGCCGACCTTTCTGGTAAACGGTAATGTTACAGACAGCGTGGACTTCATCACCACTCCTGCCTATACGTATCCGACTTCCTGGCAGCATTATATCACATACGCCGATACTCTTTCATTGAACACAGCAACCATCGGAAGCGGCAGCCAGGTTTCTGCATTTCCCTTCGGGGCATCGGGACAGGTTTCGCGGAGTCAGTATTTGTGGCGTGCATCTGAATTGACAGCAGCAGGGCTGACCGCCGGTAATATCAGCGGCCTCCGGTTTTATATTCAGTCAGCCGGTTCTCCGCTCAGAAATCTCACAATACGTATAAAAGCAGTTACCGCCGACACTCTGGATGTATATAATGTAAATCAGACCGGTTTTACAACCGTATATTCAAAAAATACCTCTTTTTCCGGCAGTGGCTGGAATTCCCTTCCTCTCACCCTTCCCTTTGCATGGAACGGCACCTCGAATCTTCTGATTGACATTTCCTTCGGTAATACTTCCACAGGAAATGACAGCCCCGTTCTTGCAGAGACCACTTCATTTAATTCCGGGCTTACCTGTTCGGGTGTTGACCGTAGTGTATTCTTTCATTCCGCCGGCTATGTGGATGTGCCTTTGAATAATGAACTGGCAGGAATTGATTCCACCATCACCGTTTGCTTCTGGGCATACGGAACGCCCGAATATCAGCCACAGAACGGCACCTGTTTCGAAGCCGTGGATTCGGCGGGGAACCGGATTCTTAACGCCCATGTCCCCTGGTCGGACGGTACAGTATACTGGGATGCCGGTTCTTCAGGCGGTTCTTATGACCGAATCAGCAAAGCCGCACCGCCAACCTATACCGAAGGCGCGTGGACATTCTGGGCGTTTACGAAAAACACCGTCACCGGCAGCATGAAAATCTACCAGAACGGAACGCAGTGGCTGAGCGGAACGGGCAAGACTAAAGCCATGAATAACATCCGTTCGTTCCGTATCGGAAAGGGCAACTGGAACGGTTCACAGACCTACGAAGGCCACATGGATGAATTTGTCGTCTTCAACAGGGAACTCACGCTGCAGGAGATACAGCAGATTAAAGCAGAAAAAATTACCCCTGCCCATCCCCAGTACAGCGGCCTGGTACTTTATTATAATTTTAACGATGGCAATTATTTTACTGCCGCAGATGCGGCACCGGCAACTCACAATCCCGCACACCTGTACGCTACCGCAAATCCCCTGAAACAGGGCAGTGACCTGGTTTCCGGTTTTACTTCCACACCGGTCCGGCCGAACATCATATTTGAACAGGGCTCCTTCGTTTCTTCCTCCGATTCGGTTTTCGTTGTGGATACGCTGATGATTCCGCCTATGCAGATCATAACCTATACGGACAGTATAAACCATCCCGGTTCTCCTGTCGACACCCTTCTGGTATGGCCGCCATATTATTACAATTACCAGTACAATGCACAGGGGCAGGCAACCGACTCCACGCTCTCGGTCCCTTTCGAAACGATGCAGCTTGCGTATTATGATTACTATGTAACCTTTCCGGAAGTAGAACGATACGAACTTGCGCGTTACATTACACCTTACGGAAACGGTCTCAGTCTTGGCAACGGATGGACATGGACCTTTGATGTAAGCGATTACCGCACCCTGCTTACCGACAGCGTACACCTTGCTGCGGGAAACTGGCAGGAATTACTCGACATGCGTTTTCTTTTTATTGAAGGCACACCACCCCGCGATGCAGTAAGCATTCAGAACCTATGGAACGGGGGCTTCAACTACGGCTCGGCAAGCGACCCCATTGAATCGCACCTCACCGAAATGGATGTTGACATTCCCTCTGATGCGGTACAGGCAAGATGGAAATCGCGCATTACAGGTCACGGCATGGACTCCCCTGAAAACTGTGCGGAGTTCTGTGCAAAGTATCATTATTTCAAGGTCAACGGCAACACCGAGTTTTCGAAGCTGGTATGGCGCGACAACTGCGACCTTAACCCCCTTTACCCGCAGGGCGGCACATGGATATACGACCGTGCCAACTGGTGTCCCGGCGCTGAAGTATGGACGTATGATTTCGAGCTGACCCCTTTTATCACCCCCGGCGGAAGTATCATTCTCGACCATGATGTGCAGCCCTATACCAGTTATGGCCCCTGGGATTATTTCCAGATCGAAGACCAGCTGGTTACCTACGGAGCCCCTAATTTCACACTCGACGCCTCATTAGAATACATCATTGCACCCAGCGACGACCAGATGTGGCTGCGCATGAATCCCATCTGCACCAAACCCGTTATTGTAATTAAAAACACCGGCTCTACCACCCTTACATCGCTTACAATTACCTACGGAATAGATGGTGCAATACCGTCTGTATATAACTGGACCGGCAGTCTCCCCTTTATGGAATCGGAAACCATCACGCTCGATTATTTCAACTGGGCCGAAAACGCAACCCGGTTTACCGCAACAATAAGCAATCCCAATGGCGGAAACGATCAGTATCCTTACAACAATACACGTACTTCGGTATTTAATTATGTACTTTCGATGCCTTCGGAGTTTATTATTGAGCTAAAGACGAACAATTATGCATACGAGAACTACTATACGCTGAAAGACGTCAACGGAAATGTAATTGTTGAAAGAAACAATTTAAGCCCGAATACCTATTATCGTGATACACTTTCTCTGGAAACCGGCTGTTACGATTTCGAACTGTGGGATGCCGGGGAAGACGGCCTTACGTTCTGGGCCAATTCAAGTCAGGGAACCGGACTGGTGCGCTTCAGAAAAGTAAGTCCCGCAACCACACTTAAAAGCTTCAACTCCGACTTCGGAGGACAGGTTTACCAACAGTTTACAGTAGGATTAAACAACGATATTGAAGAATACATCCCCTCAAAAACAAGTTATTTTAAAATCTCTCCTAACCCGGCACATGACACTGTAATTTTCGGAATTGAACTGAAAAAAAGAAGCGATGGTATCATTGAGATTTATTCCTTACAGGGGAAAAAGGTTTTCGAAACCGCATTTCATAACGTCGTTTCAGAAACTTTCGAGCTGAATCTGGGACATCTTGACAGAGGCATGTATATTGTAAAAGTCGCTGCCGGCAACGAGAGATTCAACAAAAAACTGGTGCTGAAGTGAAGCTGAATACGAAATTTTGTTTTACGAATCATTTGCATGAACAGGGTGTTCCTGTTTGAGAACTAATATTATAAAACAAATTGTCTTATCCCTTCTATGTTTTATTTTATACGTTTAAATATTTGAGTAACCAAGAAAGTAAACATTGTTACTTTTTCCGCTTTTTTATAAAATCATGTTTTTCAAAGATTTTAAGCAAAATTCTCTTATATTTAAATGCTCAATCCCTTTATATGTATTGGGAGCATTAAGACCATCCATTGAAATCACATACTTTCTGTAGTTATCGGGGATTTCCAGAAGATTACCGAATTCGCGGTTTATTACATTGTTATCTGACAATAAATAACATACCTGAATGTATATCGTTTCGCCGTTTCGTTTTGCAACAAAATCAATTTCTTTCCCCCCTTTGTAACCCACATTGACTTCATATCCTGCAATCCGCAAATGATTATATACAACATTCTCGAGAATTACTGCAATGTCGCCCGGCTGATATGAAGCAATAACATTCCTTAAGCCGATATCTTCAAAATAAAATTTGTCATTTACTTCAAATATTTTTTTACCTATTATATCAATCCGTTTAACTTTATTGATTAGAAATGCTGAACAGAGATAGTATAAATAATCGAGTGTTATATTAGGACTAATTTTTATCTGTTGTGATTTCAGATAATCACTTATGGTTTTTGCAGATACAAGAGATCCAATATTACGGGACAGAAACCTCGCCAGGTTTTCCAGAAAAAAAACATTACGAATATTATACCTCGCCACGACATCCTTAAGTAAAACAGTGGAATATATCCCTTTAAGGTAATCGAAGAATGCCTGTTCATTTTTAGCAATATTTATTAACCCCGGCATACCTCCATACGTTATATACTTTTGAAAGGTCTCATTGGAGTCACTCAGGTCGAAAAAAGAGATGTATTCAGGATAACTCAGGGGATGAATTCTAATTTCTATATATCTCCCGCATAACATTCCCGAAATTTCACCTGAGAGCATTTCTGAATTACTGCCGGTTACATATATATCGGCCATTTTTTTTGAAAGAACATTGCGAAGACATTTTTCAAAATGCTCAATTTCCTGAACTTCATCAATAAAAAAATAATTGTTTTTTTTCTCCCTGTAATGTTCATCGAAATATTTCTGAAGATGATGGTAATTTGTAATGTGGTCAAATTCATAATGTTCTTTATTGACGAAAATAATATTTGCCTTTTTATCGTTTTTACGGAAGGGTGCTCAATCAACTGTTTTAAATTTATAACACTAAATTTGACGACATATGGAAGACAAAATCAAATGGAAGGAATTCAGTAAGAAAGCAGAAGAAAAACACAAGCAAGGTAAGCCCTAAAAAGGAGAC
>Ga0073932_1007755_pt1 | contig 10231 bp, 4 predicted proteins | sample DewCreD2012metaG_FD_76967 | JGI IMG/M metagenome (GOLD analysis project Ga0073932, IMG submission 76967) | Hot spring sediment bacterial and archeal communities from British Columbia, Canada, to study Microbial Dark Matter (Phase II) - Dewar... ...
AGCTCCTGGCCAGCGCCAAACTCGACATCAGCGCGGTCCGGCAGAAGTCGAAGGAGCCCAGCGTGCAACAGCGGCTGTCCAAGGCGGAAGATGTCCTCCTCGAGTCCATCCAGGCGTCCCGGTCGTTGACGGTGGAACTGTGCCCGCCTGTCCTGTATGACCTCGGGCTGGCCGCGGCGCTGGAGTGGCTCGGACGGTGGATGAGAGAGCGTTACCGTCTCGAGGTAGACGTCCAGGCCGACTCCCAGGCTGATCCCAAGGCCGAGGACATCAGCGTGCTTCTGTTCCACGCGACCAAGGAACTGTTGTTCAACGTCATCAGGCACGCCCGCGTCGCTCGAGCTTCCGTTCGCATGACCTGTCCGAACGAGGATGTGGTTGAGGTCTCTGTGGCCGACGCCGGAGCCGGATTCGATCCGCTGCGCCCGTCATCCCGGGACCCCCTTTCCGGTTACGGCCTGTTCAGCATCCGGGAGCGAATCGAACTGATTGGCGGCCGGATGGATGTATGCTCCGCTCCCGGTCACGGCACACGTGTCACTCTTCTGGCGCCGATCGGCCGGGCCGGTGCGCCCGGCCCCTGACCGTCGCTGCTCCGGCGATTTACAGGATCATCATCGCGTCCCCGTAGGAAAAGAACCGGTACCCTTGCCGGACAGCCTCTCCGTAAGCCTGCCGCACGACCTCTTGCCCCGCCAGCGTATAGACCAGCGCAAGCAGCGTGCTGCCCGGCAGATGAAAGTTGGTGATCAGTGCATCCACGCACCTCAACCGGTACGGCGGGTAGATGAAGATATTCGTCCAGCCCGACTGCGGAGCCAGCCTGCCCGTCTCGTCGCTGCCGGTCTCCAGAACACGGACCGAGGTGGTGCCAACCGCGATCACCCGGCCGCCGGCCGCTTTCGTGCGGTTGACCTTCTCCGCTGTCGCGGCCGGCAACTCGTAATACTCCGCGTGCATCTTGTGCTGCGCCAAGTCCTCCACCTCGATCGGCTGGAATGTCCCGAGCCCCACGTGCAGCGTCACGTACGCCAGGTGCGCCCCCATCTGCTGCACCTGCCCGAGCAGTTCGTCGGTAAAATGCAGGCCCGCTGTCGGGGCCGCCACGCTGCCGGGTTCGCGCGCATACACAGTCTGGTACCGCTCGCGGTCCTGCGCCTCGCGAGCATCGCCCGCCGCGCGACGGATGTACGGCGGCAGCGGCATGTGACCGATCGCGGACAGAATCACCTCGGCCGAGTCCGGCGGATCGACGTGAACCCGCCAGAGCCCGCGCCCCTGCCGCTCGGCCAGGGTCGTCCGCCATCGGCCCTGCCCAAGATCGAGCGTATCCCCGGTGTGCAGCCGGCCCTTGCCGCGCAGCAGCACCTGCCAAAGTCCCCGCGAGTCCTCGTGGACGAACAACGCCCCCACCCGCCCGCCTGTCTTCTTTACCGCTTCAAACCGCGCCGGCAGTACCTTCGAGCGGTTGAGTACCAGCAGGTCCCCTGGTCGAAGCAGTTCCGGCAGGTCGGCGAACACCCGATGGTCGATGGTCCGAGAATTCCGGTGCAGCACCATCAGGCGACACCGCTCCCGCTGGGCGCAAGGCTCCTGGGCGATCAGATGCTCAGGCAGGTCGAAATGGAGTTCAGATTTCTTCACGAGGTCTCCGGGGACCTCCAGGGCCGCAACTCGTAACGCAACCGGATCCATTCTCCGGCCGATGTACAAGCATCCTACGGATCGGCAGCGGGAACGTTCGAGTACCATGACGGCTGGGGTGTTACATGACGATCAAGGAAATTGACCTGGTTCTGACGAAAATCGCAGTGATGGATCGCCCGGAACTGCTCGCGGAGATCCGCTCGTTCCACGACCCGTTTACTCTGGACTTTACTGACGCCTACTTGGCCCGGCAGGAAACCGAACGCCTCCGCCACATTCTCATGGCCGCCTTCCTCCAACACAAGCGCCACGCGATCGAACTGGAGCCGTGTCCGGCCTGACAGGACGTTGTCGCGGCCCCTGCTGTTCTGCCACAAGCGGTGCAAGCGAACCGCGCGCCGGCTGACAGACCGCCGCCCTGGCCGGGGCAGGCTCTGCGGAGTCACGGCCGTTTGTCACACAGCAGGGCCATGGTCCTTTGCTACTTCCCCAACACCACCTTCACGCTGGCAATGCCATACGCAGGTACCTTCACGCTGAACCCATCAGGCGTCCGGCTCGCCGACGACTTGGCGGCCGGCCGCTCGAGCAGGTCCACCTCTACTACGTCCCTAACCTCGCCCAGCAGCGCCGCCGACACGCTCACCTTCGCCGTCGCCGCCTTGCCCGCTGTCTCCTGCAACCGGATCACGAACGCCTCTTCGCCTTCAGCCTTCTTCAGCGACGACAGAACCACGCTGTCCGGCCCGACTGTTAGCGCCTCGCCCGCCGGGTTCAACTCACCCTTGTGCACATCCGTGGCTACCACCTGCAACGGGTGATTGAACGCCGCACCCATGCGAACCAGGTCCGCCTTGGCAGGCCGCGCCGCATGCGGCATCACCGCAAAACGAACGATGTGATCACCCACCTCTGGGATCGGGTCCGGTTCGTACGACGAGCGAATCAGCGTTGTGCGCAGCGTCGAGCCTTCCAGCGAATACCCGTACTTCGAGTCATTCGCCACTGTGCAGCCCGCGCTGGCCGGTGCCTTGCCCGCCAAAGCCTTACCCGATACATCCACCCACCGCAGCGCCGGAACTTCCTCACCGTTGTTCAGATCGCGCTCGATCGCGCCGAAGGGAATTTCGTACAACCCCTTGGCATCGCTCAGCGCCATCGGGAATCGCATCAACAGGCTCGGGCAACCCTTCTCCTTCGTGCCGATCTCGACCCACCGGGCCTTGACCTCGATCTCCAGCCACGGCTGCCCGGCCTTCAGACGGTAGGTCACGGTCACGTCAGACCCTTTGACCTTCAGTTTCGCCTCAACGACCGCCAGGAACGGGCCCTCCGCCGCGTTCCGCAGCGACTGCACCGCCAGCGGGTACTCGCGCTCCTGCACCGGCGCGATCACCCATGCGCTCATGCCCCACGGCCGCTCGAGTGCGTACTCCAGAACCCCCAGCGGGTTAGCCGGATCGGCTAGATTCCGTCCCGACCTCTTGTCGATCAGTTTGTTTACACCGCCCGTCAGGGAATCGAATCCCACCGACAGAAACTCGTTTTCCAGCACCGGCAGACCCGGCGCAAACGATACCTGCCGCGGCCCCGGCTGCTCGACGGTCTTCACCGGCGGATCGAAGCCATCGACGCTGCCTTCGTCGATGACATACGTGTTGTAGCCCAGCGAACCAACCTCCACCGGGAAGACCAGGTCCACGAAGTTATGCCCCCAGTAGCTGCCCGAGTGCACCTTCTGCGCCGGGATCGTCTTGCCGTCCGCCGTGCAAACCACGAACTTCTTGCTCTTGAGGTCGCTGCCCGCCGGGCCGGTGTCTGCATCCCACACCGTCGCCTGCACCACCTCGCTGCGCTGCCAGCCGGTCGGGTTGAACACCACAAACGGCCGGGGCCCATCGACTACGTGCCCCGCGTCCGACAACCCGCCCCACCACGTGCCGCGGCCGACGCCGCCGCCGATCGCCAGGCTGGCCCTGGCCGGCGGCACGTCCTCCGGCTTCGGCGCGCCGACAAACCCGGTGTCTACCTTGCCCGCAATCGCCCGCAACGCGTTGGTCTTCACCATCCCCACCGCCGCCGCGATCCGCTGGAACATCCCCTGGTTGTACTGCCGCGTCTCGGCTACGCCAGAACCCGGCAGGATGTCGTGGAAATGGCTGAACAGCACATCCACCCAGTTGTCGCGAAGAACCTTCGCCGGGTACTCCTTGCCTGCGATCCGGCTGGCGAGCGTCGCCGCGATCTCCGCCTCGATCAGGTAGTTCTCGCCCAGCCGGTTGTTCCGCTTGATTTGCGTCTGCGTCGTGTAGCAGCCGGTGAACTCGAAGTTCAGTTCCTTGTCGATGACCGGCCACTTGTCCCCGTTCTGCTCCAGTATCTTGTAATACTCGCGTGTGGTCGCCAGTTTGAAGTTCGGATAGATCGGCCAGGCGTTCATCTCGTGGCACCGCAGGATGTCCCGCCGGGTCGGCCCGCCGCCGTGGTCGCCCACGCCATAGACGTTCAGCCAGTCGCGAAGCCCGGTCTTCCTGCAGAATTTCAGCATCGCCATCGCGTTGTGCGGCGCGATGTGATCGTTGTACCACGTCGTCTCGAGATTCACGAGGATGCGCGAGCCGTCCGGCCCCTGGTACCAGAACACGGGCGGCTTTTCCCAGTTGCCTCCGCGGCACATGTAGTAGTACTTCACCCCCCCGCGCGCGTCGATCGTCGGGATCGTCAGGGCGTGCCCGAATGTGTCCGGCGACCAGTCGATCGGCACGTCCTCAGGCGTAAGTCCCATCTGGTTCTTCATGAACTGCCGCGTGTAGAGCAGGTGCCTCGCCAGCGCCTCGCCCGAGGCGATGTTCTTGTCGCCCTCCACCCAGTGCGACGCCGCTACTTCCCAGCGACCTTCCTTCACCCGGCACTTGATCTGCTCGAACAGCTCCGGGTTGTAGTCGCGCATGATCGCGTAGACGCTCGCCTGGCTCTGCGTGTAGCAGAAGTCCGGAAACTCGTCCATCAATTTGAGCACGGTCAGGAATGTGTCGTTGGTCACCGCCACCGTCTCGGGCCACGACCACATCCAGTTCATGTCGATGTGCCCATGACCGGCGCAGTGGATCGTGTACGTCTTGGCCACCTCACCCACCGGCGCAAGAACTGCTTCCGCCTCCGAGACCGCCTTCTCGATCCCCGAAACCCCGCCGCTTGCCAGCGCCTGCTCAACCTTCGCATACGCCTGGTCGATCAGTTTCGGCCAGCCCGCCGCTTTTTTCCCGGCCAGTTCCGCCAATCCCTCGGCGAACTCCACCTCCGCCAGGAACCGCTCCACATGCTGGTTGTTCAGCGCACCCAGGTTCCCCGCCTTCCGCTGCAACGTTTCACGACGCCCAAGAGGCATATGTCATCTCCCTCACGCATGTTCTCGACGTATGGATCATTCCGAGCGGCACCAAAATACCACATCTCCTTCCACCCACAAGTCCGCGCTCAGCCTCCATTGACGCCTGCCCATGCCGTCTTTCCCATCCCATACGCCCGTATCCGGCAACTGCTCCGCAGGCACGGAAAGCCCCGGGTTGCTTGTCACTGCGACGCCGGGTTGGCCAGGATCGCTTGTCGCGGCCGGTCGTTGCTGTAGCTATTGTTGTGTGTGGCAGAGTCGCCCCGGCTGTGGTGTGTCCGTTGCTGCCATTGCCTGGGCGTCTTTGGTGTCTTGGCGGTTCGATTCGCCGTTGTCCTCGCACGTTCCAACGGACCACGGACCAGCGACAGCCATCTCCCTCCCACTTGCCCAACCACCCCAACCTGCGATAATCAGGCAAATTCGCGGGAGGTAGCGATGGCGGATGAAGTTTCCATTCGGCACGAACCGCTCACGATTCCTACGTACCGCATCGGCCCAGCCGAGCAGTGCCCCATGTTCTACGCCGGCCGGGGTTACCAGGGCGCAAAGGGCCCCATCTACCCTTATCCGCTGCTCGATAAGCTCACCGACACCCGCGAGGACCGCACCTACGACGCCATTTACCTCGAAAACCGATACCTGCAACTGTGCGTCCTGCCCGAACTGGGCGGCCGGATCTTCTCCGGCCTCGACAAGACCAATAATTACGACTTCATCTACCGCCAGCACGTGATCAAGCCCGCTCTGATTGGCATGCTTGGTGCCTGGATCTCCGGCGGCGTCGAGTGGGATATTCCGCACCACCACCGCCCGACGACCTTCATGCCGATCGACTACCATGTTGCCGCCAATCCGGACGGCAGCCGGACCCTCTGGCTCGGCGAGATCGAGCGCCGCCACCGCATGAAATGGATCGTCGGCTTGACGCTCCGCCCCGACCGGTCGTACCTGGAGGTCACCATCCGCCTGTTCAACCGCACGCCGTACGTGCACTCGTTCCTGTGCTTTACCAACCTCGCCGTGCACGTGAACGACACCTACCAGGTGATCTTCCCCCCGTCCACCGAGTGGGGCACCCAGCACGCCAAGTGCGAGTTCATCCGCTGGCCCATCGCCGACGGCACCTACGCTGGCGTCGACTATTCCGCAGGCGTCGATGTCTCCTGGTGGAAGAACCACCCCGACCCGCTGTCGATCTTTGCCTGGAACGACACCGACGACTTCTTCGGCGGCTACGACCACGGCCGCCAGGCCGGCATCGTCCACTTCGCCGACCACCATACCGTTCCCGGCAAGAAGTTCTTCACCTTCGGCAACGGCGCCCCGGGCCGGATGTGGGACAAGATCCTCACCGACACCGACGGCCCCTATGTCGAACTGATGGCCGGCGCCTTCTCCGACAACCAGCCCGACTACAGTTGGATCCAGCCGGGCGAAACGAAGGACATTACAGAATACTGGTACCCCATCCGCGACCTCGGCGGCATCAAGAACGCCAACCGCGACGCCGCGGTGAATCTCGACGTGGACGACCGCGGCATGTGCCGCCTCGCCTTCAACACCACCGAGGACATTCCTGCCGTTACCGTCCTGCTCCGCGCGGGCGACAGGACCCTGTTCCAGCGAGAGATCCGCATATCCCCCGCCGCACCGTTCGTCACGGAACTGGCCCTCCCGCAGGGGGTTCAGCCACAAGACCTTCACGCCAGTCTGGAACTGCCGTCCGGCCGGGAACTGATCGCTTACCAGCCCATCCGCCCGAAACACCATCCCAAACCCCAGCCGGTCATACCGCCGGCCGCCCCGAAGGACATTGCCTCGAACGAGGACCTGTACCTGGCCGGCCTTCGCCTGGAGCAGTTCCACAGCCCCGCCTCCGAACCGGATCCTTACTATGAGGAGGCCCTCAAGCGCGACCCAGACGACATCCGCGCCAACACCGCCCTCGGCATCCTCTACTGCAAGCGAGGCGTGTTTGAGCAGGCCGAGCAACACCTCCGCCGCGCGGTGCAGCGTCTGACACGCAACTACACACGACCGAAGGACGGCGAGCCGCTGTACTACCTCGGCGTCGCCCTCGACGCCCAGGACAGGACCGCCGAAGCCCGCGACTGGCTCGAACGCGCCGCTTGGAGCCACGCCTGGCACGCCGCCAGCCACCACCTCCTCGCCCGGATCGCCTGCCGCCGGAAGGACTGGTCAGCCGCGTTGGCACACATAGGCCGGTCGCTTTCCTCCAACTCGCTTAACACCAGCGCCCTGAGCCTCAAGACCGCACTGCTGCGGGTGACAGGCCGTCTGGATGATGCCCTGGCCCTGGCCTGCTCGACACTGGCCATTGACCCTCTCGACTGGCACGCCCGCAACGAACGAGTCCTCGCGCTGCTGTCCATGGGCCAGGCAGATGCCGCTCAGCTGGAGAGCCAGAGGCTTGTCCGCTCCCTCCAGGATCCCGAAACCTGGCTCGAACTCGCCGCCGACTACGAGGCCCTGGGCCTGTGGGACGAAGCGATCGACGTCCTGACCAGGTGCCTCTCCGCCCGCCCCGCAGCCGACGCCCATCCGATGCTGCACTACGCCCTCGACTTCTACGCCGAACAGAAAGCGGCTGGTTGCCATCCTCCCCAGGGACGGACCATCCACGGGCTCAGAACCCTTCCACCCGGCTGCGATAGCCGATCCACAGCGATGTGTCCGCAAGACTCTCGCACGCTTGACCACATTGAGGGGCCTGACCCCATCGGACGTCTCTGCTTCCCCTTCCGCTGGGAGTCCGCCCACTGGCTCCGCGCCGCCATCAGGCGTAACCCCGCCGACAGCCGGGCTCACTACTACCTGGGCAACCTCCTCTACGACCACCAGCCGCGCCAAGCCCTGCTGGCCTGGGAAGAGTCGCGCCGCCTGGACCCGACCTTCTGGCTCGTGCACCGCAACCTGGCCATCGCCTACGCCCGTTTCGACGGCAACCGCCGGCGCGCTATCGCCAGCCTCCGCCGCGCCATCGAGTGCAACCCTCGCGAGCCGCGCCTGTTCCTCGAACTTGACCAGCACCTCGAAGCCGACGGCGCCCCGGCTGAGGATCGCCTGTCCCTGCTCGAGTGCAACCACGCTGTCGTCGCCCAGCGAGACGACGCTTTGCTCCGCCAGATCAGCCTGCACGTGCTGCTCGGCCAGTACGACCGGGCGATCGAGTTGCTCGACAGCCGGCACTTCCATATCTGGGAAGGCGGCGAGCACTCCGTCCACGACATCTACGTTGACGTCCACCTGCTCAAAGGCCGCAGGCTCTCGGCCGCCGGGCGTCATCGCGAAACCCTGGCCGAATACCTGCTCGCAGCCGAGTACCCGGATCGCTTCGAGGTGGGCGAACCCAATGACGCCGGTCGGGCCGCCCAGGTCTTCTACCACGTGGGTACCGCCCACGATGCCCTGTCCCAACCCGACCAGGCCCGCGCGGCCTTCCAGCGCGCCGCCCGGAAGGCCCGCAAAGGCACCGACCTCCCGTACTATCAGGGCCTCGCCCGCCGCAAACTCGGCGACGAACCCGGCGCACTCGCCTGTTTCAACGATCTGATGAACTTCGCCCGCGAAATGCTCGCTGGCACCGCTACCGACTTCTTCGAAAAATTCGGCGCTCGCCGCACCGAGTCCGCTCGCCAGGCCCAGGCCCACTATCTCTCCGCCTGTGCCTCCCTCGGTCTCAACGACCCCCTTGCCGCCCGTCAGGCCCTCGAACAAGCCATCCGCCTCGATCCCACCCACCTCTGGGCCCGCACCCTGCTGGCCAGTCTGGATTCAGAGGAATGGTCTCTCCTGGGACGTCAGTCGCCGTAGTCGCTGTTGTGACCGTTACCGGCACCCAACCTGCTGTGTGCCCCTCAAGCCGCTCCGCCCTCCCTCTGCGGTGCCAACTCCTGGATCCGGCTCCAGATCAGCTCCGCGATGCGCTCCCGCGTCTGCCTGTCGATCGGCCGGCCGTAGAACTCCGACAGGTCCACCGGCCGGCCATATCGCACGCGTGCCTTGTGCCGACGCAGATAACTCCAGGCTGTGCTCTCGCTGTGACGCGTGCCGCTGATATGCACGGGGATCACCGGCGCACGCGAGTGCACGGCCAGCAACGTAATGCCGCTTCGCGGCCGGTTGTCCTGGTCCGGTCGTTCGATCCGCCCCTGCGGGAAGATGCCCACAAGAAGGCCCTCCTCGAGCCGACGGATCGCATCGCGTGTGGCGGCCAGGTCCTGGCCCGTCCGCGTCGCCGGGATGCAGCCGATGCCGCGTAGCAACCAGCCGATCAGCGGCATGTCGTAGTACTCCTTGGCGACCATGAACCCGATCAGCCGCTTCGGGCACGTGGCGTACATCAGCAGCGGGTCGATGAAACTCGTGTGGTTCGCAGCCAGGATGGCAGGCCCTTGCGCCGGCACGGTGCACGGGCCGACTCGCTGCACCCCGAACCGCCACTTCGCGTAAAATTGGGTCAGCCGCCACAGCAGCAGTTGCCAGCCCCGCATGCCTGCCCGCCGGCTCTGAATGCCGTGCATCACCATGGCGGTCGCCGTCATCAACACGCCCAGCACCGTCAGCACTTGCGGCACGCAGGCATCCAGCCCCGGGATTGGCCAGAGGCCCAACAGGCCCGTTGCCGTCAGCAGGCCCGACATCGTCGCCATATCGGCGATGCCGAACACCCGCCCGCGCCACCGGTTCGGCACGATCCTCTGCAGCATCGTATTCACACTGATCAGAAGCATCGCGCCGGTGATGCCCACGATGACCGCCATCGGCATGCCCACGGCCACGCCGGGCGCCCAGGCAAAGGCCGCCAGCGCCGCCCCTGCCCCTGTCATGGCGATGAAGTTCACCAGTTCGCCATGGATCCGGTCGCCCAGGTACGTCAGCACGATCGCACCCAACAGCATGCCGCCTGCCAGCGTGCCCCGCATCCAGCCCACCCACTCGTAGCCGAGTTCGTACCGCTGGAATACCACGCTCGGCAGCGTGCTGGTGAAGATGCCCGCCGCCGTCCAGAAAAGGGACGCCAGCAGGATCAGTTCCGCCGCTCGCCGGTGGCCGCGGACGTAACGGACTCCCTGCAACACGGTGCGAGAAAACGGCTCCGGCTGGGCCGCCACCCTGTTGGCCTTCGGGACGCGAATCGCCCCCAGCAGCAGCGCACTGGCAACGAAC
>Ga0073932_1007760_pt1 | contig 10228 bp, 9 predicted proteins | sample DewCreD2012metaG_FD_76967 | JGI IMG/M metagenome (GOLD analysis project Ga0073932, IMG submission 76967) | Hot spring sediment bacterial and archeal communities from British Columbia, Canada, to study Microbial Dark Matter (Phase II) - Dewar... ...
CGGCATCTTGCGCAAGTTAGGCCCGGAGGTTTGGTACATAGACACGCTGCACCGTTTTGTCAACAGCCTCTACGACGTCTGGATGACTGATTCACTCACCGGCTGCGCCGTTGGGCTGGGCTGGGTACTGCGTACCGAGGATGGCGGGCGTTCCTGGCAACGGCAGCCTCCGCGCGGTGACCTTTTCTGCTCCGTACACTTTCCATCGGCGCAAGTGGGCTACGTCTGCGGACGCGGCGGCACCCTCCTGAAAACCACTGACGGCGGTCGCACTTGGCAGGTTTTACGGGAGGGCGGCAGCATAGGCCACTCCCAGTCGTTCCGAGCGCTGTGGTTCACCTCCGACCAGCACGGCTTCCTGGTGGGCGACGGAGGCCTATTTTGGCACACCACCGACGGGGGCCGCTCCTGGCTGCCGGTGCATGGGCTGCCCAGAGCCGCCAATGCTGCCCATGTCTTTGCCCAAGGCGGACGAGGCTGGATTGCCGCCGACGCGGGTCGCATCTATCGCTTTGAGTATTGACCCACCGCCAAGCCAGCCCGTTGTAAACTATCTTCGTGCGCGATATTTCTCCAAATAGCCCTCGACTCATGCAAATCCCTATCTGGAAAAAATGGCTCTCCTTCCTTGTACCGATTACCTTGGAGCGCCTCTCTTCCCCCCAGAACCCTAAACTCGCTGTGGTAATAGACCGCGGACGCCTACAGTTGCTTAGCGGGAACGCCATTTATTCCTGGGACGACCTCTACCACAACTTCACGGCTGCCTTCGGACAGATTGACCTCGAGAGCCGCCCCATGGCCGATGTCTTAGTGTTGGGTTTGGGCTTAGGCAGCATTCCCTATATCCTCGAAACCGTCTACGAGCGCCATTACCACTACACCGCCGTGGAATGGGACGAGGCCGTTGTCCACCTCGCTTCCAAATACACTTTGCCCCGCCTGAAAAGCCGCATGGATATTGTTGTGGCGGATGCCGCCTATTTTGTACACGTTACTACAGCCCGGTTCGACATCATTACAGTGGATATTTTCGAAGACGACCGCACCCCCGAACTGTTTGAAGGCGCCAACTTCCTGCGCGACTGCCGCCGCCTGCTGCGCCCCGATGGTGTGCTCTTGTACAACCGTCTTTACAACAGCAGCGCTCATCGCCAGGCGACCGACGCCTTTTTTCAAAACACCTTCTCTGCTGTCTTTGCCCAAGCATCCACCATCGAGACCAGCGGCAATCTCGTCCTTGTAGGCTATCGGAAAGGCCCGGAGGCGTCCCCGCCCTGAGGATGCAGAAGAAGACTGCTCGGGGCCATCCGCTGTTGCCGTTGCGGTGGAATAACTACAAGCGTTGGAGCGCGCGGCCTGTATGGTTATTTTTTTTTTGTGAAAAACCTTCATCTCGCCCTGCTTTGTTCGGTTTTTCGGCCCGCCCCTCAATGGCAAAACGCTCTGGCGGGCAGCCCTTCGGCGCGCTTTGTCTTGGCCGCGCTCTTTTGGTCGGCTTCAGACCTTAGGCAACGGCTCCCCGCCATTCAACGCGGCCATTTTGGCCAAAACCGCCCCGTCCGGCGCCGATAGGCTGCGTAGGTGGGAAAACGCTGCAGCAGTAGCCGCTCCTCGTAACTCGATTTTATCCAGAAAAGCCCCCACAACAACACAAAGAAAAGAAACCGCCACCCGCTCTCCGAAAAAGCCGCCCAGCCCAGCGCTATCAGCAGTACCCCCGTGTAAATTGGGTGCCGTACCCAGCGGTAAAGCCCTTCTGTCACCAGCTGGCCCGACGCCTTAGGCGTGGGAAAAGCTGTCAGATTGCGCCCTAAATGGAAAAATGCCAAAAGCAACACACTCCCACCCGCGAGGGCTAGACCCAGTCCAGTGTAGCGAAGCGCGTCGGGCAAGGCCACGCGCCATGCGTCGGGATTGGCCAAATAAGCAGCCATTAAGAGAAACTGAACCGTTACGAAAGCAACATCGCGGAGTGGAGTCCCCGGTCTTGTTGGCGTAGCAGAAGCGGACACGTGCTTGCCGCCCGTCCAGCCGTGATGAGCCAAAAACCGCTGGCCTGTTTCGATGGCTGGCGCCTCAAGAGGCGTACCCATGCTGTCGTTCCAGCGGTTGAGAAAACCAAAAAGAGCCACTACGGCTAAGATTTCGACGATTTCACCCTCGTCCCAGTGCTTCTTTAGAGCCTGCGCAATGTCACTGTCGACGGCATTGGGCACGCTGGCTGCGGCCAGGGCAAAATCTAACGCGGCGCGTTCGGCATCGCTAAAAGCAGGATGTGTGCGATATTCCCACACGTGCTCAAGTTGTTCGGGTGCGGCGCCGTAGCGCTCGGCCGCCCGAATGGTGTGTGCCTGGCAATATTGACAGCCGGCCGCGTGACTGGCTACGTAGCCAATGAGCCGTTTGAGCGCACTCGACACGCGTCCTTCATTGGTCATCACTGCCTGATTGAGCGCAATGAAGGCTCTGGCAAGAGCCGGGCGACGCTGCATCGTCAGCACGCTGTTGGGACAAAATCCTAAGGTCTCCTGGAAGAAAGTGGCCATTTGAGCCACATCGGCGTCGTATTCAGGCGGTAAGGGTGGTAGCAGTGGTGGCATAGATAGTGCTGCGTTTGGCGCGTATATTTGGCCAAAAATAAGGCAGTCATGGTCATTCACTACACTACGGTGGAAGACGACAGGGAACTGGAGCAAATCTTAGCCTTACAGGCATGCAACCTGCCCTCGGCTATTAGCGAGGAGCAAGCGCGTACGCAAGGATTCGTGACTGTAAAGCACGACCTCGATGTGCTGCGGCGCATGAATGCAGCTTTTCCCTCCGTCATCGCGAAAGAAGGAGACACGCTGGCAGGCTATTGTTTGGTTATGCTGCGCGAGTTTGCTCCTGAAATTCCCGTCTTGGCGCCGCTGTTTGAGCGGTTGAAGCAGCTCAGCTGGCGAGGGCGGCCGCTGGAGGCCGGCGGTTGGTTTGTCATGGGGCAGGTTTGCGTCGCAGAAGCGTACCGAGGGCGAGGCATTTTCAACGGCTTATATCGCCATTTAGCCGATGCATGCCAGCCGTATTTTGACTTTGTAGTTACTGAAGTGGCCGAGCGCAATACCCGCTCGCTACGCGCTCACGAGCGCTTAGGCTTTGAGACATTCCACTGCTACGACGACCCCAGCACGGGCGAACGCTGGCATATCATTGCCTGGGACTGGCATTGAGTCAATGACGCACCAAAGCGCCAGGTGGGTCTCTCTGAAAGCAAAACCTTCGATTATTGCCCTAGGGGCTGGGGCTTTTTCACCCAAAAATTCTCTTCTAAAAACCCATCGGCGTCGGGCAAGGCCACCAATGGCCGGGCGCCTTTTGGCCAAAGCATAACCTCATCTATCCGCATAGGCCTGTCGCTAACTGCTGCAATGAAAAGCGTACTGCGATGCGGCAGATAGACCTCTTTTTCGGTGCGGAACCAGTAATGCCCCTGTACGTCGTTGCTCCGACGGCTTTCTAAGGTTTCGCGCAGGATTTCCTCTCCGGCATCGGTGCGCACAGCAAGCAACCACGAGCACGCATTCCAGCGATCTGCATCGGCGTAGCTCCAGGCCGAGAAAACCACGGCTGTATCGCGGTCGTAAGGAGAGGAGAAAGTGGCCACAGCGTGCTCGCCCGGCGCCAGCGTTTGGCTACCTCGCCCGTAAAAGGTCGTCTCGCTGGGCTGCTCGTCAAACGACAGGTGCAGAGCGGGCACCTCGCGATAACCCTGAGCGTATCGCTCCTGCGCCTCTCTAATAGCCTCGCCCCGAGCTAGGTCAGCCAAGCGCAGGCGGTACAGCGCGTAGCGCGGTGTCTCGGCTAAACGTTCGGCTAAACTTTCTACATATCGTTCGCCAGTCTGGAGCGGCCCTTCGCCTTTGGCCACCAACAAGAGCAAGTCCTTCGAGTTGGGAAGTTTGGCCAACAGCCCCCGCTCAACGAGCGGATGGGCAAGCATTTGCAAGCGCTCCATGATGTGCTGCGTGCCCACGCGCGACAACAGCGGATTGACTACCGGCAGACCTGTCGCCAACGAGAGCCGTAGGCTCCAAAACTGGGATTCAAAAGGCAAATGAGGCCACACCTTGTCCGACCAGGCCGCATAGCGCGGAGCCGCTAAAATGGCCTGAAAGTCAGCAGGATTTATGCGGTTTGCTCGCAGGAAATCGAGCACCTCAGCCTCGTGTTCTCGGCTCAGAAAGTTCGCGTGGAAGACGTTGCGAAAATGAGGGACGATGTACTGGTTAATCTCGGCATTCCAGCCGGCCCCAACGGCCAGCAAAAAGAGGGTACTCAGCCAGCTAAAAGAAAGCGCGCGGGAAAGGGCATCCACAACACACACGCCCGCAAGCGTAAAGACAAAGTAGAAAGGCCACGCTAGCCGAGCGGCAGCCTTGAACATGAGCAGCCAACGGAGATGCTCCTCTATCCAGCTCGGCGAAATAGGCAACACACTCGTGTTAGCTGCTATCAGCAGAAGCATGAGCGATGCCCCCAGGAGAAAGACATAGGCTGCAGGTAGCCGCCATCGGCGTTGCCAAGGCAACAGCAACAGCCCGACAACCACCGCCAGCGTGCTGACCGCGCCGACATTAAGCAAGGTTTCGAAACCCAGCGCCTTGGGCACCGAGACGCCCAGGTGCGTCAGCCAGTCGTGCAAGAGGGACCCCGGCGGGTAGAAAAGCCCTTCCCCACGGGCCTGGAAAAAGAAAAAGCCCCATTGCGAACGGACGCGGTCGCCCACAGGGTCGTTTAGCCAAAAATCAGCAAAAACCCACAACAGACATCCGGCGCCTACGACGACGGCAGCCACGCCAGGCATGCGATAAGGACGGCGAAAACGGTGCCACAGCAACATCAAAACCCCTGCACACACCAGCATTAAGTTGATGTTCAAGCCTATGTAGGGGTTGTTGTAGGTGAAAAAAAGCGAGACCAGCGCAAAAAGCGCGTCGCGCCCTTCCCAGCGCTGCACGCGATACTTGCGCAAAAACCACAGCATGGCCAGAGGAATGGCTACAGGATACGCTAGCCCAAAGTGCCCGCTTATGCGCAAGACTTGCGGCGACAACAACACGATCAGGGGCGCAAAAAGCGCGCTCGTCAGCACACGGCACCCCAGCGCCTGCAGCAGCCAAAACACTACGGCTACAGCGGCAAAAAGCAAATAAAGATTGAGTGTGTGTACAATACCTACCGCATAGGCCGATACATCGGCGCCCATTCGGCGAAGCAACTGCAGCGCATTCGATACAACACCTTGCGCATCGGTCAGGTAGATGTACTCTCCGTCGGGATAATTTGTGCCGCGCAACCAAACGCCATTGCCGTAGCGCGCGTGAAACGCTGTGTTGTAATACAGGGCTAAGGCGTCGCCGCCAAAGGCGTATGACAGGCTATTGGGCCGCGTGAAATAGTCGCGGAAAATAGGTTGGGCTAACAAAAAAAATAGCAGCAATGAGCCTAAAAGCCCCCAGCCTGCTGCAAACTCCTGTGAAAATAGCCGACGAAAAAAACAAGTGACCCTCATGTCAAAAGCAACTACCTCCTAATGTCCCCCAAGGGCATTAGCAACGGTAAAAGTAGAGTATTCCCCTCTTTCACTTATTGCGGGTAGCCATTGCGCGCCCAGCAGGCTAAGCGGTTCAGCACATCTGCCGACAGCTTCTGGCCGCCTTTAGGCATAGCGCTGCAACCCTTTCCATGGTTGACAGAACAGAGCAGATTTTGGGACTCAAAGGCCTTTTTTACACCAGCATAGTCCGACAAATTCACGCCGCTCGATTGGGTATTAGCATCGTGACAGCCGCCTAAGGCACAGCTGTTATTCATAATGCCCCGCACGAACAGAGCATAAGTGTTGGTGTTAGCATCAACCATTGCGCAGTTGGCTTCCTTGATGTAGTCAGGATTCTTGGGGTCTTTCCTGCAGCTGACCAAGGCGAGCAAAAGCGCTAACAATAGGGCACTGATAGAATAAATTTTCATAGGCAAATGCATTTTTGAATTAGGTATCGAAATGACGTACCAAAAGAAGCCTCCTAAAATACGAGTAAGCAGGCAGGATGGTTCATTAAAAAAGCAGCTATCGACCGCCCAATAGCAAGAAAACAACCGAGAATGCGTAAAGATGCGGTGCTACAACTAATTTTGAGTTATGGTACAAGAGGACATCTTAGATGACTTTGGTTGGAAACCAAAACCCTACTTTGAAGAATGCTCGGCGGAAGTAGTAGCCAAGTTTTACTCTCCGCTTGAGGCGGAAGTGGCGGCAGCGCGGCTGCGGGCAGAGGGCATTCCGTGTTTTTTGGTCGGGCGTACGGCTCAGTCGGTGTTGCCGCACCTGCAACTGTTGGTGCGCTTACACGTGCGCCCACAGGACGTAGAGCGCGCCCGACATGTACTGGCTGAAGCCGTTTTCGAGGCAGAGGATCCACAGGCGTCCAACATAGACAAGTGGGCCCTTGTGGTCTTGTTTGCCCTTTTGGGCCTGTTGTTAGCCATATTGCTTGTGCAGCTGGTCTCACTATGAGACGCTAAGGCGCCGAAGGACGGCCAAAGACAAATCTTTAACTTCAGTTTTAGGTAACAATTCTCCCGTAAAAAAAAGCTTGTAAAAACTTGTATATCTTTTGCTTATAGCAAAAGATACATCTTGCTATTGCTCTTTTCGGGCGTAACGATAGACTGCTTTATGTTTACAATGGGCCGTTGACGCGGATAGACCTTTGACAGTGAAAAGCAGTGTGTATTGCTGACCACTTCATTCTTAATCTACAAATTTCATTGTCATGAAAAGTTTATCTACTGTCCGCCTCGTTTGCCCCCTCCTGACCATGATTGCTTCGTCACCTATTATCGTGGATACTACTGTAGTTGGATAAGGGCCATGGTCGCTATAAATAATAATGAAGCCCAGAAAGAACGTCGGTTTTCGACAGTTATTCAGGAAGCGGAGATGGAAGTTGTCTTCGGCACGCCCAGTCGAAACTGCGAGGGCAGCGGTATTTGTATGATAACCGGCCGATTTCCTCCGGGCTACACTATAGCTTGCCCTCATGCGAAAGTAATTATCTATTGTGATTCAGATACAAAAGAATTAGTTTTCAGATTTCCGAAGCGCTATTTATCTGATGAGATAATAAAGAGATTTTTTTCTAAAAACTATTTTACTGTAGAGGAGTCTTTTCGTATTCCGCTACAATTGGTTCGGCGGTGGAGGTTGCCAGGTCGGTACATCCCTGCAGGTTGTTATCCAATAGAGCTTTATTCAAGAGAATGGCGCCTCTATTTTCCCTTGCCTCAAGACTGATTTTCATGAGATGATACGCCGCAGCACAAAAGAGTACTGCGGCCTTTCTCTCGAACGTGTAATTGTTTTTTTAATGCCATCTATTATATCCTTTAAAAAATTTATGCTATTATGGTGCATATTTCAACTTCTATGCTTGTAGGAGTAGCTAAAGCTGCTGCCTTAGTCTGTTTTCAGGCCATACTTTATAGCCTGAGAAGGTGCCTGCTCTGTATTAGAGTGGTTTTATCAAGATGGTTTCAGCTAGGTTTTATGCCTGCGAATAGTCGCCCCCATTTTTTATATTTAAAATGGTTGTTGTTACTCTCAGGTACGCCGATATTTAGTGTAGTGATGGAGGCCCAGGTAAGCGGTTCGGTGTTCCGCGATTTTAATGGCAATGGTGTTAGAGATGCCAATGAGCCATTGGTGCCTGGAGTAACTATTCATGTTTACGATGCAACCAATACCCTATGTGGTGTGGCCACCTCAGGTGGGTTTACGGCACCCAATTATACCGCTCCAGGCTGTGGAGCCGGGCCGGTGCGAGTAGAGTTTATCCTACCTAATACACCGACGGTTTGCGTTAATAAAAACCTGGATGGTTTGGCCCATGGAAATGGTACCACGTTGAGCGATGTACGCTTTGTCAATGGAAATAGTACCAATGTAGATTTTGGCATCTTTGACCCTACGCTTTATTACCTCGGTAGCAGCGGTGTTGAGGTGTATGTACCATGCTACGTCAACGGAGACCCGCTTCCCTCAGGAAGTGATGCTGGAGATCTGGACTGGTTCGTTGGTTTCCCATACACCAATTCTGGAACCACTCCACCGGCCAAGAAAGTAAATGGCTCTGTCATAGGCGCTGTGTGGGGAACTGCTTACAGCAAACAAGCCCAGAGAATTTTTGTATCTGCCTTCTTAAAACGCCATATAGGACTGGGTACTTTGGGTAGTGGTGGTATTTACATGCTGACCCCCACGGGTTCAACCTTCACAGTGACACCGTTTTACGATATGGACGCCAACGGCCACCGCACGCGAGCGGCCACCACGGCTGTTGCGTATGGTAGCGGCTCTAGTTTCAGTATCGATGTAGCGGGTACTATCGCTACCTTTTTAGGTCCTATTGACCCACTCACAGGGCAGCCGGAAGGCTTAGGTGTTATAGGCTCGAACAGTGACCGAGGGCTTCCCACCACGCCTTCCTTACCTTCGTACGACCCGGCTGCTTTTGATCAGACGGGCAAAGTTGGGTTAGGAGATATTGAGATTAGCGACGATGGGCGTTTCTTATTTGTCATGAACCTATACAGTAGGCGCCTTTTTCGCTTAGAATTAGACAATCCCATTGAAATTGGCAACCGCGTTTGGAACGATCTTAACAATAATGGCATACAGGATGCCAACGAACCAGGTATTCCTAATGTTAGCGTTACGCTTTGGAAGGAAACCTCTCCGGGTAATTTCACAGCTATAATAGATAGTGTGCTGACGGATACAGCAGGGCGATATATTTTCACGAGCGCCTCAGGTACTTCTTCCGCAGGTATTACGCGCGGCGTAGCGCAGCTCTTGCCCAATATGACGTATCAGTTGCGCTTCCCAACTTCCGGTTGGTGGTCTGAACCTAACTACAGTTAATAATGGAGGTAGTGATTCCAACGCCGACGCGCGCGACTCAGATGCTAATACCTTGGGAGTTATCCAGTTTAGCACTACCGCTCCCGGCTTTAATAACCACTCTTTCGATACAGGTTATGGATGTGGAAATCCAGTATGCTGGAAGACTATGATCATCAAGAATCAATTAAACTGATTTTTCATCTCAAAACAAATTAAATCATTTATCTCGTCATGAAAAAGAATGGACACCTCTTCTTAACAATAAGTAGGTTAACCAGTAATTTATTGGCCGACTATTGGCAAGACTATCGATGGCTAGTCTTGCCAATAGCTATAATCGTCGGCTTTATTAACGTGCTTTCCGGCCAGTGTGATTGCAAGGAATTCATATACCTAGACGAGCCAGGTGGCAAAGTACATAAGTTTGAGATTAATCCAGCTGGAGGATCACTTACAGAAGTAGGGGGAGTAAGCGGTATTCCTTGGTTCAATAATGCATCAGTGCTTCCCTTTCCGCATGGCTTGGGCGTGGACCGCAATGGGTTCTTATATATTGGTAGCAATTTCAAGGAGCCTAATCAGATTCGTAAGCTCGACTGTTTAGGTAATATTAAGCCAGTCTCTGAGTTTGTGGCGCCGCCCAGCGGTAATTGGGGATTTGGTCTATATAATATATCATCTTATGATGGATTTATATATGCCAATGGTACCTCTGGGCAGATCTATAAGATTGATCCATGCACGGGTAGTATAATAGGATATGTTCGTTTAAGTAGTAATAGTGACGACTGGGGCCTCCATATTGATAAGAATGGAAAGTTTTACGTAACTCAACGAGATGGTAAGATTTATGCATTTACTCCAACAGCCGCAGATTTTACGTCTTTTACGATTTATTCACCTCTTATTGATTTAGGCGCTAATCCTGCTTACGTTACTCCTGCATATTCTGGTACAGGGCTGGAGGGAATTACGACTGATAACAATGGCAATATTTATGTTGTGGAGGGTAATCGGGATCATATAAATACACCCTCTCGTTTGCTAAAGTTCTCACCTACAGGAGCATTTATTGCTGCCGGCCCCGTGGATAACAATGGCACTGACAATGCTGGCTGGAACCAGATGGTCGGTATTGTGTATAGTTATTCTTCGGGTAAACTGTACACTACCACACTCAATATTAACGAAGATTGTATGTACCGTTGGGATACTAGCTTGATGCCTGAAGGTGCTGCGTTGGGTCCATCTTATAGTTTATCTCTGTGCAAGTCTATTGGGATA
>Ga0073932_1007761_pt1 | contig 10222 bp, 10 predicted proteins | sample DewCreD2012metaG_FD_76967 | JGI IMG/M metagenome (GOLD analysis project Ga0073932, IMG submission 76967) | Hot spring sediment bacterial and archeal communities from British Columbia, Canada, to study Microbial Dark Matter (Phase II) - Dewar... ...
AGCGTCCCGAACGTCACGGTGATTTCGCCCGCGAAAGGCATCAAGACGCTGCAGGAGCTGGTGGCCAAGGGCAAAGCCGGCAACATGACGTTCGCCTCGGCGGGGGTCGGCAGCGCCACCCACTGGGCGGCCGAACGGTTGCAGCTTGCCGCCGGGTTCAAGGCCACGCACGTGCCATTCCGCGGCGGACCGGAGGCGCTGACCGAAGTGATGACCGGACGCGTCGATTTCATGTGCATCGGCATTTCGTCAGGCTTGCCGCTGGTGCGCGAAGGCAAGTTGCTTGCCCTGGCGGTGAACACGCCGAAGCGATCGGTGGCGCTGCCGGATGTACCGACCACGCTGGAGGCCGGTTATCCCAATTCGGATTATGTGTTCTGGATGGGCATCCTCGCGCCGGCCAAGACGCCGCGGCCGATCATTGACCGATTGCATGCGGAAACCATGAAGGCGCTGGAAAATCCGGTGGTGAAGCAGAAATTCGCGCCGCAGGGCATTGAGCCCATGCCGCTGAAGCCGGCGGAATTCGACAACATGATCAAGAAGGAAGTGGCCGACAACATCGCGCTGGTCAAAGCCGCCGGGCTGAAGTTCAACTGACGCCGGCCCTGCCAAGCGCGCAACGGCGCGCCAAATTTTCCGTACGAATCGACGGTTGCATGTGCCACCATGCCGCCGTCGATTTTTTTGGGGAGCGTCATGGCACGACGGCGCAAACAGCGGGCGGACCACGCCGCCGGATATGAACACAATGAAATGATCGTCATCGCCCGCAAGGTGCGGAAATTTATCAAATACCTCGGAGCGGTGCTGGTGGCGCTGTTCGCCTATCTGCAGCTCAAGGATTTTCAGGTCGTCACAGCAATCGAATCCTTGAGCCCTGATCTGGTCCGGAGGCTGACCATGATCACCTACTATTGGTGTTGGATCTTCGGCGCCACATTCGACACCAACATCCAGGAACTCGCCTATTACACCGAAAAAGAGCGCAACAAACTGACATGGCATTCATTCGCACTGATGGTTTTGTTCGGCATCGTCATGGGGGCGTTATTATGGGCCGCGCACGACGACCGCCTCTTTGCCACTGTCCTGACTGTTTTCTTTCTTTTCAATATCGGCGGGTTTATTTACATCCTCCGTTTCATCGCGCCAATCGTCATAACTTCGGAAATCCGGTATCGAGAGAACAAAAGTTATTTCAGCCTGGCCCAGCTTGAGATCGTGTCGCAATTCATGCACGGAAGCTGGCAGCGCTACCGCTTTGCACTCGGAATAATGTTGGTATTGCTTATGAATGCAATCTGCTTCAGCGAGACGCTGCGAACGATGCTTGCACAGACATTGTCCGATCTGATTGCGGTGGACGGGGCTATGCTGACCGAGCGCCTCCCCACCTTTACCTTTCTGATCTTCGTCGCTGTGCTGGAAAGTTGGATCTGGGTGCAGCGCGCGCGATTGGCCGTGGCGGTGGATCTGCTGGAGTATCTGAGTGGCAAATATCGGCTCGAACCGCGACCGGCGGTCGGGAACTGACCGAGCAACCTTGCCACCAGACCCTCAGCCGGCGCGGCCGAGCACATTGCCGAGGTCGTGGTAGATCGTGTGCAGGTGCTGCGCCTCTGCATCGACCGAGCCGAGCTCGATCACGAAGCCGTCCGCGATCACCCGATAGCCGAACGCCTGCTCGGGCGCATTGGGGCCGTACCAGGCAAAATGCACCGCATCCGGATCGCCCGTGCGCAGGCGCGACTGCTGCGCTGCGGCCAATGCCGGCACCAGATACTCGACGGCGTAGGTTTCAACGAGTTGCCACAGGAGGTCGCGCTGGGCGCCGTGCATGTCGGCGGCGGCAACGCCGACCTTCTGCGTGTTGGCGCGCTCGCGGCCGGCAGAGGAGAGGATGTTGCGCAGGGCGCCTGCCGACTGGCGGGCGCGCTGCTGCAGACGCGGCGACAGATCGCTATAGAGGCGGCGCGCCAGACTCTCCTCGTGCTTGAGCGTATTCAGTCCGGCATGTTTTCCGGCGGCGACGCGATTGGGATAGGCGGAAAACGAGGACGGTGTCACCGACACGATGCGGTTGTTCAGCACGGAAAACGATTGCGTCAGATGATGACCTTCAAGGCGCAACCCCCAGGCGCCGGTCTCGGCCGGAGCGCCGAAGACGGAAAATGAGAAACGCTCCGAGGAACGCAGCCCGGCAGCGTTGCCGCTTGCCGCCAATACATCCTGCAGCAGCATGACATTGCGCGTCTTCTCGATGCCGAGTGGGGAGAACATGGCGGCAAGCAAGTCCCAGGCCGCCGCCTTCTGTTCGCGCGTCATCTGTTCAAGACGCAGCCCGGGTTTGATGAAGCCGCCGATGCCGAAATAATTCCAGTTGCGCCATTCCGGGCCGCTCCAGGCAAAGCTCGCCGTTCTGTGTTGCTCGGGGTCCAGTTTGACGAGAAAAGCGCGCGTGCGCGCGAGCAGCTCAGTGGCGGGACCGAGGCCCGCATCATGGGAAGCGGCGGCGACGGGTAGAGCCGCGGAACCGATCAGAGCCGTGGCGGACTTTAGCAGCTCACGCCGGTCGATCAGGGGGCATCGGTCGAATGCGGGTGCGTCGGGCAGGCTCAGATTTGACACCGGGGGTTCCTCGCAACGCCAGATGAGGAATTTTCGTCAAACTTTACTGAATTGCCGCACGTCTTGTTAGGGATGATCGAACTTCCTGCGGCCCGCGGCGATCCGACGGCAGGCTGATTAGTCATCCCTCAATGCTTTTGTTGAGAATGCCGTCGCAACAAACGGCAAGCAAATCAAACGTTGGTGTAGCCACCAGCGGCAAGGATGGGACAGGGCCATGCACAAACTTTTGACGATAGGCGCCGCAGTGGTCGGCCTTGCTGTATTCTGCGTCGCCGTGGTCGTGACGGCGCTGCCGACGAGCGCAGAGGCGGATAATAAAAACAGCGCCATCGCCGTGGACGAAATCGGCAGACTTACTGCCGACTCCGGTTTTGGCACGACCCGCACAGACCATGGCGCTCCAGGCGCCTATGAACGTTACGGGACGTATTATGCCCCGCCGCTTGCCTATTACGGACCCGGGAGCCCCGGTTGCTATTGGCACTGGCGGCGGGTGTGGGACGGCAACATGTGGCGTCAGCAACACGCTTACATGTGTTACTGAATGCCCCCTATCGAACCGGATGCGGCGGCCGAGCACCGGATGCACCAGCGAGGCGATGCGCCAAAGAGGTCAATCATCCAGCTCAAGCCGCAAAGCTGAACAAACTGACAGCTTCGCTGTTCGCGCAAGAAGCCGCTGGCTTTCAAACTTTCGCCAGATTATGCGCGCCTCTTTGCACACGGCGCGCTAAGGTTTAGACTGTTTCGATCAGCGGGATCGGCGTCGCGCCGATGGATCCTGGGAGATCACCATGAAAAAGCCTCTGCTTGCACTCGCCACTGCGGCGGTTCTTGCCACCGCAATCCTGGCGCCGACCGCGGCTGACGCACGCTGCCGCGGCTGCGCAGTCGGACTGGGCGTTCTCGGCGGCGTCATTGTCGGAAGCGCCATTGCCGGCGCCTACGCCTATCCGCGCACTTATTACCCGGCGCCCGGATACGAACCTTATTACGCCTACTATGCACCGGCACCGGTCGCTTGCCCGGGCGGTTATTGGGCCCGCCGTCCGATCTATGACCGCTGGGGCAACATCGTGGGCTACAGCCGGCCGCGTTGGTTCTGTCCACCGTACTGAAGTCTAAAACTCCAAGCTCTCTCCTACCCGGCAGAAGTCCCGCTGCCGGGTTTTCATTTCGATGGCCCGGTCTGCAAGCGGCCAAGCAGGGCGGCCGATGGCCAGCAGTCCGGCTTCATTCCTTGAGATTTTTGATAGGCGCCGACTGCAAGCCGTGTACGCATGCCGGCCTTGCCATCCACCTTGTCGCGGTAGAAACCGAGCGTGGCCAGGCGGCGCTGCATCTCCTCGACTTGGCGCGTTTGAAGTTGCACCACCGGTTGCCACGGCACGCGAAAGCCGGATCCGCCGGCAATGCGCTGGGCCAAATGGCCCACGAACAGCACGTAAAGATCGGAAAAATTGTAATCCTTGAGGACATAATAATTTTTCATGATCAGGAACGACGGTCCGTAAATGCCGGCCGGCATCAACAGCGACGCCGGCTGCTCAAGCAGATCCACGGCCAACTCGCCGCCTTGCACGGGAAGGTAGCCGGCGTCCCGCCAGCGTCCGAGCGGCCAAACGCGATCCGGGTCGGCCTGGGTGCAGTCCGCTTCCGGCGGCGCGCGCACTTCCATGAACCATGGCCGGCCGCGTTGCCAGCCTTTGGCGGCAAGCTGGTTGGCCGCCGAGGCCAAAGCATCCGGTACCGACGTCCAGATGTCGACGCGACCGTCGCGATCGAAATCAACGCCATGGGTGTAGAACTCGCTGGGCAAAAGCTGGGTGAGGCCCATGGCGCCGCCCCAGGACGAACGCAGATGCGCGCGCGGTATGCCGTCCTGCAGCATCTTCAAGACCAAAAGCAGCTCCTGCCGAAAGAAATCCTTGCGGCGGCCGACATAGGCCTGGGTGGCAAGCACGCGCACGGCATCGTGCGGCGGCTGATAGGTCCCGAAAGCGGTCTCGCGACCCCAGAGGGCGAGCTGTATTTCGGGCGGAACCCCGAAGCGACGCTCGATGCCGGCGAGCGTGACACGGTGCTGCACGGCGAGCTTTTTGCCTTGTGCGGCCAATCTGGCCAGATGCGTCTCGCGCAAATATTGCGCCGGCGTCAGCACAAACTCCGGCTGGCCGGGCTCGGCTCCAGCCGGACGGGTTGCATGCAGCAGATCGGGAAGACTGTAATCGGGCTCAAGACCGCGGATCGCCGCCTCGAAGGTCGGCCGGGCGACGCCAAGCGCGGCGGCCTCAGGCCACAGCGCATGCAGGAAGGACCGAAAGGCAGCCTCGCCGCGGGCCTGAAGCGGCAGCAGCGGTGCGAGCAATGCCAGCACGGTCAGGATGTCTCGCAGCGATCGCAGCATGTGTCATGGTCGCCGACGATGCGGGCAAAACGGTGATCGCCGGCGGATGACCGACGCGAGAGGCGTGTCAATGGCGGTCCGGATGACCCGCACCGCACACCGGCGGGCTGAGCCGCCCGACACCCGCAATGCCGATCGCGGACAGAATGAAAAGACCGTGAATGATGGCTCGCCACATGACGCCGGTCGGCGTGTAGGTGGACCCCTCGGTGCCCAGCGAGCCAGCGTAGATGAAGGTGCGCAAGAGGTGAATCGACGAGATGCCGATAATCGCCATGGCGAGCTTGATCTTGAGCACGCTGGCGTTCACGTGGCTCAGCCATTCCGGCTGGTCGGGGTGTTTCTCAAGCTCCAGCCGCGAGACGAAGGTCTCGTAGCCGCCGACAATCACCATGATGAGCAGGTTGGAGATCATCACCACGTCGATCAAGCCGAGCACGACCAGCATGATCTCCTGCTCGGAAAACTTCATCGCTCCGAGGACCAGATGCCAAAGCTCCTTGAGAAACAGCACGACATAGACGCACTGCGCCACGATGAGACCAAGGTAGAGCGGAAGCTGCAGCCAGCGCGAACCGAAAATCAGCTGCGGCAAGGGGCGCAGGCCTTCGCGAATTTGCTGCGGCGGAACCGGCGTATCGGCGGCCATCGACATGGCGGCGGACTCCAGCGACCGGAGCGGGGATGCTCCCGATGCGCGGTCTATACGCGATTCGCCGCGCTGCGCCCATGTCGAGACGGGCGCAATTGCGAAGATATCAGCGGGAAAATTTTTTGTATTTGATGCGCGTCGGCATGGGTGAATCGGTGCCGAGCCTCCGCATCTTGTCTTTTTCGTAATCCTGGAAATTGCCTTCGAACCACTCGACGTGGCTGTCGCCTTCGAAGGCAAGGATATGGGTGGCGATGCGGTCGAGGAACCAGCGGTCGTGGCTGATGATCACCGCACAGCCGGCGAAATCTTCCAGCGCCGCCTCCAGCGCACGCAAAGTATCGACATCGAGATCGTTGGTCGGCTCGTCCAATAACAATACATTGGCGCCCGACTTGAGAATCTTGGCGAGATGCACGCGGTTGCGCTCGCCGCCGGAGAGCTGCCCGACCTTTTTTTGCTGGTCGGCGCCGCGAAAGTTGAACGCGGCACAATAGGCGCGGGAATTGACCTCGCGCTTGCCCAGCTGCAGCTGGTCGAGTCCGCCGGAAATTTCCTCCCATACCGTCTTGTCGGGATCGAGCGTGTCGCGCGATTGATCGACATAGCCCAGCCGTACCGTGGCGCCGATACGGATGGTGCCCGCGTCGGGCTTCTCCTGTCCGACGATCATGCGGAACAGCGTGGTCTTGCCGGCGCCGTTGGGGCCAATCACGCCGACGATCCCTCCGGGCGGCAGTTTGAAGCTGAGATCGTCAATCAGCAGCTTGTCGCCGTAGCCTTTGCGCAGGTGCTCGAATTCGATCACATCCTGGCCAAGCCGCTCGGCCACCGGAATGATGATCTGGGCGCTTTGCGCCTGCTTCTCCGCCGCCTGGGCGAGCAGTTCCTCATAGCGCTGATAGCGCGCCTTGGATTTGGCCTGACGCGCGCGCGGGCTGGCGGCGATCCATTCGCGCTCGCGCGCAAGCGTGCGCTGGCGCGCCTCCTCCTCGCGGCCTTCCTGTTCGAGCCGCTTCTGCTTCTGCTCGAGCCAGGACGAATAGTTGCCCTGATAGGGAATGCCGCGCCCGCGATCGAGTTCGAGAATCCAGCCGGTCACGTTGTCGAGAAAATAGCGGTCGTGGGTGACGATCAGAATGGCGCCGGGATAGTTGCGCAGGTGGCCTTCGAGCCAGAGCACCGATTCAGCGTCGAGATGGTTGGTCGGCTCGTCCAGCAGCAACAGGTCGGGCTGCTCCAGCAACAGGCGGCAAAGCGCCACCCGCCGCTTCTCTCCCCCGGAGAGCGTCCGTACGTCGGCGTCGTCGGGCGGGCAACGCAGGGCATCCATGGCCTGGTCGATCTTGGAGTCGAGATCCCACAGGCCCTTGGCCTCGATTTCGTCCTGCAGCCGCGTCATCTCCTCGGCCACGTCCTCGGAGTAATTGGCGGCAAGCTCGTTGTAGCGGTCGAGAATGGCCTTCTGCGCCGCCACCCCCAGCATCACATTTTCGCGAACCGTCTTGGCGGGATCGAGCTCGGGCTCCTGCGGCAGGTACCCGACGCGCACGCCCTCCGCCGCCCACGCCTCGCCGGAATACTCCTTGTCGAGGCCGGCCATGATGCGCAAGAGCGTTGATTTGCCTGCGCCATTCACGCCCAGGACGCCGATTTTCGCGTCCGGATAGAACGACAGATTGATGTTATCGAGCACCTTGCGGTTGCCCGGATAGACCTTGGTCAGGCCGTGCATGTGATAGACGAATTGACGCGCCATTGGAGAGGCCGGGTTGCGCGGGGGTGCGTTATGAGGGAAAGTGCGGGTTATGTAGCGCCCTGCGGCATGGGCTGCAAGCGCGGCCCGCCGGGACGGGCGGAGAAACCTCCCGGGCGCGGGGTTTACGGGGTTGGCGTTGTCAGAGTTGCGGGCGTTCGACCGCGTGTTTCCGTGGGTCGCGTGTTTCCGTGGGTAGTGTGAGAGCCATACCTGTCGTGCTTATATGCGCCATATGCGCCGCGCTGAGCGGGCTCAGAGGCGCGAACACGGCGGAGTCGCAGGCCCCGGCGCTGAACCATGCAACGCGCGACGGCGCGTACCACAGCCGTGACCTCCCATCAAAGACGGAACTGGCCAACCGCTTCGCCGACATCAAGCGGGGGTCGTGGCAGATCAGGGCCACGGCTGCAAAATTCGTCCCCCTCCCCCCTGACGCCCCGCCGGAAGTGCGTGCAGCGCGCATGAAACTTGCTGCGGCCATGCATTCCTATGAATTGGCGGAAAATCAGGCGCAAATGCACCGGGACCGGCTCAATCTGTTGATCGAGCTGACGCCTCAGGAGGCGCAACGGTTCGAGATGCTGATAACCCGACTGGCGAAGATGCAGGCGACGATCATGAGATTGATGCAGCCGATGAACGAAACCGGCGATGCACTGCTCACCCACAACACCCCGGCCAACGCGAGATGGAGCGCAAGCCACTGACGGCGCTTGGCCCAGGCCGGTAATTGACGACTAACGGTGATCACGAAAATCACGGGCGCAGCCGCAAACCGGCAATACATTTTAATGTAATTCCGCCGAGAATTCTCGCCGCAATCCGGCGCTCCTCACCAGGAGAACAAGCCCATAGTTCGGCCAACGAGCCGATGGAGAGCGCGTCATGGTTAAGGCCAGATTTTTGAGCCTGTTGCGAGCCTGGATCGGCTATCAGCGCATGCTGGCGCGGCGTCTGTTCGACCCCTATCGACCGGAGCAATATTATATGCGCGGCCCAGGCCCGCGCTGGCACCAAAAGCACGACCACACGCAAGCCTAATCGCGCCCATCGACCGGCGGCGTCTGCCACTGCCGAACGGATGCCGCGCCGGACGGGATGCCGTCGGCCGGATGCCGTCGGCGGCGCTCCGCCTTTCCGGACAAAGTCAAGCCACAGAACGTGCAATATCGACCCGCTCAGGGCGCTCTTGTCTTGCAGGCCGCGGCTGGTACGGTTAACGGATGCTTCAGGCCGGCCTTCGGGCCGGCCGCAGCGTTCGGGGGCAAAGGATGGCATACCGCTGCGCGATTCTCGACGACTATCAGAACGTCGCCCTGCAGGTGGCGGATTGGTCGAAAATCAAGGACCAGGTCGAACTCAAAGTGTTCAACGAGGCGATCGGGCCGCCGGACAAGCTCATCGCCGCGCTCAAAGGCTTCCACATCGTCTGCCTGATGCGGGAGCGAACGCCGTTTCCGCGCAACGTGATCGCGGCGCTCCCCGAGCTGAAGCTGATCGTCACCAGCGGCGCCCGCAATGCGGCCATCGACGTGGCGGCGGCGGCGGAGCGCGGCATTCCGGTCTGCGGCACCGACAGCCACGGGCAACCGACCGCGGCCTTGACCATCGGCCTGATGCTGGAGCTGACACGCCGCATCGGGTTCGAGAACGCCAACCTGAAAGGAGGTGCGCGCTGGCAGAGCACGCTCGGCATCGAGCTTTACGACAAGACGCTCGGGGTGATCGGGCTGGGCAAGCTCGGCAGCAAGGTGGCGCAGATCGCACAGGCGCTGGACATGAAAGTCATCGCCTGGAGCCAGAATCTGACCGAAGACAAAGCCCGCGCAGCCGGTGCGCGGCTGGTCAGCAAGGAGGAGCTGTTCCGTCAGTCAGACTTCATCACCGTGCATTTGCAATTGAGCCAGCGGACGCGGGGGCTGATCGGGGCGGCGGATTTGGCGCTGATGAAACCGACCGCCTATTTCATCAACACGTCGCGCGGACCGATCGTGGACGAAAAGGCACTGCTCGAGGTTTTGCAAGGACGGAAAATCGCCGGTGCCGGGCTCGACGTTTACGACGTCGAACCGCTGCCCCTCGACCACCCGTTCCGCAAACTGGACAACACTGTGATTACACCGCACCTCGGCTACGTGACGCGGGAAAATTACCAGCGCTTCTACGGGCAGATGGTGGACAACATACGGGCGTGGCTGGACGGAAAACCGGTGCGGGTGATCCCGGCAAAGTGAAAGCGAGAGACGCCAAACGAGGGGGAAATGAGCACGTATTTTCTTTGCAGCTATCAGTCCGCGAAAGGGCCGCGCGCCGGTGTGGTGGTGGGCGAGACCGTGTTCGATGCCGAGACGCTGACGCGCAAGGCGGCCTATGCGACGGTGCTGGGCATTCTCAACGACTGGCGCCGGGCCGAGGGCAGCCTGCGCAAGGCCGCGGCAGCGGCAGCCAAACGCAAAGCCAAGGGCCGGCCGCTCAACCGCACCAGGCTGCTGGCGCCGGTGCTGTGGCCGTCGGCGATCTACTGCGCCGGCGCCAATTACACCGACCACATGCTGGAGATGGCGCGGCTGCAAAACATCCCCCCCGCTCCCGATCCGCACGAGGTGGGGCTGAAACCGTGGCACTTCATCAAGGCTTCGCGCACCGTGACCGGCCACCAGGCCACCATCGAGCTGCCCGCGGCGTCAAAAGCGATCGACTGGGAGGCGGAACTGGGCGCCGTGATCGGCCGTCCGGCAAAAAACGTTCCCATCGAGAAGGCGCTCGATTA
>Ga0073932_1007762_pt1 | contig 10221 bp, 8 predicted proteins | sample DewCreD2012metaG_FD_76967 | JGI IMG/M metagenome (GOLD analysis project Ga0073932, IMG submission 76967) | Hot spring sediment bacterial and archeal communities from British Columbia, Canada, to study Microbial Dark Matter (Phase II) - Dewar... ...
AACTTCGAATACTTTCTCTCCTGTGGGTTGCCTGGCAAGGTAGAAGGAGAACGCTATAAAAAATCGCCAGAAATCGTTAAACAATTACTGCAAAACTGGCCTAAATTCAAAGCTCCAGCAAAATACATCGTCTTTAAACGCTGGGACAGGCTGGAGGAGAAGGACAACCCTGAGGTGGTGATATTCTTCGCCCGCCCCGATGTCCTGGCAGGACTTTATACGCTGGCTAATTATGATACCGCCGACCCCAATGCAGTTATAACTCCCATGGGTTCAGGCTGCTCTTCCATTGTGCAAAATCCGTATCTGGAAAAAGACTCGCCACACCCCCGGGCGATTATCGGGATGTTCGATCCTTCAGCCCGTCCATACGTCGCCGATGATGAGCTCAGTTTCGCTGTACCAATGAACAAATTCAAAGATATGGTCGGCAACATGGAAGAGAGCTTCCTGATTACAGGCACCTGGAAAACAATGCAAAGGCGTATCAAATAAGCGGATTAACCAGCCATACCAGTAAGCTTGCGACCCCGAAGCTGACCGCAACCAGCTTCAATATCTGTTCCCCGGGAATCTCTGAGGGTAACATTAATTCCCAGGGAGCGTAATTGCTTTTCAAATTCGATTGCCTGCTTCAATGTCGCCGGGCGAAACTCTGTGCCGGTTGGATTTCCGATAATCAGGTTCACCGAGCAATTCAAACCTTTCAACAGGTTTGCCAGTGCGCGCGCCTGTGACAGTGAATCGTTTACTCCCTGAAAAAGGGCGTATTCAAAGGTAGGGCGCCTTCCGGTTAACTCCAGATACTCACGGGTTGCTTGAATCAGTTGGTCAAGCGGATATTTGCGATTTATTGGCATTAACCTGTTTCTTAACTCGTTGTCCGGCGCATGCAGGGAGACCGCCAGTTCGACATGCAGGTTCTCCCGTGCCAGCCGCTTTATTCCAGGAACCAGTCCAGCAGTGGAAAGGGTAATCTGGCGAGCTCCCAGACCCAGACCTTCTTTTGAATTCATAATTTCGAGGGCTACCCGCACATTTTCATAATTCGCCAGCGGTTCTCCCATCCCCATCAATACAACATTGGTCACCGGGCGACGTTGGATTTCCAGATTTTTTCCTTCCTGCTCCATGCTCACCCGCCGGGCAAAGAACAGTATCTGCTCCAGGATTTCGCCGGGGAACAGGTTGCGTTCAAATCCCTGCTGTCCAGTCGCGCAAAAACGGCAACCAAGCGCACACCCTGCCTGTGTGGAGACGCAGACAGTTCTTCTTTCACGGCTAAAACCGGTGGAGTCGTAAATCATAAAGGTGGACTCTACCGTCCTACCGTCCCGCAGACGAAACAGGATTTTACTCGTCCGGCCGTCTGCAGTTAACCTTTCTTCCAGTGCTTCAAGGGTGAGAAAAGCAGTCTGTGCCTGCAATCGTTCACGCAACTGCTGAGGCAGATTGCACATTTCAGCGTAAGAAGAAACAAATTTATGGTATATCCATCCTGAAAGCTGGGCAGCCCGGTATTCCGGCTCCCCCATCTCCAGGATCAACCGGCGCAGTTCTGGGTAAGTGAGATCAAGTATTTTAACGTTGTTTTTACTCAACATAATAATATTCCACAGATATTGTACAGGATTATCACTGCAGTCTCAAAAATTTCGAAGAAATGTTTCACCACTTAACTGCGGGTAACATGCGTGGATTTATCGCATGTTTCACATTCTTTCAGGTTTTCGCAGGGTTCCAGGTGGATGATCACACTGGCACGCGGAAACTGGGACTGGATCTCTTTCTCTATCTTATCAGCCAGAGCGTGGGCTACCTCAATACTGGTATCCTGGCAAACTACCAGATGAAAATCAATGAATCGGTCAGAGCCAGCTTTGCGTGTGCGCATCTTATGAAATTCCAGATAGTCTCCCGCATGCTTACGAATGATTGCTTTGATTTTTTCTTCCTCCGCCTGCGGCAGGCTAACATCCATCAAATCCCTGACCGATTTCCAGATCAGATTTATTCCCGCTCTCAGGATTAGCAGGGCAACGATGATCGCCATCACGGGATCCAGTATTTTAATGCCTGTAAAGCGGATAATGACCAGACCACCCAAAATGCCAAGGGAGGTAAGTACATCCGTCCGCAGATGCCAGGCATCGGCTTCCAGGGCGATGCTTTCGGTTTTTTTCGCCGTTTTCAACAACAGGTTAGAAATAAAATAGTTGGCAATGACCGAAACCACCATCACCACGATACCCAGATTGACATCCTCCAGAACAATCCCGTGCACCAGTTTCAGATAGGCTTCCCGAATGATTAAGAACGAAGCTACGAGGATTAACAGTGCTTCAACAGCTCCCGAAATATTCTCGAGCTTACCGTGTCCATAATAATGAGTTTGATCCGGAGGCTGGCTGGACTTTCGAACGGAAAAGAAAGCTATTACCGCCGCAATCAGGTCTATCCCTGAGTGTATGCCCTCAGAAACCACACTGACTGAACCAATCAGCAAACCAACGGTCAGCTTGGATATCAGCAGGACAGTATTGGAAAGAACCGAAAGAGAAGCCACCCGGCTTTTTTCCCGGTTTAATTTTTGAATTTCCGTTTGATCCTGTTTCATTGATGTTTGAGTATGATTCCTTATAAAGAAATTTCAGGGACAACTTAAAGAATATGCTATCCAGGGGACTTTTTTCAAGGAATGGTTGTAGAAGACCCTTTCAAACCGCAGGAAATCAGGTGCCAGATATGGTAATCCAGATCACAGCCACCAGTACTCCAACCACTGCCCCCATGAAAACCTGGAAGGGGGTATGCCCGATAAACTCCCGCAACTCCTTTTCAATATCCAATTTGGCACCTTTGACCAGCCTGTTAATAATCGCCGACTGCTGCCCTACCGATTGCCTCACACCAGCAGCATCATACATCACGATCACTGCCAGAACTACTGCGATGCTGAAGGCGACGGAATTCACACCAAAAATCATCGCGATGGAAGTAGCCAGCGCACATACAATTGCAGTATGAGAGCTGGGCATGCCGCCGCTGGTGACAAAATAATTCCAGGCAACCCTTTTTTCCTGTACCAGAACAACCAGCACCTTGAGAATCTGAGCGATTGCCCAGGCAGATGCCGAAATAATCAATACCTTATTGCTGACAATATCTCCTAACAAGCTGGAAAACTCCATCTGGATTGACGTAATCATTATATAAAATCAGGTTTCGGAATCTGCTATCCTGCGCTGACACCCGGTTCAAAATGTAATCACAGTGATAGTGCAGATCGCAAACAGATTTCAAACTTTCCGTAATAGCCCGTTGAAAAAGTTAAAACTGCAACCGCTTCTTCCACTGATCAAGATAATGAACAACCTCTTCATCACTGATATCTCGCCAGGTGCGGAAAAAATCTGCCAGAAAAAATCGGGACATATTTGCCACCGCACAGGTCACAATCTTATCTGTTACCTGAGCAACCCTCCGATAACCTGCTGCCGATGCTACCGGTACTGCTACAACCACATCTCCTGCCAGGCGATGTTTCACTGATTCTACAGCTACACTCATGGTGATGCCCGAAGCCAGACCATCATCAACAATGATCGCCGTTTTTCCAGTCAATCTGGAAGACGGCAGGTTACCTTTATATTTTAATCTGCGCTGCCGGACAGTCTGCTTCACCGATTCCAGTTCAAACTCAATTTGTTCCCTGGTCAATCCATCCCGCTTTATTATTTCCTCATTAATCACCGCCGTTCCGTCATCGGCTACGGCACCCAGCCCCCCTTCAGGATTAAGAGGCGAAGCCAGTTTGCGACACACAATAATATCCAGGTCTGCTTTGATCGCCGCGGCGATCTCCATGCCGATGGGAACCCCACCATTGGGGATTGCCAGTACAACAGTGGAAGGTGACGCATATGGGGCAAGTTGAAGTGCCAGCTTGCGCCCGGCATCTCTGCGATTTTCAAAAAGTATTCTGGATGCTGTTAATTCCGTTTTTGCCTCCTCAAAATACACATTTTAACCCTATTTCAAGCATGGTTCAAAATTGATTCCAGCCACAACTGATCAGGCGATGATTCTGGATGCATTCACATCTACAACTCCCAGATCAGTAAGCCGTAATTCGGGTATCACCGGAAGTGCCAGAAATGATAATGTAGAGAAAATGGAATCCAGACCTGATCCAAGCAGGTGTGCGTATTCCTCCAGTTTTTCCAGTTTACCTGCTACCCCTTCCAGTGGATCGCGTGACAGGAGGCCTCCTACTGGCAACGGCAGGGCTGCAAGTACTGCATCTCCCTGTACCGCTACCAGTCCTCCCTGCATCCTTTCAATTTCCCTGATGGCTACCATGATTTCATGGTCGCTTACCCCGGCTGCAACAATATTGTGTGCGTCATGGGCAATCGAAGTCGCCAGAGCTCCCTTCTTCAAACCCAGTCCACTAACCAGCCCTTTACCGATATGACCCGTAGCATGATGCCTTTCCACCACTACCAGCTTCAAAATATCCCGTTCTACATCTGATTCGAGGTATCTATCTCCGGGGATAATGGTCATATCTCGCCGGCGGGTGATAATCTGTCCGGGGACAATCTCAATTACCGGGAAAGTATCTCCTCTGGCGAGCAGTTTAAGGTCTTCCTCTCCGAACTCAGCCAGTTTGACCGAGCTTTCCAGATCCTTTACAGATTTAGTAACGGGCGAAAAGAGGGCTTTTCCCTTCTCTGCAACCAGTCTACCCTCAAAGAATACCCTGTCTATACCCAAATCGGATAAATTTTCAATGACCACCACATCAGCGCGGTATCCGGGAGCGATCGCCCCCAACCCCTTAAGGTGGAAATAGGTGGCTGGATTGATAGTCACAGCCTGAATCGCCCTGATCGGATCCAGTCCCAGATGAATAGCCCTGCGTACGACTGCGTCAATATCACCGTCTTTAAATAAATCCAGGCAATTCCGGTCATCTACGACGAGCATGCACCTGTAAAATGTTCTTTCTGCAAGCAGTGGCAGCAGGGTCTCCAGATTTTTCTCGGATGAACCCTCCCGTACCATGATCCAGAGCCCTCTGCGTATTTTTTCCCTCGCTTCTTCCAGAGATGTGGATTCATGATCCGACATTATCCCCGCAGAAATATATGCGTTCAATTCCTTACCCATCAGACCCGGTGCATGGCCATCTACAATTTTGCCACACGCCAGCCCGATTTTCTGCATTATCTGAGCATCACCCCTGATTACGGCCGGATAGTCCATCACCTCGCCAAGCCCGAAACAATTTCGTAAACGCAACAGCCTGCTTATTTCTGCAAGACCTATTACCGCTCCCGCAGTTTCCAGATTACTGGAAGGCACGCATGAAGGCGCCATCAGGAATAGATTTAACGGCAGGTAATTTGAGTTTTCCAGATAATAGTGAATACCGGTCAAGCCGCTGACATTGGCGATTTCGTGCAAATCAGTAACCACGGTAAGGGTACCCCGTGGTACAACTGCGCGAGCGTATTCTCCAACATCCAGCATGGAACTTTCCAGATGCGTGTGCCCATCGATAAAGGCAGGTGCTAAATACCTGTTTTTCAGGTCTATAACCTCTTTTGCGGTATCGTAGTCGCCAATTCCAGCAATTCTACCACCTGATATTGCCACGTTTCCCCGTTCGATTCTTCCTGTAAAGACATTGATAATCCTGGCATTCTTTAACAGCAAATCGGCGAGTTGATTTCCCAGGGCAATGCTACCAGAAAGTACCTTCTCCGTTGACATGGTTAACTTTCCTTCACATAACGAATATCCGGCAGGTTGCGATAATGCTCCCGCCAATCTATCCCATACCCGACGATAAACCGATCCGGAATAGAAAACCCCAGATAATCAATTTTTACGGGTACCTGTCTTCTGGATGGTTTATCAATCAGGGCGCACAGTTTCAGTGATGCAGGAGCTTTGTTTCTCAGGTAATCCAACAGATAGCAGGTGGTCAAACCCGTATCAACAATATCCTCAACTACCAGTACATGACGATCTGCGATACTGATCGGAATATCATGCACCAGAGTCACCTTTCCGCTGGTACTGGTTCCGGTTCCATAACTGGCAAGGCGGATAAAATCCACTTCCAGCGGTATATCAAGGTTTCGGATGAGATCAGCCAGAAAGATAAAAGAACCCTTTAAAATGCCGATCAGCAGGGGATTTTTATCCCGGTAATCTCTCTGGATCTCCTCAGCCAATCTGCTAACCGCAGATCTGATTTCCTCCTCACCCAGCAGTGGCACCAGTTCAGGTTGAATATCACCCATAGCTTTTGAAATTATACTGCTACTTAAATGACTCTACAAGATATTTTCATCGATTGTTAATGTTCTATGATTTTGGTCAGTAGATAAGTGATCAGGGAAAATGTCAGTATGCAGGAAGAACTGACATTGAACAGGAAAGAACAGAAGAGGTTAAAGGTTATTAATAAGGAGCAGGAAACTACCCGGGGCTATCTATAGATGCTGCGAGAGATTATGCTACAGCAAAGAGTCATGACATTTTTACTGATATTTTCCCTTGACAACAGCAAAAATAACAATGTTTTGCAGAAGATATTTAAACGGACTAAAATGATGTTCAGCATAACTTAATTTTCATCTAATTATTAAATAAAATAAAAATAATATGAAACACATCAGATACTCCCTGCATTCAGCTACCCGCCTATCTTTTCTCAGTGAGAAATTATCTCCCAGAGTATCTCTTTTCTTCATCGCAATTGCCATGCAGCTCATCGCATCAGGAATCGCAGGGGCTGCTTTCGTTCTCAGATCAGGCTATCTGTGGATATTGAGTGCTGTGATCTGGTCGATCTGGTTCATCATGCTGTTTCTGGTTGTCTTTCCGGGAACAGACCGAATATTCAGCGATATACGTAGATTTTTGAATAATTCAGCCATCATGATTCTTACTATCGTTTTGTTTTTGGGTATTCTGGAATTGATCGCCTTCGGCGCATTTTTTCCCCGTTATCTCTCTTCTATTCCCAACCAGAGTCTGAGATCTCTGGTAGAGGAACTCGGTAACGGATTTCAATACACCGATGGCACAGCACTCTGTCATCAGGCAGTTGATAATTTACTGGCAGGAAAAAACCCTTACGCCAATCCCAATATCACCGAAGCTCTGCAAAAATATTCTGTGGATTACTTCAGAGTAACGCCATTGAGAAAAGGAGCTTTTGCCGATGTTTTTCCTTATCCTTCCAGATCACAACTGGATCAAATTGAAAAAGCTGCCGCCCAGGATTCAGCCATCCCTCCCGAAATTGAGACGAAATTCTCTTACCCTGCTGGTTCATTCTTGCTTCCTCTTCCTTTTTTAATCGCCGGAGTGAGCGACCTGCGCCTTATATATGCTCTTTTTGTGATTGCCGGGCTGGCCTATGCCACCTTTCTTATTCCTTCTCCCAAAAGGCTTCTTTTCATTGGAGCTTGCTTGATCAGCCTGGAACTCTGGAACAGTCTGGCAGGAGGAGAGACTGGCTGCCTGATTTTTCCCCTTCTGCTTGTTTCCTGGATAACGATTAACAGGAACCGGTGGCTATCTCTGATCCTCCTCGGTTTAGCCGCAGCTACCAAGCAGACTGCCTGGTTGTTCCTGCCCTTCTACTTTATCCTGCTTTACAGAAAATCCGGTTTAAAAAACGCTATTTATAGTTTGATGGCAGTTGCCGGTATTTTTGCCGCATTAAATGCCTATTTTATTATCACTGAACCAGGACTCTGGATTGAATCTCTGCTGGCTCCGTTTATTGATCCTATGTTTCCGCTGGGAGTAGGGCTGGTCACACTGGTCACCAGCGGGATAATGCCTGGCATCCCTCCAATTATATTCACCTCACTTGAAGTAGCAGTTTTTACTGCCTGTATAATCTGGTACTATTATGCTGGTTTTAAATACCCTCATTCTGGCGTGATTCTAGCTATTCTACCATTTTTCTTTGGCTGGCGCAGTCTATGGAGCTACTTTTTCTATGCCTCGATCATACTGCTAGCCGGGATTCTTTGTGATAACAATCAGCCTGCATATTCAGATGTAAATTAACTGGCGATCGGGCATATATTTAACCGTTTACAATCATACACTTAGGCCGGAAATAGTTATCATTTTCGCATTATTAATAATTATTTTCTTACGCCAGTCGCGCATTCCGGATGGAGAACGGCAAATGGCGGTCGATTACGAATTGAACTAATCTATTTTAACGAGATGTTTGTATTTAGCCGTCTTGGGATCATGGTTTCGGAAATGGGCGATGCGGATTCTCTTCATCTTGCCATTTTCCATGTTATACAGCACCCAGTTGGTCATAATACTGATATCGCCTTTTTTTCTCGGCTGACCCGAGCCAGGTGGCGCATCCCGGAATGTATGAAATTCAGTGTAGAGTTCAGCAAATACCAGATCACCATTCGAGATAAAATCACCCAGCTCAAGTATTTCCCGCGTATGCTGGTGCAGGGCTTTTTAATTTGCCGCAAATTCTTCGGGTCCGTGTAATGTCCGCGCCGGGAACTGAAGGCCGTAGGCATTATCAAAATATTCCACTGTGATATCCGGAGCAAAGTAGCTGGTTACCTTTTCGTATCTCATGTTGTTGAAATGGTCAATATATTCGAGATACTCTTTTCTATCCATTCTTTCCTCCTGAATGATTTTTCTATCGTATATGAACTTTAGTATATTACTGGCATCAGCGGACGTCAACAATCAGCAAAATTGAAAGGGAATTTTTCTCAAGAAACACTTTGAAATAAGTTTTGTACGAAGGTCGATATTTTGACGCATTGTAAGGGGGTTCTCCCTCACCGGGAGAACCCCCTGTCTGATTTTCCTGAATTAGCTAAAGAGCTGCTCGATTAATGGGGATCCATCCAGAAGTTCTCCGTATCCCAGCGGATGAAACCGTGTTTGTAGATTTCATGATGCACATAGGGATACTGCACTGTAGTCGCGGGTACCCACCATAGCGGGCACAGCCTGGCTTCTACGTAGAGATGGCGCATCAAATCAGCAGTCGCTGCTTCTTGTTGGGCCTTATCGGCAATGAGCACAACTTCCTTATCTTTCTGCTGCTGGTAGGGTGTTCTTCCAAAGCTGGCAAGATTGGATTTGGGATCAATGCTGAACCAGGAGATGTACATCTCAAGGTTGGTGTTGTTCATCCCGTAGAACATGTAAGCCAGATCTTTCCAGCCGGTGCCGAAGACGCTGGCAAAGTATCTGCCGGGATCCGCTACATCCAGTTCGGTCTTAAAACCAGCCTGATCCAGGTACTGCTTGAGCGCCTGACCGGCATCAATGCTGGCGGGTACATTTTGAATCAATATCTGAATTGGCAAACCGTTGGGATAACCGGCTTCAGCCAGCAGTTGCTTGGCTTTGGCGGGATTGTAACTCCTCACAGGCAGGTCAGGAATATAACCCCACTCCGTTGACGGAGCAATCTGCGGCAGTGGCTTGTAGAAACCCAGACCTAGTGCATTGGCAATTGCGTTCTTGTCAATGGCGTACTCAAGCGCTTCTCTCAAACGCTTGTCCTGCCACTTGGAGTTGGGATCTTTAGTATTGGGGAAGAGAGCCTGAGGTAAACCTGGCCAGTAATGCTGGACAACAAAACCTTTGGCTGCCAGCTCCTTCCAGTCCTTGGCGGCACTGCCCTGCAGCCAGGCATCCACATTACCGGACTGGAGCAGCAGAGAGGCAGTGGTGGAATCAGGCACGATGCTGAATTCCAGGCCATCCAGATAGGGTTTGCCAGGCTGCCAGTAGTTTTCAAATCTTACCCAGGAAATCCTGGCATCCCGCTTGTATTCCTTCAGCTTGAAGGGACCGGTGCCCACCACGTGATCAACTGCCCAGGCAATACCCTTCTCATTGGTGGTGGTAGCATCTCCGCCGGTTGCCTGCATCCATGCCTGCTTTGAATAGATAGCCGTCCAGCCCCAGTTGAATTCATACTGATTGCTGTACTCGCTGAAACGGATTACGACGGTGTAGTTATCCGGGGTCTCAATGCTGACCACCTTGTCGGCGTCCTGCCACCAGCCGCTATCAATCTGCTGCTGGATGTTCCATTTGACCACATCGGCATTCATTTCAGAGCCATCATGGAACTTGACGCCTTTCCTCAGGTTGTAGGTGAAGGTCTTGCCCACGGGA
>Ga0073932_1007763_pt1 | contig 10217 bp, 8 predicted proteins | sample DewCreD2012metaG_FD_76967 | JGI IMG/M metagenome (GOLD analysis project Ga0073932, IMG submission 76967) | Hot spring sediment bacterial and archeal communities from British Columbia, Canada, to study Microbial Dark Matter (Phase II) - Dewar... ...
GCCTTCAACTCGGTGGCCCAACTGCCCGTGACGGTCTCGACGGCACAAAAGGCGCTGGCCGATTACCTCTCCCGGACCCGCCCGCTGGTGACCATCGGCGATATCGAGGCGGCGGTGGCGACCTTCTTCGGCCTGTCGCCCGCCGACCTGCACTCGACGCGCAAGACGCAGCACGTGGCCCTGGCCCGAAACATCGCGATGTTCCTGGGACGCAAACACACGGGCCTGAGCTACCCGCAGATCGGCCGGTACATGGGCAACAAAAACCATGCCACCGTCATCCTGGCCTGCCGCCGCATCAACAAGCTCCTGGCCGCAGACGCCGTGGTCCGCTGGCCCACCCCGACCTGCCGCAAGAGCATGAAGCTGTCCGAGGTGCTCGAACACCTGGAAGCCCAAATCCGGGCGTAACGTCGTACGATGGACCGCACCGCGGGCACGGATGCCCGCTCGACTCTCCTCCTGGATTGCCTTCCTCCCGCAAGCCTGTTCCTATCCCTCACATTCCGTGACATGTCGCCAACCGGTCCGGGTAATGCTAACATCAATTGCCGCGGAGTGAACCGGGATTCGCGGCGCAGCGCAGGAGTGCGATCGTCGGCCGGTTAAGCACAGGGGCAAACGTCATGTCGATCATTCGGGCTCATCACGAGTCGATTCGAAGGGCGCGTCGCGGCCGCCCGGCAATGCTTCCTCTGCTGGCCTGCGGGCTGCTGATGTCGCTGGCAGGCGCCGTCTGTGCGCAGGAATCCTCGCCGCCGGCGGATGCGGCTTACGTTCCGCCCGCCACGCAGCGTTCGGCGGCCGAGGCAATCGACATGAACCTCCGCAATGCCATGATGATTGCGCGAGACCTGAAGGAGACGTTTGCCTCCGGGGCCGTGACCAAAGGCACTGCGGGAGACCGGCCCGACGCGCGAATGAACATCCTCGTGCTGCTCGTGCAGGACAAGATCCGGTCCATGGTCAAGCGGCGGATCGCCGATCCCACAGAGCAGGAGGCCGCCCTGGCGCAGCTCCAGGTGGTCGAGGATCACCTGAAGAACGAGATCCTGCCGGCCTGGCACAAGGCCCGGGCCTCGCAGAGGCCCGAGGACGCCAAGGCGCTCGTGGCGCTGATGGATGGGTTCGACGATCGTATCACGAAGATGCAGCAGGTCCTGCCGAGACAGGCCTCGCCCGCGGTGACCGAGTCGCCGGCCGGTGAGGCGCCGCCGGTTCCCGCCGCACGGCCCGGCACAAGCATTGTGCCCCACAGACCCCCGGTTGCCATGCCGCCGGCCACTGCCCCAACGGACGCGTGGACCCGCCATGTCCAACAGTTCATCGTTACGTACAAGCTCGACGGCACGCAGCAGGAGCAGGCCTGGTCGATTCTGAAGGACCTGGCCGGGCGCCGCCAGGAGTACCTTGCGTCGCACAGGCCCGACTATGAAGCAGCCGGCCGGATCCCCGACGCGGCGCGCCGCTCCGCCGAACTCCAGGCCCTCGATAAGCCCGTCCAGGCGATGTTCGAGGAACTCAAGAACCGGCTGGCGAACATTCCTACCCAGCAGCAGCGCAAGCCGGTCACGTCCCGGCCGGGCAGCCCCGTCATTCAGCCGGCACGCTGACCCCCGCACTGCGGCGTGCGCGGGCGGGTTTGTTGCCGATGATGAGATGGGCATCCGTATAATCAACATCGTCCAAGTGCCATCCGACCATGAAACGCCGATATAGGAGTGGATGTCTCAGTGGCGCCGTGCAGGTGCCGATGCTCTGCTGCTCATGTGTCAGGCCCTTGAGACAACTTGTCGGTTTGCGGTCGGGCTTTCAGGACTCAGGCACTCTCGAGAGAGGAACGAATGGCCATCATTGCTAGCGTGAGTGGCGTGCGGGGTGTTATCGGAACGGACCTGACGCCCCAGGCGGCCGTGGACTTCGCCGCCGCGTTCGGCTCGTGGTTGGGTGGCGGCCGGGTGGTGGTCGGCGGCGACACGCGGCCTTCCGGCCAAATGCTCCGCCAGGCTGTCCAGGCCGGATTGCTGGCCACCGGGTGCGACGTGATCGATCTCGGCATCGTCAGCACGCCCGGCGCGGCGTTGATGGTCAAGCGACTGGGTGCCGCGGGCGGCGTTGTCATCACGGCCAGCCATAACCCGCCGGAGTACAACGGCATCAAGTTCCTGACGTGCCAGGGCTGGGCGCCGCCGCCGGAATCCGCCGAGAAGATCTTCGCCATCCACCGCCAGCGGGCGTTTGCCTACAAGGACTCCCTGCACACCGGCGGCTACACCGAGGACGACACCACGCACGCCAGGCACATCGAGGCGGTGCTCGGCGTGGTCGATGTGGACAAGGTCCGCGCGCAGCGATTCAGCGTTGTGCTCGATGCGGTGAACGGAGCCGGCAGCATTGCCACCCCGGTGCTCCTCGAGAAACTGAACTGCCGCGCGACCCTGATGAACTGCGAGCCGACCGGCCTGTTTCCGCACGAGCCCGAACCGATCGAGAAGAACCTGCACAGCTTGTGCGCCAAGGTCCGCGAGGTGGGTGCGGAGATCGGCTTTGCGCAAGATCCCGACGCCGACCGGCTGGTGATCGTCGACGAGCGCGGCCGCTTCATCGGCGAGGAGTACACGCTCGCCCTGGCCATCTGGCAGGTGCTCAAGACCCGGCGCGGACCGGTGGCCGCCAACCTCAGCACCTCGCGCCTGGTCGATGCGGTGGCGCAGAAATTCGGCGCACCTGTGATTCGCACGCCCGTGGGCGAGGCCAATGTCGCAGCCGCGATGCTCGCCAACGGCTGCCCGATCGGCGGCGAGGGCAACGGCGGCGTCATCGATCCACGCGTCGTGGCCGTGCGCGATAGCTACGTGGGCATCGCACACATCCTGCAACTGTTGGCGCAGGAGGCTGCGCCGCTCAGCCGACTGGTCGATTCGCTGCCGAAATACGCGATGATCAAGCGCAAGGCCCCGCTCCAGCGCGAGCGCCTCGATGCCGTCTATGCCGCCCTGCGGCAACGCTTTGCCGCCGGGCGGTTCAACACCTCCGACGGCCTTCGGATCGATCTGCCCGAAGGCTGGCTGCACATCCGCCCGAGCAACACCGAGCCGATCGTGCGGATCATCGCCGAAGCCGGCGACCCCGCCGACGCCCACCGGCTGGCCGATGCCGCGGACCAGGTGCTGACGCTGGTTACCCGGTGATTGCGGGTTCCGGCCCGCGGCAGGAGCATACCGCACACCAGCGGGGCTGCGAGTCCACCGGAATCTGGCCGCGAGCCGCGAGCCATCTGCCGCTCGTCGCTCGCCGCTATCAGGTAACGGCCGCTGCCACGCTCTCCGCCGCCACATCCGCCCAACCTGCCTCATGGTTCCGCGAGCGAAACACACTTACCTTCGGGCCGATGGGCCGCCACACGGCTGGCTCCGTGGGCCCGAACAGCGCTACGGTCGGTCTGCCCAGCGCCGCCGCTAGGTGCGTCGGCCCCGAATCGTTGCCGACGTACACCCCCGCCGTACTCGCCAGCCCGATCAACGCTGACAGCGCTGGATCGATGACCAGGGGATGCCGACGCCCAACCGCATCCACCTCCGCGCCGAGTCTCTCCATCTCTGCGGCTCCCACGATCATCACCGGGTTGCGGCCGCGATTGGCCAGGATCTCCATCAGCCGAACGTACCGCTCCATCGGCCAGCACTTGTCCCGCCCCCCGCTGCCGGGATGCACCAGCACAAAACAACCGCTTGCATGACCGTCCAATCCGGCTGCCTTCAGCAGCGCCGCTGCCTCACGAAGGTCTTCCGGCGCCGGCTCCAGCAGAGTCTCGGCCGCCTCGAGCGATGGTCCCGCCGCGCAACGCACGCTCTTCGCAAGATCCAGCGCAATGCCGGCCAGTTGCGGGATAAGCTGCTCCAGCCACTGCGTTATGATGTGTTGTCGCGAGCCTTCGCGCGGTCTCGTGTCGTACGTGATGCCCGCGACGCGGGCGAACTGCCGCAGGCGCAGTGCTGCAGGCGAATCCGCAGGTGCAAGGCCGTTCACGATCAGGTCGAAATCCCTCAGCCACTCCGCCAGGTCCGCGTCGGTCCGTTCGCTCTGCTCGAACAGGCGGTGACTTCGCAAAGCGTCCATGCCAACGAGGCGGTCGATGCATGTGCAGCGGCGCGCGATCGGCAGCCAGCCGTCCCGGCCAAGCCAGGTGACGGCGGCCTCGCTGAGTGCATGCCGGAAGATCTGTGCCAGCCGCATTTGCAGCACCGTATCGCCCAGGGCGCCGCCCTGAAGCAATAAAATGGAACGGATCGGTCGGGTCATCGGCCAGGCTCCTGTAGCGCTGACAAGCGTCGGGCACATCCGTATAATAGGGGATGTCATACTACGCATGCCGCGGTGTTGTGCAACCATCAGACGCCAGGTGCAGGATGCCGTCCAGGCAGGCCATGCTCGAGTCGCTGCCGTTTCGGGAAGCCCCGCTGTGTATCCGCGCGCTGACCCGCCGTGATCTCGACACCCTGGCGGCCTGGCCGGCCTATCCGTGGCCCTACGAAAGCTTCGCCCTTCGCTTCGGCACGATGAACCCCGCACAACTCGACGCGCTCATCGCCGCGCGCAGCGCCGATCCGCACCGAATCACCCTGGTGGCCGATCATCCCGACCAGCCGTGCGTCGCCTACCTCGGCCTGGTCCAGATCGACTGGCAAAAGGGCTTCGTCGGCAACATGGGTTACCGGATTCACCCCGACTGGTGCGATCGCGGCCTGGGCACGCGCATCATGCAGGCGGTCTGCCGGTGGTTCCTGTCGCACGGCTTCCAGACGCTTCGCCTCGATGTCGCTGCCGCCAACGCCCGCGCGATCCGCTGCTACGAAAAGGCCGGCTTCGTCAAGACAGGCGAGTTCTGGCAGGAGGACACGCCGACCCGCAAGATCGACCTGTCGGAGCCGCGCTACGATTTCCTCCGCCTGCACGTGCGCTTCGAGGGATCGACGGCGTTTTTGCGGTTCTGGTGGATGGAGTGCCGGCGCGGGTGATGTCGCTGCACAGACGCACAGGACGCACGGACTTCGCCTATTTCGCTGTGCCGGCCGAGACTGCTTCGGCCGCGGGGGCGGCAGTGGCCTGCGCTGCTGCGCGGTCCTTCGCCCGCGCCCGCCGCCGGCCGAGGCCTTCCAGCAGCGACCGCGTCTCCGGGCAGCCAAGCAGGTGCGCTAAGATCCAGAACACGACTCCGCCGACGAGCGTCGACGCCAGCAGGTGTGCGATGTTCGAGAACTGGTGGTGGGCTAGCATCCGGCCGAGCACGCCCGCCGGCTGCACCTGCGCCACCGACGCAAGTCCGATGTCCAGGAGCCAGCGGATCACGACAATGGCCCCCGCCATTCCGCCGGTCGCCAGGCTTGTCCGCAGCAGCGAGACCAGCAGCCCCTTGATCGCGAAACTGCCCGTCGTCCTGCGCCAGGCGATGCTTAGCAGCACGATCTGCGCGTAGGCACTGATGGCCGTCGACAACGCCAGGCCGGCTTCTCGCATGAAGCGCACAAGGACCAGGTTCAGCGCCAGGTTCAGCCCTACCATCCAGGTTGCGATCCGGGCCGGCACGTGCGGCCTCTGGAGGGCGTAAAAGCCCCGCGCGTACACGTGCTGCGACATGTAGGCCCACATGCCCAGCATGTAGAACACCGAGGTGTACGCTACCAGGTTCGCGCTGGCGGCGGTGAACTTCCCGTGCTGGAAGAGCACGGACGACAGCGGCCAGGCGACCATGGCCATCCCGACCGAAATCGGCAGGCCGACGAACAGCATCAGTTTGAGGCCCTCGAGCGCGGTGTTGCGCAGGCTGTCGATCTGCTTGTGCGCGGCCTCCGCGGACATCTGCTCGAAGATGGCCGTCGCCACGCTGATGCCGATCACCCCAAGCGGCAACTGGTACAGCCGCTGGGCGTATTCCAGGATCACCGGGGCGCCTTTGCTCGGGATGCACCACATCGCGATGAGCGAGTCCGCCAGCACGTTCACCTGCACGGCCGCCAGGCCCAGTGCCGCCGGCGCCATCAGCCGGATCACGTTCCGAACCGCCGGGTCATCCCAGGCGATCCGCGGGATGATCGTGATGCCGCGTCGTCGCAGCGCCCACCACGGGATGGCCACCTCCACCACGCCGGCGACCATGACGGCCGCCACCACCGGCGCCAGCGAGGGCAGCTGACCCGCGCGATGCAGCGACCAGGCGACAACCACTCCGGCGATCTCGAAAACGTTGATGATGATCGGCGCCAGCGTCGGAATCCAGAAGTTCCGCAGCACGTTCAGCATCCCCCCCAGCAGCGCCGTCGTGCAGACGCTCAGTACGTGCGGCAGCATGATGGCTGACAGCAGCAATGCAAGTTGCCCGCGCGTCAGCGATCCGTCCTCGCCCGCCGGCTGAACGAACCACAGCCCCGCGATGATGAACTCGCCGACCACCGTCAGTCCAGCCAGCACGGCCACCTGCACCCCCACGACCTGCTGTGCCGCCTTTTCGGCCGAAATCGCCCCCTCCGTGTGGAACCGCTGGCTGAAGATCGGGATGAAAGACGCCGACAGCGCGCCTTCCCCGAACAGCCGGCGAAAGAGGTTGGGGACCTTCAGTGCCACGATGAACGCGGCCCACGTGCCGCTGGCGCCGAAGACCGCCGCGCAGACCATGTCACGCGCAAGACCCAGCACCCGTGACACCATCGTCAGCAGGGCGATTACGCGGACGGATGCTATGAAGCGTGGGGCGGGCATTTTCGCAACCAACAACGGACATCGCACAACGAACCACGGACAGCCGTTCCTACAGCTCCTCGATCTGCTGCACCAGCCGGTCGAGCAGCCCCTGCCAGCGCGGGGCGACCTCCTGGAGTTCATATTGCAGAATATCGGCCAGCTGCACGTAGTCGCGATTCTCCAACGCCTCTTTCACCTGCCGCAATTGCTCCGCGAACTGCTGGAGCAGCTGCTCCGCCGGCTGGCCGCTTACTTCCATCTTCGACAGATCCAGGCCCAGCAACTGCACCGACTTGGTCATCGACTCCTGCACCGTGCTCCAGACCCCGAAGCAGTTGCCCAGCAGTTCCATCGCCCGGGCCGTCTGCCCGGCCGAAAGCAGCTCTCCGGCCTGTTGGCAGGTCGGCGAGGCCTCCGCCACCAGCGCGCGGGCCTGGCGAAGCACCTCCCGGGCCAGCGTCTGCGGCGGTGCCGACTGGAAATCGACGCGCTCGTATTTGCTGGCGGGCGAGTCGAGTGTCGCCTCGATCTCAGCCGGCGGGACAGGCCTGGACTGGCCGTTCACGAATATCGCCACCACCATCCGGCCCTGCGGCACAAGGCTGTCCCGCACCTCCTGCGCGATGTCGCGGATCGTCTTGCTGCCCAACTCCCCGACCGCGAAGGGCTGGTCATCGACGTATATGTGCATGGTCTAGGCTCCGCTACAGCGCCTGTTTCTTCAGACGTAGTTGACTCCGTAGTCCGGCAGCGGGATCGGCAGTCCCACGCTGCAGGCCGTCCGCAGCTCCACCGGTAGGCACGCCAGCTCCGCGCTCCAGGTCCCCGCGTGGCGAAACAGGATCTCCACCTGCTGGTCCGGCTGGGCCAGCGATACCGACTTGCCCTCGGCCGCGACGATCAGCCGGCCGTCCTTGACCGCCAGTTCCACCCCCGCCCGCGCCGCGACCGGCCCCACCTTCTCGATGAGCCTCGGCAGGTCCAGGATGACGATCGTCCAACCCGTGATCGAGGCCTTGCCCGTCGCCCCCGCCGCCAACAGTCGTTGCGCCACGGCCGGCTGCGCCGTCGTCAGCACGTACCAGTCCAGGCTCGTAAGCCGATAGTGGCTCGCCGCACTGGCCAGCAACGCCGGGATCGCCTGGGGATCGCCCAAAAACTGGATCACCCGGCCCGAACCGTCCTCGCCGCCGTACATGGGATGACCCACGCAAAACACCAGCGCCGCCGACAGGCCGTCGGCCCGGTCGCTCGCCAGCAGGCAGATGCCGCCGAAACCCCGGATCGCCTCCAGCAGGCAAGGCTCGCGCTCGCCCCATTGATAGCGGATGGGCTCGGTCTGTTGCAGCCCCGCCAGCTGCGACCAGTCACCCGGGCTGTATGTCCGAACGTGAAACCGGCTGTCCGGTGCTTCGGCCTGGCTGAGCGGCACCTTCAGGCGGACCTGCGGTCCGAGGCTGGTCGCGCCCCGGCTGACGTACAGCGTCCGCTTGCCGCTGATCGGCATGAGCACGTCGCAGTTGTCGCGCGCCGCCTTGATGGCCCGATCCATCAACTGGCCGGCCAGTCCTCCCTTGCGGTACTTCGGATCCGTGCACACCGCGCCGATGCACGCGACCGGAATCTCGACCCCCAACGTACAAATCCGCTGGCGGAGCACGCCGACATGCGAGACCACCCGCCCCGCGTCCCGAAATACGTGCAGGTTGCCGGCGTTCGCGGCGCTCAGCAGCACGGGAAACTCGCGACCCATATCCCCCGGCCGCGGCTGCGGGCGGAAAACCTGGTTGGTCAACGCCACCAGGCTCGGTAGGTCCTCGGGGCGAGCCGTGCAGGGTCCTTCCAATGGCCCACCGGTTCGTTCGGCTGCGGTCGGGGTCGTGCGGATGGCAAGATCCTCTTACCAGGCGACAATTGCCACCCCTGACGATCAGCGGATGGCTCGCCCGATAGGGTAGAAGATACGGCCGGTTCGTGCAAGCAGGCGCTCGCCGACTGACCGCAGCCCTCTACGAACAATACGATGTGCACGGTCTAGCGTACGGCAATGGTGGCGGTCCACACCCTGCGGCCTCCGCACAGTGCAGCCCCCCATCGAGTCCCCTCTGCGGTCAACCGGTCAAACGGTTCTACGCCTTGGGAGGCTGTTGGTCCAGCGGCTGGCTGCTGCTCGTCGCGTTGGGATCGTCCTTGCTCTCAATCTCGATATCGCGCTGAGCCTCGTTCAGGCCCTTCTTGAACTCGGTGATGCTCCGGCCCATGCTGCGGGCTACTTCCGGCAGCCGTCGGCCGAACAGCAACAACGCCACAACCAGGATCGCGCCGATTTCCATTGGCCCAAGGTTGAAAAATCCAAGGGTCAACTCAATGTAATTGCCGACCATTCGTACCTCCCGGCCGGCACGCAGCCAGCCTGCACGTCATATCACGGCGATTCTACCACGGGCCAGCCAGTCCGGCAAAAGAATTTCGCTTCCTATGTGTCGGGAATTCGCTTCGTAGCTGTCTCCGGTCTGCCCGGCCCGGTTACCACCGGAGCAGGGTCCCAAACGAAATGCAGCGGGTACGCCATCTGGTAGGGCGAACCGAAGTAGAAGTGCCGCCCCGGCTTATCGATAGGCTCGTGAAAGACGAAAAGCAACTGCGTGATCCCGCCGGAGGCCGGGTCGATCCGCTCGACGGTCACGTCAAAGGCCGGTCCCGGCACCTGCTGACCCTCCTGGAAGGGCCACTTCGTCCGTGACAACTGCGCGAAAACCTTACCGGTGATGCCGCTGAACCAGCCGGGCGGCTCGGCCCGCAGCCGGAGCCTGTGACGGTCCAGCGGCACCACTTCCGTTGGCCGCGTCATCATGAACACCTCGTCCGACAGCGTAAGCGCATACGTCCGCAAACCGTGCAGGCCGTTGCCCGCAGTCGTCTCGATGGCCGGACCCGGCCAGCCGCACATCAGCGGGATGTTGATGAAAAAAAGCTCGTCGCCGGACGACAATTCGTCACCACGCTCCAGTACGTCAGCCACCACCTGGTCCTCGGCCGCCGTGCCGCAGACGTACAGCCAGCCCGAGACGAAGCAGACCAGCAGGTTCCCGGCCAGCAGCGCGGTACCCACGACCCCCGAGGCCAGCGGCTCTCGGCGCGCGATCCCGGGCATCCGGCGCTTGATCGCACGCCAGCTCCCCACGGCCGCGGCTGCCAGCAGCAACGCCGCACCCACACCCGGCAGGTAGAGGTGATGCGGCGATGGTGCCACGCCGACCGTCGGTCCGAAGATCAACGCGATCCAGACCACCCCCAGCAGTACAATCCATCGACGCCACAGCAGCACCGCGACGACCGGCACCAGCAAGCTTACGGCCGCTCCGATCGGAAACACCCAGGTCTTCTCGGCGAAGTACTCTGCGGCCGAGCCCGGCAGGATCGGCAGGTACACGAATAGCCCGCTGAGGTAGTACAGGATCTTGCGCGTTGCGAAGGCC
>Ga0073932_1007765_pt1 | contig 10216 bp, 4 predicted proteins | sample DewCreD2012metaG_FD_76967 | JGI IMG/M metagenome (GOLD analysis project Ga0073932, IMG submission 76967) | Hot spring sediment bacterial and archeal communities from British Columbia, Canada, to study Microbial Dark Matter (Phase II) - Dewar... ...
ATGTCGCCGGCGGCGAAGATTCCGGGGATCGAACTCATGTAATTTTCGTCCGTCGAGACGTTGCCCCTGCCGTCCAGCATCACGCCGAGTTCGTCGAGCAGGCCGTTCTTTACCGGTCCGGTGAACCCCATCGCCAACAGGACCAAATCCGCGTCGATGGTGAATTCCGTTCCCGGAATGGGGTGGAAGTGCGGCGGGGGTCCTACACGGACGGCATGCAACTTCTTCACGTGTCCGCTGGCGTCGCCTTCCAGGCGGGTCGTCGCCACCGACCATTCGCGGATGCCGCCCTCTTCGTGAGAGCTCTCCGTACGCAGCATCAACGGCCACAACGGCCAAGGCGTGGATGGAGAGCGCTCCTCGGGGGGGCGCGGCATGATCTCTAACTGGGTCACCGAAAGGGCGCCTTGCCGCAAGCTCGTCCCCAGGCAGTCCGCCCCCGTGTCTCCGCCGCCGATGATCACCACTCGCTTGCCGGCAGCCAGAATCGCGGAAGCCGGGTCCACGGCGTCGCCCGCCACGCGCTTGTTCTGTTGCGGCAGGAACTCCATGGCGAAGTGCACGCCCTTCAGTTCCCTGCCCGGCACGCGCAGGTCCCTCGGATCCTCCGCTCCTCCGCACAGCAGGATGGCGGTATACTCCTGCCGCAACCGCGCCACCGGCACATTCGCCCCCACATGGGCGTTGACGACGAACCGCACACCCTCGGCATTCATCTGCTCAATCCGGCGGTCAATGAGGCGTTTCTCCATCTTGAAGTCGGGTATCCCGTAACGCAGCAGCCCGCCCAAGCGGTCCGCCTTCTCATAGACGGTCACCCAATGCCCCGCGCGGTTCAATTGCTGCGCCGCCGCCAAACCCGCCGGTCCCGAACCCACCACCGCCACCTTCTTTCCCGTACGGTGGAGCGGCGGTTCGGGCTTCACCCAGCCTTGGCGGAAGGCGTAGTCGATGATTTGCCGTTCGATGTTCTTGATGGTGACCGCCGGCTCATGAATACCCAACACGCACGCCGCTTCGCACGGCGCCGGGCAGACGCGCCCGGTGAACTCCGGGAAATTATTCGTGGAGTGCAGCGCGCGAATGGCGGCTTCCCACCGCCCGCGGTACACCAAGTCGTTCCAGTCGGGTATCAGGTTATTGAGCGGGCACCCGGTATGGCAGAACGGCACGCCGCAATCCATGCAGCGCGCGCCCTGACGGCGCAAACGGTCTTCCGGCAGCTCTTTATAGATTTCGAACCAATCCCGGAGCCGCTCTTCCACCGGACGGCGCTCCGGCGTTTCGCGCGGATACTCCAAAAAACCGGTAACCTTACCCACGGACCACCTCCTTGGGCTGCCCCGCCTGGGACGCGGCGGTGATGCCCAACACCCGCTTGTACTCATGCGGGAAGACCTTCACGAATTTGGAGGCCATCTCGCTCCAGTTGTCCAGAATCCAAGCCGCGCGCGGGCTGCGGGTGTGCGCCAAATGGCGCTCGATGAGATCCCGGACAATCTTGAGGTCGGTTTCGTCCACGGGATCCAAATCCACCATCGCCCGGTTGCACTGGACCGCGGCGAACCGCCCGTCCTCATCGAGCACATAGGCGATGCCGCCGGACATGCCCGCGGCGAAGTTCCGCCCCGTCTTGCCCAACACCACGACCAGACCCTTGGTCATGTACTCGCAGCCGTGGTCCCCCACGGCTTCCACCACCGCGGTGGCGCCGGAGTTGCGGACAGCGAAACGTTCTCCCGCCATACCGTTGAAGAAAGCCTCGCCGCTTGTGGCGCCGTAAAGCACCACATTGCCCACGATGATGTTCTCTTCCGGCTGGAAGGTGGATCCGCGCGGCGGATACACTACGAGTTTGCCGCCCGAGAGCCCCTTGCCGGCGTAATCGTTTGCGTCGCCCTCGAGTTCGAGGGTGATGCCGCGCGCCAGAAACGCCCCGAAGCTCTGTCCCGCCGAGCCGGTGAAGTGGATGCGGATGGTGTCCTCCGGCAGCCCGGCGGACCCGTACTTGCGAGCCACCTCGCCGCTCAGCATAGCGCCCACCGTGCGGTGGACGTTGCGGATGGGAAGCGACAACCGCAGCGGTTTCACGCGGTCAATCGCTTCGCGCGCCTGCGAGATGAGCCTGTGATCCAAGGCTTCCTCAAGCCCGTGATTCTGCGGAATCAGGCAGCGCCGCCCAATGCGGAGCGGCACCGGCGGGTTGTAGAGAATCTGCGAGAGATCGATGCCTTTGGCTTTCCAGTGGTCGATGGCATGGCGCGGCTCGAGCATGTCCACGCGCCCGATCATTTCGTCCACCTTGCGGAAGCCGAGCCTCGCCATGATCTCGCGCAGCTCTTCCGCCACGAAGAAGAAGTAGTTAATCAGATGCTCGGGCTGCCCTTGGAACTTCGCCCGCAGGGCGGGGTCCTGCGTGGCGATGCCCACCGGGCAGGTATTCAAGTGGCACTTGCGCATCATGATGCAACCGAGCGAGATGAGCGGCGCAGTCGAAAAGCCGAACTCTTCGGCGCCGAGCAGAGCGGCGATCGCGACGTCGCGTCCGGTTTGCAGCTTCCCGTCGGTTTGGAGCCGCACCCGGCTACGCAGGTCGTTCAACACCAACACTTGCTGCGTTTCCGCCAAGCCTAGCTCCCACGGAATGCCGGCGTGCTTAATCGAGGTGAGCGGGCTCGCTCCCGTGCCTCCCGAATCGCCGCTGATGAGGATGACGTCGGCGTGCGCTTTGGCTACGCCAGCCGCGACGGTTCCCACTCCGACCTCGGCTACGAGCTTGACCGAGATCCGCGCCCGCGGGTTGGCGTTCTTGAGGTCGTAAATCAATTGGGCTAAGTCTTCGATGGAATATATGTCGTGATGCGGCGGCGGTGAGATCAGCCCCACGCCAGGGATGGAATGCCGCACCCGGGCGATGATCTCGTCCACCTTATGCCCCGGCAACTGCCCGCCTTCGCCCGGTTTGGCGCCTTGCGCGATCTTGATCTGCAACTCGTCCGAATTGACCAGATAATTCACGGTGACGCCGAAGCGCCCCGAAGCCACCTGCTTCACCGAACTGCGCCGCGAATCTCCGTTGGGATCCGGGCGGAACCGTTCTTCGTCTTCGCCGCCCTCGCCGGTGTTCGACCGCGCGCCGATGCGGTTCATGGCGACGGCCATCGTCTCGTGCGCTTCCTTGCTTATGGATCCGAACGACATCGCGCCGGTGGCGAAACGCTTGACGATCTCGCTCGCCGGCTCCACTTCGTCTATGGGAACCGATCGGGTCCCTTTCCGGAATTCCAAAAGCCCCCGCAGGGTGCAAAGGTGCTTGCTCTGATCGTTGATCAGATCCGAGAACTCTTTGTAATTCTGGTAACTGCCCTGACGCACCGAATGCTGTAGCTTCGAGATGGTCAGGGGATTGATCATGTGGTATTCGCCGTGAACCCGGTACTGATAGTGCCCGCCGAGATCCAGTTCGGTTTCCGATTCGGTGACCGGGCGGAAGGCGAATTCGTGCTTCATCTGCGCTTCGCGCGCCAGGACGTCCAAGCCCACTCCCTCGATGCGCGAGGCCGTCCCGGTGAAGTACTTATCCACTAGCGATTTGTTCAAGCCGATGGCCTCGAAGATCTGCGCGCCGCGGTAGCTTTGCAGCGTCGAGATGCCCATCTTCGAGAAAACTTTCAGCAGCCCTTTGTTGACAGCTTTTTTGTAGTTCTTCAGAGCCTTCTCGAAGGTGACGCCCTCCGGCAACCGCCCCTTGTTGGCCAAATCTTCAAGCGTCTCGATGGCGAGATAAGGATTGACCGCGCTCGCCCCATAGCCGATGAGCAGGCAGAAGTGCATGACCTCGCGCGGCTCTCCGGATTCGACGACCAGCGCCACCTGGGTGCGTGTCTCTTCCCGCACCAGGTGGTTGTGCACCGCCGTCAGCGCGAGGAGGCTGGGAATGGGAGCGTATTCTTCGTCCATCCCCCGGTCGGACAGGATCAGAATCGTATAGCCCGAGCGGATCGCAAGAGACGCGCGGCGGCACAGCCCGTCGAGCGCCCGTTCCAATTCCTTCGCTCCGCCGTCGACCCGGTAAAGCATGGGCAGCGTGGTGGCAAGGAAGTCGCCCCACGAGACGCGGCGCAACTTCTCGAGATCACGGTTCGTGAGGACCGGCTGAATCAACTTGAGCGTGTGGCAGTGCTGCGGCGTCTCCTCCAGGATGTTGCGCTCGGTTCCGATATAGCTGGTGAGCGACATGACGAGCTCTTCGCGGATAGGGTCGATGGGAGGGTTGGTGACCTGCGCGAAGAGCTGCTTGAAGTAGTTGAACAGCGGCTGAGGCTTGTCGGAGAGGCAAGCAAGCGGCGTGTCCGTTCCCATACTGCCTACCGGTTCCTGACCGTCCACTGCCATGGGGGTCATGATGAACCGGATGTCTTCTTCGGTGTAGCCGAACGCCCTCTGGCGCTGCACGATGTCGGAAGCCTGAAGCGCATAGACGCGCGGCGGTTCAGGCAGCGACTCCAAAGTGATCTGGTTTTCTTTCAGCCACTCCCCGTACGGGCGGCGCGAGGCGAGCCGGGCTTTCAGTTCCTCGTCCGGAATAATGCGCCCCTCGCCCAAGTCCGCAAGCAGCATCTTGCCGGGCTGGAGCCGCCCCTTGAACTCGATCTCCTCAGGCTGGAGCGGCAACACTCCGGTTTCCGAAGCCATGATCAACAACCCGTCGCGGGTCACAAGGTAGCGCGCCGGGCGCAACCCGTTGCGGTCAAGCGTAGCGCCGATGACGCGCCCGTCGGTGAAAGCCACCGCCGCCGGTCCGTCCCACGGCTCCATCAGGGAGGCGTGGTACTCGTAGAACGCCTTCTTGTCCGAATCCATGGTCGGGTCGTGATCCCATGCCTCAGGGATGAGCATAGCCATCACGTGGGGCAGAGAGCGTCCGGCGAGGTAGAGCAGTTCGACGGCATTATCAAGCGATGCCGAGTCGCTCACGTTCGGCTGAATGATTGGGAAAAGCTTCTTGATGTCGTCGCCGAACAGATCCGACTTGAGCACCGACTGCCGCGCGTGCATCCACGCCACATTGCCCTTGAGCGTATTGATCTCGCCGTTGTGGCAGATGTAGCGGAACGGATGGGCGAGCTGCCAGGTAGGGAACGTGTTGGTTGAGAAGCGCTGGTGCACCAAACACAGGGCGCTCACCGCGTCGGGATCCGAAAGTTCCCGGTAGAACTCAGCGATCTGCGGCGCGAGCAGCAACCCCTTGTACACGATGGTGCGCGAAGAAAGCGACGGGACATAGAAGAATCCCTTATCCTTGATATCGCTGTTCGCAATTTCGATCTCCGCCCGCTTGCGCACGACGTACAACTTGCGCTCGAAGTGGTCCTGATCCATTCCGGGAGCGCGCCGGATGAAAACTTGCTCGATGTAAGGCTGCGAGGCGCGGGCGATGCGCCCGATGGCGTCAGCTTGAACCGGCGTATCTCGCCAGCCGATGACCTCGAGCCCCTCCTCCTGGACGATTCGCTCAATGACGCCTTCGCACTGAAGCCGCGGCTGCGGCTCTACCGGCAGAAACACCATCCCCACGCCGTACTCGCCCTCGCCCGGCAGAGACAAGCCGAGCCTGCCGCACTCCTTGAGATAGAACTGGTGGGGAACCTGAATCAGAATCCCCGCGCCGTCGCCGGTTCGCGGATCGCAGCCGCAGGCGCCGCGGTGCGTCAGGTTGATCAGGATCTGAATCCCTTTGAGTATGATGTCGTGGGACTTTTCGCCGCGAATGTTGGCGACGAACCCGATGCCGCACGCGTCGCGCTCTTGACCAGGATCGTATAGACCCTGCGCCGGGGGCAATCCGTAAGATACACTGCTCTGGTTCATCTGTACACCTTGGGTAATTGTTCGGAGTATAGCACGCTTCGATTATTAGAACAATAGAATTCTTCGATGTTGAAAATTAGTTAATCTTATGATAGCCTGGAACCTGTGGGCTTCGCGCAGATTAAACTTTTCAAGGACATAGCTAAGTCGGGCAGCGTTTCAAGGGCGGCTGCTATGAACAGCATCAGCCAGTCGGCTGCCAGCCAGCAGGTGCAGGAGCTGGAACGTTCGCTCGGTGTCACGCTGTTTGATCGGAGCACCCGTCCGATCACCCTGACCCCAGCCGGAAAGCTCTACTACGACATGTGCCGGGACGTCCTAAGGCGTTATTCGGAGTTTCTGGCAGCCCTCGATCAGCTCAAGAAGGACATCGAGGGTTCTGTGCGGGTAGCTTCCATCTACTCAGTAGGTATCGGGGAGATGGCGCGGCTGGAAGAGGAATTCGCCCGGCGCTATCCTGAAGCCCGCCTGGAGGTGGAATATCTGCGGCCGGAAAAGGTCTTTGAGGCGGTGACGAGCGACCACGCCGATCTCGGCATCATCAGCTATCCCGAACCAAGCAAAGAGGTTTCTGTAATTCCTTGGCGCCAGGAAGAAATGGTGGTGGCAGCTTCCGCCGGTCATCCCCTGGCAAAGCGCGCGGAGATCTTTCCCCGCGAGTTGGATGGAATGGATTTTGTAGGGTTTGACGACGACTTGCCGATCGCCCAGGAGGTGGACCGCTACTTGCGAGCCCACGGCGCCCATGTGAACCGGCTGATGCATTTCGATGTGATCCAAATGGTGAAGGAAGCGGTAGCTTTGGGTTCGGGCGTCAGCATTCTGCCGCGGCGCATCATCGAACAAGACGTCCAACAGGGGCGTTTGGTGGCGATCAAGCTCGCCGCGCCCGGTTTAGTCCGCCCGCTGGGGATCATTTACCGGCGGAAGAAGAAATTCAACCGCGCCACGGAGGCGTTTCTGGGCTTGCTCCAGGAACTGCCGGAAGACTCACTAACGCCGGCGCTCCATCAGGCAGGCTGAACTAAGACGGAGGCCCGGCTACTGGGATTTGCGAGGCATCAGTTCTGCCCGCGTGGCGGCATGATAGGCGAACGACGCCAGGATGGCCGCATTCTGCATCAGATCGCCGGGGCTGGCGTGTTCCCAGGCGTCCATGTTGGTATGCAGCCGGGAGAAATAATTCAGGGGATCCTGCATGAACATGAAGCCTGGCAAGCCGGCGTTGGTAAACGAAGAGTGGTCCGAGCCGCCGTAGGGCAGCGCCCGCGTCGCCACCGCGCCGGCGCCCATGTCGGCGAAAGGCTTGAACCAGGCTTCAAAAATGGGGCGCGCCATGTCGTTGCCGTCGAGGTAGATGCCGCGGATCTTGCCGCTCCCGTAATCCAGGTTGAAATAGACCGAGAACTTGGGGTGCGCGGCGGTGGCGGCGCCGGAGCGCGGGCTGCCGTAGCGCTCCTTCACATGCGCCTGAGAACCGAGCAAACCCTGTTCTTCCCCGCCCCACAAACCGATGCGAACGGTGCGGTCCATCGTCAGCCCGGACGCCTTAAGGATGCGCATGGCTTCCATCGCGGTGATCACGCCCGCGCCGTTGTCGAGCGCGCCCGTGCCTCCGGTCCAGGAATCGATGTGCGCGCCGAGCATGACGATTTCATCAGGCTTGCCCCGCCCGGGGATTTCTGCCAGCACGTTCCAACCGTCGAGGGAATCGTCGTGGAACTGCGCCTGGATGTCGATTTCGAGCTTCACCGGAATCCCGTTCCTCAGCAACCGCACGATGCGCCCGTAGTGCTCCGATGCCAGGGCGGCTGTGGGCGGCGGCGGTTGCCTGTCTTTGTCACGTGAGCCCGCGGGCATGATCATGACGCTCCCGCCCTGACCCGCGGCGGGCGTAAGAACGGCGGCGACGCCTCCTTCGATGAAGAACTTATTGAGGCGATCCCGCTCCGCCCAGAGGCTTCCTGACCGGGGATTGTCCAGGCGCGCGGCGCCGGGGACGGCAAAGCCACCACGCCTCCCCGGTTCCGGTGTTTCCAACTGCGCCGCAAGATCCTGCTCCGTCCACCGCCGCCATTCGGCTTCCGTTTGCGGGCGCACGGCAATGGGTTCGCCCGCCAGCACAATCTTGCCTTGCAGCTTGCCTTGGAACTTTTCGATCAGTTCGTCGATCTTCGCGCCGGCTGCCAGGGGGAAGTACACGGCGTCCGCCCTTACCAGACCATCCGTTCCGGGCGACCACGGGCGCGGCGCGATGACCAGCGCCGCGGGCGCAGGCTCGATCATATGCGCCGAATAGCGGCTCGCGGACCAGCCTCGCCCAAAAGGCCAGGTCTCGATGCGGACGTTCTCCAGTCCCCATTCTTGCATCTGCTTCACTGCCCACTCGCAAGCTTTGCGGAAGCCTGGGGAGTTGGTGAGACGTGGACCGTGCATGTCGGTCAACCGGACCGCCAATTCGCCGATTTTCGAGTTGTGGAGCGCCTCCTCGCGGATGCGGTGAACCGCCTCGAGGTCAACATTCTCGCCCGCCGCGACGGCAAGGCAGAGAGCGAAGACGAGCGCGAGCCTAACGGGCAGCGGCGCCCGGCGCCAAGATGGAGTGGAAGTAGTCATAGGTGCGTCGCAAACCATCGTCCAGCGGCACGACCGGCTCCCAGCCCAACAGACGCCGCGCTTTGGAGATATCCGGGCGCCTCTGCTTGGGATCGTCGGCGGGCAAGTCCTGGAAGATGATCGGCGACCGGCTGCCGGTCAGTTTCTGAATGTGCTGCGCGAACTCGAGAATCGTCATCTCCTGCGGATTGCCGAGGTTCACCGGGTAGCGCTCGTCGGACATCATGAGCCGGCATAGCCCTTCGACGAGATCGCTCACATAACAGAAGCTGCGCGTCTGCGAACCGTCGCCATAGACGGTGATGGGTTCGCCCTTGAGAACCGACTGGAGAAATGAGGGCACCACCCGCCCGTCGTCCAACTGCATCCGAGGACCGTAGGTATTGAATATGCGGGCGATGTTGCTGCGCAACCCGTGGACCCGATGGTAAGCCATGGTAATGGCTTCGGCGTAGCGCTTGCTTTCGTCGTAACAGGACCGGAGCCCGACTGGATTTACGTTTCCCCAATACGATTCCGACTGAGGATGTTCGAGCGGATCCCCATAGCATTCCGACGTGGAAGTGAGCAGGAAGCGGGCGCCGTCTCGCAGCGCGACTTCGAGCATATTCCGCGTGCCGGAAGAACCGGATTCGAGCGTCTCGATGGGATGCGCGAGGTAGTCCTTGGGGCTGGCGAGGGAAGCCAAGTGCAGAACCGCGTCGAACGGTCCGGGCACGTCCACCGGCCGGGTGACATCCCACTCGATGAACTGAAACTGCGGTTCTTTCCCCAAATGTTCGATATTACGAGTGGAGCCGGTGATCAGATTGTCGAGCCCCACAACCGAATGACCGTCGGCCAGCAAACGGTCGCAAAGATGCGAACCAATAAAACCGGCCGCGCCGGAAATCAAAATGTGCAACGGATAGATCCTCCAGAGGTTGATTAGTCCTATTGTAACGCCAGCTTGCTGATGTCGATCAGATACATCTGGCGGCCGTTGCCTGCGTGGGGCGAATCGAAGATGATCTTGCGGCCGTCGCGGGTCGTGCGCGGGTGCAGATCGCAACGCAGCGGTCCGGTGTATCTGGGCGGCGAGTGAAAGCGGCCAAGATCAAGTCTTTTCTTGGCCGCGGCGTTGTACAAGAAGAGCCACTGGTGGCGCTGTTTGTCGGGATAGCTGTCATTGAGCAGCCAGCGGTTGCCTGTGTGTGGAAGGTAACTGACGTGTGTGTTCACGGTGATCTCGTCCTGCCCCACAATCTCCGCCTTCTCGGTGCGGTCTTCGCAGAGGTGAAGGCGCTCCTGCCCGGAGGGTCCCGTCGCCCAGACAAGCAGATGTTTGGGGTCGCGCCATGTGAAATGCGAGGCGAACCTGAGGTGAGGGTAGATGTACAGGTTGCTTCCATCCGGGTCCGCCGTGCAAAACCGGGTTCCGATGATGCGGCTGGAGCCTTTGTATCCCCAGCGGTGGACGAACGCGAACCGGCTGTCGTCGGGGGAGAGGAGCAGGTGATGCACCCAATGCCAGTGGGCAGGCTCCCACGAACCGAGGGGATTCGGCATCCGGCTCAAGTCTCCGATGGTGAATAGAAGCCGCCGTGTTCCCGTTTCAAGATCGACCCGCCAGACGCCCGAATCCGGCGGGATGAGCACGTCGTCGTTGGCGTGCGGAGGGGTCGCATAGCGGGTCTCCGGGCGGAGGCGGCGGAAGTCCGTCGTGAGCGCCCAACGTCCGTCGCTGCTC
>Ga0073932_1007768_pt1 | contig 10213 bp, 7 predicted proteins | sample DewCreD2012metaG_FD_76967 | JGI IMG/M metagenome (GOLD analysis project Ga0073932, IMG submission 76967) | Hot spring sediment bacterial and archeal communities from British Columbia, Canada, to study Microbial Dark Matter (Phase II) - Dewar... ...
GAACCTGCCGGGAGCGGATTGGCCGCCAGCCGCCGGGCGACCTCGATGGCTGTTACCACGCCCGCCGCGTCATCGTTGGCCTGGTTGGGGTGGCAGACGTGCGCCATGATGAACATTTCCCCGGCTGATTCGGATTTCCCGCCCCTGGGGTGGATGACCGCCTCGGCGACTTTGAACCCGCCCTGGGCCGGGTCGGTCTGGAACTCGGAGCGGATGACCACCCGATACTTTTTATCACGCGGCAGGGCGTCGAACTGGTTTTTGCTCAGGCAGAAACCCCACGAGCGGTCATAATACTTGAACTTCCAGGGGATGGCGTGCGGGCGTTTTTCGTTATAGTACAGGTGCGGCTCCAGTTCGCTGAACGGCATGACCGCTTCGATGGGCAGCGAGTACGAAACCAGGTGCAGGGGGTTGTCTTTGAAATCCACAATCCGCTGGCCGTCTTCGGTTTCGAGGTAGGCTTCGTGGACGACGTACCGCTCCGGCACGTACCAGGTCCAGACCGGCGTGAGGGGGGCATAGGTTTCGATTTTGTAGTGGGCGGTTTCAGGCAGGTATGAGCCAATGATTTCGAGAGCGGTATCCATGCCGTCGCTGGCGAGCGTGCGGTGTAACGGCAGAATCTCCCCCAAGACATCCTTCAAGGAAGAAATCGGCTTCATGGGCGGAATCCAGTCTTTGGCGCGCTCGGGGGTTTCGATAACGTAGGTCAGGCCGGGGCCGGAATGGTCTTTGAGCGCCTGGACCGCCACGCGGAAGACGTCGTTGCACTTCATCAGGCGGCACTCGCCCAGGCCGATGGTGCGTTTGGTCACCACTTGGCTGTCGAGCAGGGCGCCAATGGGTTCAAAGTCCAGCACTACGCCGCGTTCCACGTCGCGCACGAACATGGTGACGGCGACTTCGTGGGGTTTGCCCTGCATATCAATGGCCGTGCCTTTGAATTCTTTCAGGAAGCGGTAATCGACGCCCGCCATTTGCTCGCAGTGGTGCAGGAAGGTGATGGATTTGCTGTAGGGCAGGCCGAGAATCAGGATTTTGGCGTCCCAAGCGCGGAATTTGCTGAAGATGGTGGTTTCGCCGAAGCAGTCATTGGAGTGGTGCGCGGCCAGTTCGTCGGCGTGTTTGCCAATCGCGGCCATCGAGTAGATCGGGTGGAACATGCGTTTGGCGCGCGGGTCGGTTCGGACAAGTTCGGTGAGAATGCCCATTTGCGAGGGGGTGGTGCGCATGTCCCAGGGCGTGCCGCGCAGGAAGTCGTAGTTGAAGGTCGGCATGATGAGCGTGCCTTCAGGCCCGATGACCTCGAGAATGGCGTCGATGACGGTCTGCGGCCCGCCCTCTACGCCGCCAGGGGCGCGTGAGAGGGTCGAGTAGGCCGAGTGGACAAAGATGGTGTCGCCTTCGGTGAGGCCGAGGGCGCGGAATTCGGTGGTGAGGGATGTGAGGGTGAGCAAGGGGGACTCCGATGGTGAGATGGTAAGAATTCTATCAGAAAGAGGAAAGACGAAAGAGGGTGTTTTGACTGTCTATATAAAAGTTCGTAAGTTTTTAGAACACAATTGCTAAACACTCATCCAAGTGTATAATAAATATATGGCAATAACGGCGGAAGAACTTAAACGATTGATAACCGAAGAATTAGCGAATTTGAAATTTTCTTTTGATGAAAATGGAGAACTGATTCCACCTACTTCTGAAAAGGAAAATCTGCGGTTATTGCATAAGCCGTCAAGGGAAATTGAGTTAGGAAAAAGCAAAAAGTGGATTGAAAGACACATCCCCCGTTATCGCCATTTTTTTGCAGATGGTTCTGATGTAAAGCCTTTATCAATTAAACCGGCCTTGATTAGAGTTACAGCGAATTGGCATAGTGATTTGTTTCGTTTAGCACGTTATTTTTGGTCAATTCCCTATTCGCATGGTTTCGGGCGCAGGTTGCGTTATCTGATTATTGATGAGAGCAACAATAAACTGATTGGTATTTTTGGCTTACAGTCAGCACCCATTAGTTTTCCTGCACGAGACCGATTATTCAAATATCCAAGCGATCAAAAAACAGTATTGGTCAATCAGACAATGGATGTTTTCACATTAGGGGCAATTCCACCCTATAATCGTCTCTTAGGAGGAAAGTTAGTAGCATTCTCTGTGGCGTCAAATGAAGTTCGTCAAGATTATCAAGCCGTTTATTCAGGACGAAAAACAGAAATGGAAGAGAGGGTTTTGCCTGCTCACTTGGTTGCACTTACAACAACAAGCGCTTTTGGGCGTAGCTCGATTTATAACAGACTGAAATATAACAAAATTAGTATTGCTGAATCCATCGGGTTTACAAATGGATATGGTAACTTTCACCTTCAGCGGCTTTATCCCATTTTCAAAGAATATTTAGCAGGAAAGGAAATTAGTGTGGTCGGTGGATATGGTACAGGGCCTAGACGTTCTTGGCAACTAATACGGAGAACTTTAGATGAAATAGGATTATCTGCCGATTTGCTCAAACACGGGGTTCGCCGCGAAGCTTTTTTGTTTCGACTGATAGACAATCTGGATGAGTATATGAGCGGCGAAGCAGATACGCCAAAATACCGTGATTTACCTTTTAGCGATATGGCAAATTATTGGAAAGAGCGTTGGTTGAAAGGGCGTTTTGAGCGGGTGGATGGGTGGCATAGCTGGAGTAATCAAGAAATATTCAAGAGTTTAATTGTTGGGGAGAAACCAGATAATGACCGAGACATCGAATAACTCACCATTCACAGAATTGCCTGCTGCACTTGTTCAAGAAGTGTTAGAACGCACCGAAGAAATCAGCCAGGCTTTGTTACAAACTTTTGATAATGTAAAGGAAAAGAAAGATGCCTGGCGCTCTGAACTGCTTAAGCAAGGTATTGTCCAAAAAGAGTCTAATTTGCCGCTTGTCCCTATTCCCACATCTTGTGGGGTGGATGGCGGTATGGCTATTGAAAGATTACTGGCAATTGATTTAATTGCCGTTGGCGCGGTAGCAATTGAGGGATTAACGCCACCATCAGAGGCGCGTTATTGGCCTGAGCCTCGTCATTTAGTGTATGTTGATACAGAAGCTCATGATGCTGATACCAGTTCAATTCTTAGGGGTGTAATGGCGGGAAAAGAACTTACTCTAGCCCAAAATGCCCCGCATGATATTGTATTTTTAGATGGTTCGCTTACGACACCCACTATTTTTTTCAACCAAGCTCTCAATAAAATCTCGGAAGCACCTGGACTAAAAGTAACCGCTCATCTCAAAGAGCATATCGGGGGTTATCTAGAAGCCTACAGAAATGTTTTGTCTGCTGTTCGTTCAGATAGATATTGGGTGGCAATGCCAAAATACACAACGCGAAGAGAAATTGGCGAAAAAATGGGTTGGCCCGATGTTTATGATGATCGAGGTTTGCTGAGTACCGTTTTAGATTCAGGGGAATATACCAAACCGATGAATTTAAAGCCTCCCAAGGATCCCTGGCATATTAATGTTAGCCCAGTTGGTAAGGGTGCAGAAGAGTTAAAAAAAGTTGCTGCGCAAGTCACCAGTTTGCTTAATAACGTCAAAGTGACTTATTACCGACCCTATACTTGGCTTCCTGCTTTGCGTCTTGAACTTGCCCAATCCATAGCCGATAATCCGGCAAGATTAAGTGCTGTTCTAACAGGCATCAAGCATCAATGCGGTTCAGCGGCTATTATGGAACCATACCCCTTGTACATGGCGGATCGCATGGTCAAACATTTGGCGAAATCCATTCCCGCTTTTAGACAAATAGCGAGCCAAAGCCTTGCTGAGAGCTATAGCGGCGATATTAGCGATGTTTTCATCAACCTACACGGCTATCGCACAGAGTCAGGAGTCTAACCAATGTCTAAAGAAGTAAAAATTGATAAACTCGTTGGTAATGCAGAGAGAATCGGTGTCATTGGTTCTCCGTCATCTACTACAGAACTTGCTTTGGATATGATGGCAAGCGCAGTAACCAAAAAACTAGTTGGTGAATTGGCGTTCTTTCGCTATTCACAAGATAACAATACAAACTATGCGCTCGGTCAGATAACCGAAGTTACGCTGCGCAATATTTGGCATGAAGACCCAACAATGCGTAGCTTGATACGTCAGAGAGGAAGAGTAGATTCAGTCAGCGAGCGTCAAGATACTCATCAAGGCGAGATGATTATTAGCGCGGTTTTTGCTGATTCACAGGGAACTTACCGCCCAAGTATTTTAGGAACAGTACCGGCAACTGGAACATCAATTTATTTGGCCGATGATGGCATATTACAAGAATTGCTCTCACCATATCAATCCCAAATTTTTTATCTTGGGAATGTCTATGGTTCCAAGCCCAAACTACCATTATGGTTTAAACACTTTGATAGTGGCGTGGATGGGGCAGGTGAAGCCTATCATCTTGGCATCTTTGGCAAGACAGGTTCAGGAAAGTCAGTATTAGGTAAGATGATTTTATTAGGGTATTTGCGTCATAAGAAAATGGGGTTATTCATTCTTGATCCCCAAGGTGAATTTGCTCTTAACTTGAAGAACCCGAAACCGACCATAAGTATTGGTCAGATTTTGCATCCAAACCTGCTAAAAGGACTTGGTAGACAAGCCGAAGTATATGACTTATCTAAGTTTAGACTAAATACCTGGGAATTATTTGGCGAACTGCTTACAGAATTTAATTTCTTTTTTGAGATGGGCATTAAAGCTGTGAATTATCAGGCTGTTGCCGCAAGTTACATGACTGATTATCTTAGTGATAGTAAACATAAATTAGAATCTCTGGATGATGCGGCGTTACAGGATGGTCTAGAACATATAGAAAAGAACATTCATCGTATTTATGGCGAGGGAACCGGGAAAGACAGAGTCATAGGTTTTATCCAAGAAGCAAAAGAAAAAATAAAATCTGGTGGCTTTTTACCGCTCAAGGAAAAATGGGATAAGGTTATTGCATTTTTTGCTGAAGCTGGCGGCAAAGTCTCAATAGATCAAATCATTTGGCGAGCCTTGTCTGTTCCAACTACTGGAAGCAGGCCATTGGTTGTAGTGGATTTATCCAACAGGCCGGATGGAATATCGACAGGCGTTTGGGATGACAAAATCAAACCGCTATTGGTAGATGCTTTCTTGAATGTATTAATTCACAAAGCAGGAAAAGCTTACCAAGATGAGAAGAGCCTTAACACGCTGGTTGTGCTTGATGAAGCACACCGTTTTGCACCCCAAGAGAAAATTGATAAAAATGATCGGAAACAAAGAATAAAAGCGAACTTGGTCGATGCTGTTCGAACAACTCGAAAGTATGGGCTTGGCTGGATGTTCCTAAGTCAAACATTATCCAGCCTCGATAATGAAATTGTGCAGCAGCTTCGCATTTCATTTTTTGGTTTTGGTTTGAGCATGGGTACGGAATTCAAGAAATTGCAAGAATTAGTAGGTGGAAAAGGTGAATATTTGAAGCTATATCAACAGTTTAGAGATCCACATTCATCTTTTGACGTTGAGTCAAGGGAATACTCATTTATGACAATTGGGCCTGTTTCGCCTTTGTCATTTTCTGGTACGCCATTGTTTTTGAACGCGTTTAGCAATGCGGATGAATTTGTAAAAACCAATAAACTACTGACTCAAAGCAGCCTTTTCTAACGATTGCTTTAAAATAAACGACATCCGAGTTTTAAAAACTCGGATGTCGTTTTAAGAGTCGATATACCAGATGGGTGTTATTTCTGGCATGTGTTCATCTTTGTATTTTTCGATCAGCACCACCAGCACATCCATCGGCGAGGCCAGCGGGTGGGATAGGGGGATTCTGACAGAAAGAATAAAAACGAAAGAGAGTGCGTTACATCTGGTCTTGATGTACAATAAATCCATAGAGGTGAACGATGATTGAGATGACGATGCGCGTGCCAGACAGCCTGGCCCCGAAATTGCGCCGAATGAACAAATGGCTGCCGAGGTCTTGGAACTGTCGTTGGCCGGTTTTAAGACCCCGGCGGCAGAGACGGTGGCCGAGTTGATAAATTTCTTATCGAAAGGGCCTTCTCCCCGCCAGGTGGCCGATTATAAAGTTTCGAATCGCTCTCAGGAGCGTCTGCGCCGCTTGCTGGTGATCAATCAATCTGGATTGCTCTCTCCCGAAGAACAGGCCGAGTTGGGTGAACTTGAAACCTTTGAGCATTTGGTGACCTTGCTCAAAGCCCAGGCGCGCGAAGAACTGGCATGAGCGAGGATATTCCGGTTACCCTGCGCAGGCTGGTCACGGAACGCGCGGAAGAGCGTTGCGAGTATTGTTGTATGCCACAATCGGCCAGCGCGTTTGGACATGAGCCTGACCATATCATTCCTGTTCAGCGAAGCTGGAGGGCAGATTCATCCAGCCGTTGACTCCGGAAGAGCGGGTAACGGCCAAAATTTTTCGGTTTAATGATGAGAATCGCGTGGAAGAACGTCAGCGTCTGATTAAATTGGGGTTGTATCCATGATGCCACTGCAAACAGCCCAAACTTACTCTCAAAAACGCAAAGTTCACAAAGAATTTCTTGGTTTTTGCTCTTTGCGCTCTTGGTGGCTTTGCGAGAATCTTTTTACAGTGGAGTCACTCCGTGTAATCGGTGGATTACTTCAGCGTCAGCCGATACCCTTCTAGCAAGGCCAGGAAATAGGCCACGCCGGAGACGATGCCGGGCAAGAACCAGGCCGCGCCCGAGATGGCTTTGACCAGGAAAAATACCCCCGCGCCCAACGCCGCGCCGCCCAAAAACGCCACCTGCAGGGCCATCAGGAAACCAACGCTGGTCAATTTGAGCCGCCGGGGCATGGCAGCAGATTTGATGCGCCAGGTGATGGCCTCCGCCAGGTCGGGATGCCGGGCGATGTAATATTCCTTGATGGCATTCATTGCCTGCACGCTCTCGAACCACGAGGCCCGCAGACGCGCCAGTTCCAGCACCGTCACCAGACCCATCAGGGCCAGCGCCACGAACAGCCCCGCAAAGCCCCAATCGAGCCAGGATGCCTGCCCTGGCGCCAGCTCGAGTTGCGCCGAGACCAGCGCGGCGATAAAACTGCCGAACGTTACCAGGTAGAACGAAGTAGCGCGCGCCCGGTCTTCGTTGGACTGGAAAGCTGTATTGGCAATATAGTTGAATTCTGATGTCAAAATCTCATCGGGCGCGTTGGTGGGGGAGGGTTTTCGGGGCATGGCATTCACTTGGAATGGCGTTGGGACGGCAGCTGCGCTGCCGTCCCAACTTTTGCCGCCTCACCGGTTCAATTTAGCGGCGATTTCTCAAAAAGGTTGGAATATCCAGGTCTTCCTGGAAGGAGGTCTGCGGCTTGAAATCGGGCTGCTTCACCGCAGGCGGGGGCGGCGTGACCGGGGCGGTGTTGACGCTTACGGTTTCGACCGGCCGCTCGACCGGGATGCCCGGCTGGATAGCGGGACGCTGCGATTCGGGGCGATGTTCCAGGCGCGATTCGACCCGCATTTGCTGGGCAGGCCGCTCGATGATGCGGCGCGGAATGCCAGCCCGCTCGAAACCAGTGGCGATGACCGTAATGCGGATTTCGTCGCCCATGTTCGGGTCGATGACCGCGCCGAAAATCATGTTCACATCGGGGTGCGCCGTCTCGCGGATGATGGCTGCCGCCTGGTTGACCTCGAACAGGGTCATGTTCGGGCCGCCGGTCACGTTGAACAGCACGCCGCGCGCGCCGTCGATGGTAATGTCGAGCAGTTGGCTGGAAATGGCCTGCTCCGCAGCCAGCCGGGCGCGGTCTTCGCCTGCCGCGTGTCCAACCGCCATCAGGGCCGCGCCGCCTTCAGACATAATCGCCTTCACGTCGGCAAAGTCGAGGTTGATGAGGCCGGGAACGGTAATCAGTTCTGAAATGCCCTGAATGCCCTGGCGCAGCACGTCATCGGCCATGCGGAAGGCGTCTTGCAGGCTGGCCTTTTTATCGACGATTTGCAGCAACCGGTCGTTGGGGATGACAATCAGCGTATCGGCATGGTCTTTGAGTTGGTCCATGCCGGCCTCGGCAGACTGCATTCGCTTGGCGCCCTCGAAGGTGAACGGGCGGGTGACAACGCCAATGGTCAACGCGCCGCATTCCTTGGCAATTTGCGCCACAATGGGGGCTGCGCCCGTGCCGGTACCACCGCCCAGGCCGGCGGTGACGAAGACCATATCCGAGCCTTTCAGAACGGAATACAGGTCGTCTGCCGTTTCCTCGGCAGATTTGCGGCCAATTTCGGGATTGCCGCCCGCGCCCAGGCCGCGCGTCAGTTTATCGCCAATCTGTACTTTGGTGGGGGCTTTCGATAGGAGGAGTGCCTGGGCGTCGGTATTGACAGCCACGAAATCGACACCCTGGATGCCCTCCTGAATCATGCGGTTGACGGCATTGGTGCCGCCGCCGCCCACCCCAACCACTTTGATGCGGGCAAAGGTTTCAGCGTTTTTATTGGGTTCCATCGTTACTCCTCCTGAAAATAATACCGGTGTATGAACTACTGGAGTGTAAAATCTCCTGATTTTGTCCAAAGTCTCTGACTTTGGACTCCAAAATTACGGGAGCAGGCGCTTGAGCAGGTTTGTCAGGGTATTCCAATTTTGACCGGTTCCTTTCTGCCCTGCGCGCCCCTTCCGCGAATAATCGGAGAGAGGCAGAGCCTGTAAAGCGGCAGCCCAGGTGAGCAGGCCCACGCTGGTCGAATATGCCGGGGAGTTGAGTTTGTCGGCCAGGCCGAGCAATTTTTCGGGCTGGGCGGTGCGCACCGGCATGCCCAGCACCTTCGCCGCCAATTGGCGGATGCCCGGCAGCAGGCTGGTGCCGCCCGTCAGCACCATGCCGGCCGGCAGCAGGCTGTCGTAACCCGAACGTTTGATTTCTTGAAGCGTCAGGTCGAACATCTCGGCCACGCGCGCTTCGATGATGTGGGCCAGGTCGCGGCGGCTCATCTTAACCGGCTGCGTTTCGCCAAATGGCTGGAGGGTAAAGGTCTCCTCCAGGCCGACTTCTGACTGAAGCGCAAAGCCAAACGACTTCTTGATTTCCTCGGCTTGCGGCAGCGGCAGGCGCAGGCCGTGCGCAATATCTTGCGTGATGTGGTTGCCGCCCACTGCCAGCACCATCGTATGCCATACATCGCCGTTGACGTAGATTGCCATATCGGTCGTGCCGCCGCCAATATCGCAGACAATCGCGCCCATATTGCGTTCGCTTTCCGAAAGCACCACTTCGGCAGAAGCCAGCGGGTTGAGAACGAATTGTATCGTCTGAACTCCGGCGGCTGCCACCGCCTGGCGGATGTTCTCGACGGTGGCCGAGGCAGCGGTGATGACATGCGCTTCGACTTCCAGTCGGTAGCCGTGCATTCCAATCGGCTGGTGGATGCCGTCTTCGCCATCCAGGCTGAATCCGCGCTGGATGACGTGGATGATTTCGCGGCTGGATGGAATTGCCACGCTGCGAGCGGCATCCATCGCGCGTTCCACGTCCATATCATCGACGTTGTGACCGGTGACGGCCACCACGCCGCGGCTGTTGACCGAGGAGACGTGCGCCCCAGCCAGGCTGACCAGGGCCGAATCAATTTTTAGCCCCGAAGTCTGCTCGGCCTGCGCCACCGACCGGGCGATGGATTGCGATGCGGCGGTTAAATCCACAATGACACCCTTGCGGATGCCCTCCGACGGTTCGACGCCGACGCCCATGATACGCAAGCGGTCATCGGCCTCTACGCGCGCCACGAGCGTGCAGATTTTTGTAGTGCCTACATCAATTCCGACGACAATATTATCCATAACTCAATCGCTCTTGCTCACCCGGTAAAACGGGGAATTCGGGTATTCCACGCTGATGAGGGTTGGCTGGACGCCGCGCGCCGCCAGGTTCTCGACCAGCGACTGATAGACCGCTAACTTGGTGGTGATGTCGCTATTGTTCTTGCCAAAATAAGCCTGCCAGCCGCGCGGGTCCGACCAGCCCAGGCCATAGCGTGGGTCATAGACCAGCGCCGCGCCTTCAGGTACTTGCGGCGCGAGGGTAGCGATGGCCGCCGAGAGTTCTGGCGTAAGGAAAGGCCGCGCCCCAACTGTTTGGGACAGGTCGAGACTGCCAGGTGTTGGTGGGCTGCCCGTTGCGCTGACCGTCACCAGCCCATCCAACTGC
>Ga0073932_1007770_pt1 | contig 10208 bp, 10 predicted proteins | sample DewCreD2012metaG_FD_76967 | JGI IMG/M metagenome (GOLD analysis project Ga0073932, IMG submission 76967) | Hot spring sediment bacterial and archeal communities from British Columbia, Canada, to study Microbial Dark Matter (Phase II) - Dewar... ...
CCGCGGCGAGGCGCGGGCCGAGGGTCGAGCTGGCGAGCCGGGTGCAACGCATGGCGGCGTCCATGGTCGGGAGACGGGCGTTACCGCGGTCCCGCCGCTCGCTGGTATCGGGGCGGCGCGGCGACCGGGCGCACGCGGCGCCGATCCGGGCGCAGGGCTCGCGCTTCGGGGGCGCAGACTCTGCGGGCGACGGCGCGACGGCGCGGTTACACCGGCAGGGGGCGGCCGAGGCGCTCGTAGACGTCGAGGTAGCTGCGCTCGAGATACGCCCGGCTGAGGCGGTTGGTGATGTGGTCCCAGGGGAACCGCTCCATGAGCGGGCGGGCGCGGTGGGCGTAGAACGCGGGGTCGATGCCGGTGGCCTCGAACGCAGCATTCCAGAGCTCCAGGCGGAAGCAGTCGTCCCAACCGTCGAGCCGCGCGCCGCGCCGCCAGGCTTCGTACACCACGGCACCGAGCCGCCGGTCGCCGCGGGCGAGGACGGCCTCGAGCTGGGCGCGCTCGGTCCGCGACAGGCTGAAATGAATCGCGGCGCGATGCGTCCGTTTCAACTCCAGCAACCGGCGGCGGACTTCCTGGAAGTACTCCGGTCGTGGCTGCGGCATCCATTGCAGCGGCGTGTGCGGCTTGGGCACGAGCCACGCGACCGCGGCGGTCACGGTGGCCGGACACCGGCCGAGGGCGCAGCGCGCGCGGCTGACCTCCTGCGCGAGGTGCCAAATGCCGTCGATGTCCTCCGGCCGCTCCCCCGGCAGACCGGCCATGAAGTAGAGTTTGACGTGCCGCCAGCCCGCGGCGTACGCGGCCCGCACGCCCGCGAGCAGGTCGCCGTCGACGACCTTCTTGCGGAGCGCGGCCCGCATGGCATCGTCGGCCGCTTCGACGGCCATCGTCAGCCCGGCCTTTCGAACCGCGCTGCCCAGCGCCGGCAGGTCGCGCAGCAGGCGGTCCACCCGGAGCGACGGGAAGCTGATGTTCACGCGCCGCGGGGCGAAGCGCTCGGTCAGGCGCGCGGCCAGCTCGCGCAAGCGCGGGTAGTCCGAGGTCGAGAGCGACAACAAGCCGATTTCGTCGTAGCCGGTGCCCCAGTAGCCTTCCTCGGCCAGTTGCACGACTCGGTCGACGCTGCGCAGCCGCAGCGGGCGCTTCGTGCAGCCGGCGTGGCAGAAGCGGCACAGATTCGGGCAGCCGCGCATGATCTCGATCGCGTAGCGGTCGTGGACCGTCTCGGTCCACGGGACCAGCGGGCGCGTCGGGAACGCGACGTCCTCGAAGTCCGGGGTTTCGCACCGGACGATCGTTTCGGGCAGGCCCTCGGCCAGCGGCCGCAGGCGCGCGAAGGTCCCGTCCGGGTGGTAGTCGGCGGCGTAGAGGTTCGGGGCATAGAGCCACGCGAACCGGCGGGCCAGCACCGGGATCATGTCCCGACGCCGGACGCCGTCCCGCTTGAGGGTCCGGATGGCCGCGCACAGCTCGATCAGCGCGTGCTCGCCGTCACCGATGACGACGAGATCGAGGTACTCGGCCAGCGGCTCGGGGTTGTCGGCCTGCGGCCCGCCGGCGAGCACCAGCGGGTCGTCGTCGCCGCGTTGGGCTGCGCGGAGGGGGACGCCCGCGAGGTCGAGGAGGTTCAGCACGTTCGTGAAGGTGAGCTCGTACTGGAGCGAGATGCCGAGCACGTCGGCGGAGCGGACGGGCTGCCGCGTGTCCCACGTGAAGAGTGGGATGCCGCGCTCGCGGAGCACGGCCTCGGCATCGGGCTGCGGACAATACGCGCGCTCGGCGCAGACGCCGGGAAGCTCGTTGGCCAGCGCGTAGAGGATCTGCGTGCCGAGGTGCGACATGCCGATCGCGTAGGTGTCGGGGAAGGCCAGCGCGATCCGGACCTCGGCCCGCTCCCAGTCGCCGGGCCGCACGCGCTGGTTGACCTCGCCGCCGATGTACTGGGCGGGATGCCGGACGCGCGGCAGGAGCTCCTCGCTGACGCGGCGGTGCAGGTCGGGCGTGCTCATCGGCTCCTGTGGCGCACGAGGCTCGTGGCGGCGGATTATACGGCGCCCCGTCGGCTTCGGGCCCGCGCGCGTGCCCCCTCGCGATGCGAAGCGCGCTGTCTCCGGCGTGGCCGGCCGGCGACCGGTTGTGCTCTCCGGCCTCGTGGGGCGCTCCGGCCCGCTTTACCAGTACCGCTCGAAATGAATGTTCCCCGGCCGGTTGCGATCGTCCGTCACGAAGCCGCGGGTTTCCAGCAGCGCCTGCACCGCGACGATCATCTCCGGGTTGCCGCACAGGAACACGTGGCAGTCGGCCGGGTCGAGCCGCAGGCCGGCCATGCGCTCGAGCGTCGCGTCCTCGAGCGCGCTCTGCACGCGGCCGCGCAGGCCTGTCCAGCGCCCGCCATCCGGCTCGCGGGACGCGATCGGCACGTAGCGGACGGTGGTGTCGGCGCGGGCGGCCGATTCGAGTTCCTCGCGGTAGCCGAGGTCGCAGGCGTAGCGCACGCCGTTGATCAGGACGAAGCGGCGCCAGCGGCCCTGCCCGCGAAACGTACGCAGCATCGACACGAACGGCGCGATGCCGGTTCCGGTCGAAACCATTACGAGGTTACAGCCCGGCGGCGCGAGGTCGAGGTTGAACTCGCCCTTGGCCTGCTCGTCCATCCACAGCCGGCCGGGCGGTTCGATCTCCCATAGGCGGGGCGTGAGGGCGCCTTCGTCGATGCGGACGACGAAGAACTCCAGGAATTCCGTCTCGAGCGGCGACGACGCGATCGAGTACGCCCGACGAATGAGCCGCACGCGCCCGCCGGGCCCGATTTCCGGGTGCGCGCCGCGCGGCACGCCGAGCCGGACGAACTGCCCCGGGACGAACGCGGGGACGCGGCCGGAGTCCGGTCGTACGCGCACGATGCTCAGCGTGTCGGTGAGATCCTCGCGCGCGATCAGGGTCGCGTTCGTGGCGTCGGGAGTCCTCTCGCCGGCGGTGGCGGCGCTGGACCGCGGAGCGCGGGAGGGGGCCACCCCCGCGGCGGCGTCCGAGTTCGAGGCGGCGGCATCCTGGCTCATAGACCCCGATTGTAGTGCGGCGGCGCGCGGTTTGACGCGACAACGCGCGACGGGCGCGGCCGCCGCAACGAAGACGCCTCATCCCACCGCGCCCCAACGGGGCGGGGGGACGAGGCGTCGTCTGTCGGCCGGTCAAGCCAGCGACCGGTAAGGTGCGGTTCGCGGCCTCATTGCGGGCCGGGCCGGCCGCGCTCGGCGCGGCCGCCGGGCGGCGGGCGGTTGCCGCGGGGGTTGGCGGCTTGCTCCTTGAGCGCCTGGTCGAACTCGGAGACCTGCTCCGGCTTGAGGATCTTCTTGATCGCCTCCACGAGCTGCTTCGAGGCCGCCTCGGGGCCGATTTTCTTGTCGCGCGCGTTCTTCGCGGCGTCGCGGGCGAGCTGCTTCACCTGCTCGCTCTGCTCCGAGGTGAGCCTCGCCTTCTGGGCCGCCCGCACGACCTGCCGGATGTCCAGCCCGGCACCGGCCCGGGGTGTATCGCCCGCCTCGACGCGCAGATCGGCCAGTTTCGCCTTCTGCGCGTCGGTCAGGATCGCCTCGACCTCGGCGTAGAACGCTTCGCTCGCGGCGGACCGCTTGGCCTGAATTTGCTCCTCGAGCTCGTCGGCCTTGGCTTCGTCACCGGCCTGCCGGGCCTCCCGAAGCTGTTGCATCAGCGGCCGGAGCTCTTCGCGCTGGGCCTGCATCTGCTGGCCGTACTTCGCGGCGAGCGGCTCGAACTTGGCCTTCTGTTCCGCGGTCAGCTCGAGTTTTTCCGGCAGCTCGCGAATGAGCTGCATGGGGCCGCGCGGCCCCGCGCCCTCGGGACCCCGCCCGCCGGGCATGCGCTGCCGGAACTCGTCCAGCTTCTGGATCTGCTCAGGGCGCAGGATCGGTTTGACCGCGTCGTAGAACTGGTTCATGAGGGCTCGCCGGGCCTCGCCCAGCTTGCGCATCTCCTCCTGAAGCTCCGCGACGCGGGCGTCGTCGCCGTTCTGCCGCGCGGTGCGCATCTCGTCCATCAATTCGCGCATGCGCCCAGGCTCCTGCGCGTCCCACTTGGCGGTGTACTGGGCCACCACCTCGTTGAACCTGGTCTTCTGCGCCGCGTCGAGTTCGAGCCGCTCGGCGAGCCGCTCGGCCATCATTCCGAGCGACATGTCGCCCCGCCCCGGCCCGCCCGGCCGGTCCTCGCCCCCACGCCGCCGCCCGCCGCGTTCGCCATCCTGGGCCAACGCGGAAGTGGCCAGCACCACGACCACGACCCCGAGAATCCACCTGTGAGCCTGCATGCGCGGCCTCCTTCGTTGTGCCTGGTCCGATCGTCCTCGCCGCCGCCCGGGCACCGGCGGGCGTACACGGGTCGCCGCGAGGGGCTCCCCGGCGGCCGTTATGGGCCGCCACGGAACTATCGTAATCGCGCACGGCCACAGCGGCCGGTGCGACTGACCAGCCAAACGCCCGCGACCGCCGATTGTTGCCGAGCGGTGTAGCGGTGGCCGCCATACGAGGACGTCGGCCCCGCCGCGGGGTGGGGCCGAGGTCGCTTTCGGGAGGGGACTTGCACCGCAGGCTGTTTCCGCATAGAAAAGTATGGATTCGACCGCGGTGGCCAGGACGTGCCGGCGCGGGCGGCGGCCGGCGTGTGGTGCGGTCGGCTGCGCGACGTGAAAGCGGTCATGGATGACGGCGACGAAGCAGTTATCGGAGTCGCATGCATGTCCGAATCTCTTCACGTAGTACCCGGCGAGTCCAACGGTGTGGCGGTTCTTCGGTTCTGTTCGTGTGCGGGGCTGCGGGGTCTCGACGAGGGGGCGACGGAGCGGGAGCTGGAAGAGCTGGTTGACTTGGCCGGCAAACGGGGGATCGTGCTCGACTTCGAGCGGGCCCGTTTCCTGACGGCGGCAATCGTGGCCGGGCTGTTGCGGCTGCGGCGGCGGGCGGAGGCGGCGGGGCTGGTGGTGGTGGCGGCGCGGCTACGTCCGGAATGCGACCGGGTGTTCCAGGTGCGGGGGCTGCACCGTGTGTTCCCGCGTTACGCGACGGTGGATGCGGCCGTGGCGGCGCTGGAGTCGTCCGCGGCCGACCCGAACTCGTCGGCCGCGTAGTCCGTTCCAGGGCGCGATGGTCGCTTGAATAGAAGGCGGGGCACGCCCGGCGGCGACCGGGGGGTTCACTTCTGGCGGTAGACGATCCGGCCGCGTTTGAGATCGTACGGGGAGACCTCGACCGTGACGCGATCGCCGGGCAGGATACGGATGAAGTTCTTGCGCATGCGGCCGGAAACGTGCGCGAGGACCTCGTGTTTGTTGCCTGTCCCGCCGACCTCGGCCTCCACCAGGAACATGGCGTTGGGGAGGGCCTTGATGACCACGGCTTCGAGTTGGATCGCGTCGTCTTTCGCCAAAGTGCTTCCCGCAGGCGGTGACGCCGCGACGAGCGAGGGGCCGCGAAACGGCCCGGTCCGCCGCGGCGGAAAACCGCGAAGCGGGTATGCTATCGCGTCGGTGGGTGCCGGTCAACGCGCCGGACGACGAGGTCCGGGGAGAGCGCCGCATGGAAGTCGAGTCGACGAGTAGCGCTGCCACGCCCGCGGACGTGGTCGTGGCCCGCCCCGTGCTGCGCTCGTGCGCGCCGCCCGGCGCCGGGGGGCCGCCGGTGGAGCCGCTGCATCTCGCGGGGGTGTCCCGCCGCGACGCCGCGCTGGATCTGGCGCTGGTGCTGCTGGTACTGCTGGTGCTGCCGCTGGGCCTCGACCTCGTGAACGTCGTGAGCCTCGCGGGGGAAGACCCCGGCGCGCTCGACGGCGGCACGCTGCCGCAACGCTTTCTGATCAACCGCAAGGTGTTCGATGCGCTGCTGGCGGTGACGCTGACGCTCTATCTCGTCTGGCGCCATCGGATCTCGGCCGCCGCGTTCGGCCTGCACGGCCGTGGGCCGCTGCGGCAGGTGCTGCTGGCGGTGCCGATTCTGCTGGCAACTTACGCCACGTTCATGGTGAGCGTGGTGGTGACGACGCTGCTGGTCACGGGGGGGCAGGATCTCCAGCGGGAGGTGGAAACGCGGCGCGAGTTCATGCAATTGATGCCGCTGGACAATCTCTGGTCGGGCATGGCCCTGATGGCGCCCGTGGCGATCCACGAGGAGCTGCTGTTCCGGGGGCTGATGCTGCCTTACCTGCGGTGCATCGGGTGCTCGTGGACGTGGACCGTCGTGCTGTCGAGCGGGCTGTTCGCCGCGCTGCACCTCGCGCAGGGCTGGCTGGGGGTGGTTCAACTGCTGCCGGTCGGGATCGTGCTGGCGGTCGCGTTCATCCGCACCCGCAGCCTCGCGGCGGTCATCCTGGCGCATTTCGCGTTCAACGTGCTCCAGCTACAGCTCGCGCGGGTGGTGCTGCCCCTGGCGGACCAGCTCAGCGGGTAGGCCGCGCGCGGCGCCACGGGGGTCACTGGTCCGTCGGCGGCACGATGCGGCGCACGACGACCGTGCGCGCCAGGACGTCGCCGACGCGCTGGTGGTTGCGGGTGAGGACGACCAGGAACGCCAGGACCCACAGCGGGGGCAGGAGCTCGACCAGCCGCGTCACGTTGCGCAGCAGGGTCTGCCAGGGGGTTGGTCGCTCGCCGCTCATTGAGAGCACGCGCGTGCCGACCAGCCACTTGCCGTGGGTGCGTCGCGCCAGGAGCTCGCACACGAGCGAGTAGGCGGTATAGGCGGCGAGCACCGCAGCCCACCACGCCAGCGTGCGCGTCGGCGGCAGCCGCCCCGCCGTCACGTCGCTGCCCAGCGCCCACGCGAACAGCTCCCGCAGACCCCCGCGCCAGTCGACCCCCATCACCAGCGCGAGGCCCAGCACGAACGGGGCGAGGTCCAGCAGCGCTCCGGCCATGCGCTGGAACGAGAGCGCGATCGCTGCATCGGCCGGCAGGGCCGCCGGCTGGGCCAGTGCCGCGCGTCGGAAGAGGAACAGCAGCAGGAGCACGGACAGCATGACGGCGAGCGTCAGCGAATGCACCCACGCCGGTCCGCGCTGCGGCCCCGCGCGCCCGGCCACGACTTCGCGCACGTTGATCGTGTTCTCGGCCGGCGGACCTTCGATCCGCGCGAACCGCACGAAGCGCTGGCCGCTCCGGTCGGTCATCAGCAGGGCGAGGTGCTGATTGAAGGCGGTCGCGTGCTCGTACCGCGCGACGCCCGTGCCCGGGGGCAGCGGCGACAACTGCACGTCGGCGGCGCGCCATTCGCTGCCGCCGGCATCCGCTTCGCCGAGCCGGCGGAAGACCTTCAAGTGCGGGCCGTCGTCCGGCGCCGCGAGGGCTGCGACGAGCATGGGCACGCCGGCCACCTCGGCGAACCAGAACCCGTCCAGCCGCGGCAGCGGCGGCGTGATCACGGTGCGGTCCCACGCGGTGCCCGCGTTGGCCTGCGTGTACATCTCCAGCGCCCCGCGTTGCGGGCCGTCCGCTACCAGGCGAAAGACCGCGGGACGCCCCTGTAGGAGCCCCAGCCGCGGCGGCGTGTCGGTGGCCGCGTCCGGCGCGAGCGCGGGCGGGCAGGCCGCCACCGCGGTCCAGGCCCGGCCGTCGTAGCGGGCGATCGACAGCGGCGCCCCGCCGGGATCGAAGGGTTGTGTGTCCGGGGGGGTGTCGTCCGTCAGGCGAATCAGCTCGCCGGGGTTGGGCGAGCGGACCAGCGCGTACAGGTACCGGGTGTCCCCGCACAGGTCGGACGGCAGGCGTTCGCGCGGCAGAACGGCGCTGGCGAGCCAGGCGCCGTCGCTGAACCCGTAGAATCGACCTTGTCCGGTGACGGCGTAGAGACGATCGCCGACCGGCATGATCCCGACGATGCGGGCATTGAGCGTTGGCACCGGCTCGAAGAACCCGCCGGCCCGGCGGCGAAACACTTGCGACGCGTCGGACCGGGCGCTCACGATCCAGAGCGCCGTCTCGGTCCCGCTCGTCAGGATCGTGCCGCCGGGACCGCGGTCCGCCGGTTGCGCCGCCGCGGCGCCGCAGACGCAGCCGAAGATGAGGGCCGCCGTCCGCCGCCGGGTGCTCACGATCCGCGTCCTGTGGCCGCGCCGGCCTCGTCCGGCCCGACCGCGTCGACCCGTTCGATCTCGCCCTGCCAGCCGGCGGGGAAGTCGAACGCGTCGGCCGGCAGGTCGTCGCGGAACTTGGCGCTGACGATGTCGAGACGCATCTCGGCCCGGTTCGCGGGCCAGCGAACCACGTAGCGCCGCGCGGTGCGCGGTCCGTCGGGCCCGACCGATTCGTATTGCCGCAGCTCGGCGTGCATGACGATCTGCCCATCCGGCAGCCGGTCGACGATCTCCAGCGGCTGGTACGGCGGGTGGGGATCGAGGCGGATTTCCCGGGCACCGCGCGGCTGCCGATCGGGCCCGAAACGCACGTAGATCAGCCGGTGATCGTCTCCCACCACCCGCAGCAGCGGCAGAATCCCGTCATCCAACGTCTCGGACAGGGGTCGGAGCATGAGCGCGTCGAGGACTTGGTCCGGCGGCACCGGCAGGTCGCGGCCCACCCGGCCGCGGGCGTCGGCCCAGAGGCCGTACCAGAGCTTGCGGACCTCGGGCTCGATCCAGACCCAGTAATACTCGTCGTTGGAGCCGATCTGCGCGACCGTCCCGGCGAGCGATTGCACGTCGAACAGGAGCGACTGCGGCGGGCGGAACAGCAGCCGCGCATCGTGGCCGATGTAGGCGCGGGGTCGTCCGTCGGCGTCGGTGAACCGGAACGAGACGAGGCCGCGGCAGCCGAGTGGGCGATTGATCCGGCCGAGATTCTCGTTGACGCGGTCCAGCGCCTCGCGGCGGGACTGCGGGGCGACGCCCCTCGGTCCGCCCCAGTCGAGCCCGTTGCACCCGGCCACGAGCGTGAGCAGCGCGCCCAGCGCGCCGAGGGTCCTAGCCATTCTCGTTCTCCCCGAGTGCATCGGGCACGACGAAGTCCGCCGTGGCGGTACCGCCGGCCAGCAGTGCCTCGAGCTGGCCGCTGAGTCGCTCCAGTTCGTCGTCCGCGAGGTCGGGCCGCAGGACGCGGCGTCGTCGGTCGGTGCGCGGCTCGCGAAACTCCCAGACCGCCGGTGTCGCGTCGTCCGCGGCGTGTTCGAGCTTCAGGACCTTCTTGCGCCAGAGCAGAAGGGCCAGCACGAATCGGAACTGCACGTGTTCCGGCCGGTCCGAGTCCTCCAGCCGGTCGAAGAACGCGTAGACCGCCTCGCGGTCGAACGGCGGGCTCCTGCGGGCCGCCGGTTCGGGCCGCTGCGTCTTCCACTGCCCCAGCGGCGGCGGATCGGTCGGCGGGGGGCATCCCGGGCAGTAGTCCCGGCGCTCGTAGCCGGACTCGGTTTCGTACAGGCAGGCCAGGAACGGCTGGCCCACCTCGAACGGCTGCCCGCAAGCTATGCACCCGCCCGTCGCCCTTGGCATGTTCCAGTCGCGCGTCACGCGGTCTCCCAGTCAGCGGCCGGCGATTATACGGCCGGCGGGCGGCGCCGCGAGGTTGTCGGTCAAGGGCTCGCGGGCGGGCGGCGAGCCGCGAGGAACGAGCGGAGCAACGCCGTGGCGGCGAGGGCGTCGCGCAGCCGGCGGCGACGGCTCGGGGGCACCGCCGCCTCGTCGAGCCACTGGTCGGCCTGGAAACTCGTGAGGCGCTCATCCCAGACTTCGACCGGCAGAGAGGACCGCGCCCGCACCGCGGCGATGAACTCGCGGGTGCGGCGGGTTTGTGCGCTGTCGGTGCCGTCCATGTTCAGCGGCAGCCCGATGACCATGCCGTCGGCTTCCTCGGCCGCGGCGGCGGCGAGCACCTGGGCCGCAGCTTCGTCGAGACTGGGGGCCGCGGGGAGGACGCGGGCGGGAAAGGCCATGGTCTCGTCGCGGTCGGACATCGCGAGTCCGATCCGGCGGGAGCCGAAGTCGACGGCGAGCCAGCGTCCCATAATCAGCGAGGCTCCGGTGGTCGGGTGACGGCGTTCCGTCACGGCTCGCCGTCCCCAACTGTTTCCAGCGACGCAACTTGCGACGGCCAGAAAAATATCGCAACGGGCGCTTGCAATCCAGTGGCCATCGTATCAATAATGGTGGGCTTGCTAGAAATAGAAGATGCGCGGCGGACCGGCTCGTTTCAGCAGCAGCCAGCACGC
>Ga0073932_1007784_pt1 | contig 10190 bp, 2 predicted proteins | sample DewCreD2012metaG_FD_76967 | JGI IMG/M metagenome (GOLD analysis project Ga0073932, IMG submission 76967) | Hot spring sediment bacterial and archeal communities from British Columbia, Canada, to study Microbial Dark Matter (Phase II) - Dewar... ...
CCCCGGCCCCCGCATCCGCACCCGATCGTTCCGCCGCAGCGGCCGCTGGAGATGCTCCGGCAGAAGGCGGACGTGGAGATCCGGGACCTGGCGGCTGTCACGCGGGTGAACCAGACATTTGGCAACCCCAACAGCTATGAGGTGGAAGGGACCTACCTGTTCCCGGTGCCCGACGGCTTCCAGATCGACGACTTCGCGATGACCGTCAACGGCAAGCAGATCACCGGCGAGCTGCTCGATGCGGACAAGGCGCGCGCCATCTACCAGGAGATCGTGTCCCGCAAGAAGGACCCGGCGCTGCTGGAGTTCATGGGGCAGCGGCTATATCGGGCTCGCGTGTACCCGATCCCAGCCAACGGCAAAGTCGATGTCACGATCAAGTTTTCAGGGCAGTTGCAGCCCGTGGCGGGGCTGGTGACGTACCGCTATCCGCTCAAGCCGGATCGGCCGTTGGGCGATATCCAGGACTTCGAGTTCAATGCAGACCTCAAGACAAGCAACGCATTGTCGAACGTCTTCTGTCCGACGCACGAGGCAAAGGTGAAGATGACGGGCGATACATCAGCCACGGTCGCCTACAGCGCCAAGAACCTCGAACCGTCACAGGACCTGGTGGTGTACTACCGTCTGAGCGACGAGCAGTTCGGCCTGACGCTTCTAACACACAAGGCCGGCCGGGAAGACGGCTTTTTCATGGCGTGGATCTCGCCGAAGCGGATGGAGCGGGCCGAGGCGCTACCCAAGGACATCGTCTTCGTAATCGACACCTCGGGCAGCATGGCGGAGGAAGGCGGCAAGAAGCTCAGCCAGGCCAAAGAGGCACTGGACTTCTGCCTGCAGAACCTCAACAAAGAGGACCGCTTCAACGTTGTCTCCTTCAGCACGGATGTGCGCCAGTTCAACGAGTCCCTGGTCAAGCCGTCGAAGGACGCCGTGGCGGAGGCGACCAAGTATGTCGATGACCTCAAGGCCATCGGCGGAACCGATATCAACAGTGGCCTGCAGGCGGCATTGAAGATGCAGCCGAAGGAGTCCGGCCGGCCGTACATGATCGTCTTCCTCACCGACGGCATGCCGACGGTTGGCACGACGGACATCGGCGAGATCCTGCGGGCCGTGAAGAAAGAGGCGGGCAAGTCGGTCCGCCTGTTCGTCTTCGGCGTGGGCTACGACGTGAACACGGCGCTGTTGGACAAGCTGGCCGAGGACAACCGCGGCACGCGTGTCTACGTAGAGCCGAATGAGAACCTGGAGGTCAAGCTCAGCGGGTTCTACAAGCAGATCTCGTCACCGGTGATGACCGACCTGACGCTGAAGTTCGACGGCGTGAAGACGTACGACCTGTATCCGAAGGAGCTGCCGGACCTGTTCGCCGCATCGGACTTGGTCGTGGTCGGACGTTATTCCGACGCGGGCGATGCACGGGTCGTTCTGTCTGGCGAGCAGGGCGACGAGTCCGCCCGGTACTCGTACGGGCGGACGTTTCCGCAGCGCGAGCCAGCCAACGACTTCCTGCCGCGGCTCTGGGCGATGCGCAAGGTGGGGTACCTGCTGGACGCAATCCGCCTGAACGGCGAGAAGGAGGAGTTGCGCAAGGAGGTGGTCGATCTGGCGAAGCGCTACGGCATCGTGACTCCGTACACCAGCTACCTGGTGCTGGAGGACGAGCGGATGCTGCGCGAGCGCGACGCTTCGCTGGGTGGCGGACGGGAAGGGCAACCTAGGCCTTACCCGCGCGTCCGGCCGCTGACCAACATGCTGGGGCGCAGCGCTGCGGCCAAGGAGCAGGCGATGAGGGCCGGCCAGGCTGCGGCCCGTCCAGCCGAGGCCGGTCGCAGCGGCGTGACGCTCAGCACGAGTTCTGACGCGCTGCGCCGGGCGACGGGCGGATACGCTTATGGCGGCGCGGTGGCCGGCGGTTCTGACGGCGAGGCCGTCTTTTTCGATGCGCTGCGAGCTCCGGTTGCCCCGGCGCTGCCGGCGGGGCAGAATGATCCGGCTGTTGCTCAGCCCGGGCCGACCCGAAGCGCCGTGCAGTACGTCGCCGGCCGGGCGTTCTACTGGCAGGATGGCAAGTGGATCGACAGCCTGCATGAGGCAAAGAGCGAGCCGAAGAAGGTTGCGGTCTTCAGCCAGGAGTATTTCGAGTTATTGAAGAACCACCCGCAGATCAAGTCGATTCTGGCGCTGGGGGCGAAGGTGGTATTCGTCGTGGAGGGACAGGCGTATGAGGTGACCGAGACGCCTGGGACGCAAGGCGAGCGGTGAAACGGCCACAGCAGTCCCGAGTCCAGAGTTCTAAGTGCTCAGGAACAGCTACAGCCATTGCCCTGCTACACCGCACAGATCGCCCTGAGCAGCCGACGGGACCATGCCTCCCGCCGATCTGCAAGCTGGGGCGTCCTGGCACTCCACGGGACTCCCGCTGACACGGGGGTCTGACACAACGGCACCAGCGCACCTGCCGTGACCCCAGCCGAACAGGCCATGCTTCCAGTCGCGTCTGCACGACCGCACCCAGTACCCGGAGGCTTGTCCCGAAACCGTTTCGGCCGCGTTGTTTCCGGGCATTTTCACGGCTATACTTTCTGTCCGCATTAGTAGCGGATAACTGCCGTAAGGCATTGGCAGATGCGAAGTAAGAGGAGTGACCATGGGCAAATCCCTGACGTATAAGATTCTCGAGCAGCACCTGGTCGAAGGAAATCTCGTGCCGGGCGAGGAGGTTGGCATCAGGATCGACCAGACCCTCACCCAGGATGCCACGGGCACCACCGCGTTCCTGCTGTTCGAGTCCATGGGCGTGCCGAAGGTCCGCAACGAACTGGCGGTATCGTACGTCGACCACAACATGTCCATGTTCGGACCGGAAAACCATACCGACCACCTCTACCTCCAGACGGTCGCTCCCAAGGTGGGTGCCTACCACAGCCGGCCGGGCAACGGCATCTGCCACCAGGTCCACCTTGAGCGGTTCGCCGCGCCGGGCAAGACGCTGCTGGGCAGCGACAGCCACACCCCGACGGCCGGCGGTGCGGGCATGCTCGCGATCGGCGCGGGCGGCCTGGACGTGGCGGTTGCCATGGGCGGCGGGCCGTTCTACTTGACGGCCCCGAAGGTTATCGGCGTGGAACTCAAGGGCAAACTGCAGCCCTGGGTCGCGCCGAAGGATATCATCTTCCGCGTGTTGAGCATCCTGACGACCAAGGGCAATGTCGGCTGCATCGTCGAGTACTTCGGCCAGGGCGTGAAGAGCCTGGCCGTGCCCGACCGTTCGACCGTGACCAATATGGGCGCCGAACTGGGCGTAACCACGAGCATCTTCCCGGCGGACGCCATGACGAAGAAGTATCTCAAGGCGCAGGGCCGCCAGCAGCAGTACAAGCCGATGGCGGCCGACCGCAATGCCGAGTACCACCGCATCATCAAGAAGATGCACGTACAGAAGGATGCGGCGTCCATCGAGAACATCAGGAAGTACTGCGTGGGCGTGGAGGTCGGCGAGGCGGACAAGGACGGCTATGCTACGGTCTCGTTCGATCGGATCGTGATCGACTTGGGCGCGTTGGAGCCCCTGGTGGCGGCGCCAGGGTCGCCGGACAACATCGAGACCGTTCGCCAGAACAGCGGCAAGAAGGTCCACCAGGTAATCGTCGGTTCGTGCACCAACAGCAGCTTTCACGACTTGATGGTGGTGGCCAAGGTGCTCGAGGGCAAGACGGTCCATCCAAACGTTGAGTTCAGCGTCGCTCCCGGCAGCCGGCAGGTGTTCAACATGCTCGCGCGCAACGGCGCACTGGCCAGCTTGATCGCGGCGGGCGCCAAGATCCTCGAAAGCGCCTGTGGGCCGTGCATCGGGCAGGGTCAGAGTCCGGCCGAGGGCGTGGTCAGCGTGCGGTCCTTCAACCGTAACTTCACCGGACGCAGCGGCACGCTGGATGACAAAGTGTACCTGGCAAGCCCCGAGACGTGCGCGGCCGCGGCGATTACGGGCGAATTCTGCGATCCGCGAGACCTTTCTGCCAAGGGCATGGCCTACCCTAAGGTCACTTGGCCTGCCAGGTTCATCGTGGATGACTCGCTCATCATCAAGCCGACGGAGGAGGCGGCCAGGATCGAGGTGTTCCGCGGGCCGACGATCGTGACGCCGCCGGCGGCGGACGTGCCCCCGACGGACTTGGCCGGTCCGGTGCTCATTAAGGTGGGCGACAAGGTCACCACCGACGACATCATGCCGGCCGGCTCGTTCCTCAAGCACCGCAGCAACGTGCCGGAGTACGCCAAGGCGGTGTTCTTCCGGTTCAACAGGAAAGACCAGCCCACGTTTGCCCAGCGGGCCCTGGCCGCCAAGCAGGCGGGCAAACACGGCGTTGTGGTGGCAGCCGAATCGTATGGACAGGGCTCGAGCCGCGAGCATGCGGCCCTGTGCCCGATGTACCTGGGCGTGAAGGCTGTGATCGCCAAGAGCATGGAGCGGATCCACAAGGCGAACCTGGTGAACTTCGCGATCGTGCCGTTGCTGTTCGTGCATCCGGCGGATTACGAGAAGATCGAAGAGGGCGACGAACTGGCGGTGCTGGGCTTGCTCAAGGCCGTGGAGTCGGGCGAGGCGAACGTGCAGGTGCAGAACTGCACCAGGGGCACCATGTTCACCTGCTCGCTCCCGCTGACGACCCGCGAGCGAAAGATCCTTGCGGCCGGCGGAAAGCTCAATCACACGCGGCTGACCGGTGCAAACGGTCGAGTGGCTGGAATGTAGCCGACAGCGAACAAGACCTGATATAGACGGGTGCCTTATTGGCCAAGGCACCCGTATTGTTTAGAATCCGTGCTATGGAGCAGCACAGCCTCGACAAACTGGAGTTCGGCCGGATCTGCGACATCGTCGGCCGGTTCGCCCGGACGAGCCTGGGACGCGACATGGCCCAGCGGATTCGCCCTTCCCACAAACTCGACCAGGTGAAGTACTGGCTGGACCAGGTCCGCCAGATGTCGGCCTGGATCACGCGTCTCGGCCCGCCGCCGTTCGGCGGGCTGGTCGATGTGCGCCAACTGGTTGAAAAGTGCATACCGCCGAACGTGCTGGAGCCTCCGCAACTGGTGGATGTCCGCGGTGCCATGCGCGTGACCGGCATGATGGTCGACTGGCTGAAGGACCTGCCCGAGGACTATGCGGCGCTGCGCACCGTGGCCGAGCGGGTCGGCGACTACACCATGATCGCTGACCGCATCGACAAGGTCATCGACGAGCGCGGCCTGGTCAAGGACGAGGCCTCCCCGAAACTGGCGAAGGTCCGCCGCCAGATCATCGACGGCCAGGGATCGATCAAGAAGGTCTACGACCGGCTGCTCCGCTCGATCGACGTGCAGCGCGTGTTGCAGTATTCCTCGACGACGTTCCACGGCGACCGGCTGGTGCTGCCGCTCAAGGCGGAGTATCGCGGCCGGGTGCCGGGCGTCGTCCACCGCAGCAGCGACAGCGGCGCGACGCTGTTCGTCGAGCCGGCCGAGGTCGTCGAACTGAACAACACGATCGTCGCACTCAAGCAGGACGAGAGCGAGGAGGTCGGCCGGATCCTCTGGGAACTCGCGCACCTGATCCACGTGAACGCCGAGGGCATCCTGCGGACGTTGCACGGCTTGGCACTGCTCGACCTGATTACCGCCAAGGCGATGCTGAGCCGGCAGCACGGCTGGGTGGTGCCCGAGGTCGGCCAGAACATGCCGCTGAACCTGCGCGAGGTCCGCCACCCGCTGTTGATGGAGATGCACAAGGACGAAAAGCCCGCGAAGATGCTTGAGGCGATCGTGCCGATCGACGTCCGGCTGGGCGAAGACTTCGACATGCTGGTGATTACCGGGCCGAACACCGGCGGCAAGACCGTTACGCTCAAGACGGTCGGACTGGCGGCGGTGATGGCCCAGGCCGGCATGCCGATCGCGGCCGGGCCGGGTTCGCAGTTGCCCATCTACAAGGACGTTCTCATCGACATCGGCGACGAGCAGAGCCTCCAGCAGTCGCTCAGCACGTTCAGCGCGCATCTCAAGCAGATCCTGCACATTCTCCGCCGGGCCGATGCGCACACGCTCGTGCTGCTCGATGAACTGGGCAGCGGCACCGATCCGGACGAGGGCGCCGCGATCGGCCAGGCGATCATGGACGAACTGCGCGCGCGGCAGGCGCCCACGATCATCACCACGCACCTGGGCGTGCTGAAGGGTTACGCCTACCGCCAGCAGCGAGTGGACAATGCGGCGGTGGAATTCGACGTGGCAACGCTCCGGCCGACCTACCGGCTGATCATCGGCGAACCGGGCAACAGCAACGCCATCGAGATCGCGCGGCGGCTGGGAATGGGCGAGGAACTGCTCCAGGCGGCTCGCCGGCACCTGGCCGGCCGGCACCGGGCGCTGCACCAGGCGATTCGCGGCACGCTCAAGAGCCGCCGCAAGGCCGAGGCCGCCCGCCAGGAGGCCGAGAAAGCCCGTATCGCCGCGGCACAGGCCCAGGCCCTCTACCAGCAGGAAAGGGACACGCTCAAGGCCAAGCAGGCCGCCTTCGACCGGTGGATGCAGCGGGTAACCAACCTCCGCCCGGGCGAGAAGGTGATGTCCAAGCGGTTCGGCCGGGAAGCGACCGTCGTCCGCGTACTGCTTCACAAGCAGGTCGTGCTGATCAGCAATCGAGGCATGGAGATGGAGGTTCCGCTGACGGACATCGCGCTGCCCGACGCGGAACAGGGGCAGGTGCCCAGCGGGGTCTAGTGCGTCAGACGGAGGTGAGCCGCATGTGCAGCAGGCGTCGACTGGCGGTTATCGCGGCGCTTCTGGCATGCGTCTGTCCGTTGGCAGCCGCTGGTCAGGCAGACCCGCAATCGTTCCCCCTGACCCCGCAGTCTGCTGCCGGCGGTCCGGACGCCATGTCCGCCGCCATCTGGCGTCACCTGGAGACGTTCAGCCAGTTGGGCAGCCGGGTCGTCGGTTACCCGGGCCATGAGCAGGCCCATCGGTACGTCAAGCGGGTCCTGGAAAGCCTGCGGCTCAAGGACCTGCAAATCGACGAGATCAAGCGGGCCGCACCCATCGATGAAGGTGCGACGATCACCATCGGCAGGCAGCAGATCAGACTCGCCTGCTTCTGGCCGAACCTTGTCCGTACGCCAGGGACGCCGCCCGAGGGCATCACAGGCAGGCTGTTCTACGCGAAGGATGGCCGGCCCGAGCACCTCAAGGGCGCCGACCTGGGCGAGTGCATCGTCGTACTGGATTACGACTGCAAGGACAACTACATCCTGATCCGCTCGCTGGGCGCAAAGGCGATCCTGTTCATCGAGCCGGAGCATGCCGACCGGGTACAGTCTACAACCAAGGTTCTCGATGCGCCGGTGAACCTGCCGCGGTACTGGCTGAGCCGGCAAGGCTGGCAGGCCCTTCGGCCCGCCGCACAACAGGAACTAGAAGCGACCGTCCGTGCGAAGATGACCTGGAAACAGGTCTCGGCCTACAACATCTTCGGGCGTATCGACGGCACCGATCCGGCCTTGGCGCACGAGCCGATCGTACTGATGTCGTGGTACGATGCCGCCTCGGTGGTCCCCTCGTTGGCCCCCGGCGCCGATGCTTCCTGCGGCATTTCGACCCTGTTGTGGCTGGCTGAGCATTTCGCGGCGCATCCTGCGAAACGGCCGATCTGGATCGTCGCGCTGGATTCCCACGCCCTGGGCCAGGGCGGCATTGACGACTTCGTGGTAAACCATTGCATGGCGGGGCGGACCTACGACGACTGGGTCAGCCATTTCGTGAAGCGCCTGCCGCCCCGGCGCGGCAAACAGATCCATCCCGCCCTCATGATCGATCTGAACCTGTCCTCCGGCACGCGGACACTCGGGGCCTTCTGGGACGGCAACGGCACCGCCGGCAACGACTTTCACCGCAACTCGATCATCAAGGTGGGTGACATGGCCGTGACCAAGGCCGGCACGATCCTTCAGCAGCACGGCCACGCGCTGCCCGGCGTCCAGTTCGTCAACGGCATTCGTCCGGTCAAGGGCGTCACCTGGCATAGCTACCTGCCGACGCAAGTCATGTTCGACAGCACCGTTGCCCTCAAGGCCAAGCAGCACGCATTTGCCATCTGCACGGCCCTGGACAGCCGCCAGACCTGGGATACGCCGCTGGACACGCTGGAACGGGTCAACCGCGACAACCTGATGCTCCAGGCCGACCTGGTCACCCGCCTGTTGCGCGACATGCTCGACGACAAGGATCTTGTCCGCAAGAACATCAGTGACAACGACTTCCGGGCCTACCGCTGGCCCATCAACCCCCTGATCGCCAAGACCAACCAGTCCAATCTCTCGGACCGGCCCGTCACAACCGAACCGATGCCCGGCGTGCTGGTGATCCCAAGGCCCGAGAGCCGCGTGCCTTGGTTCGCCGGCGGCTATGCAACCGACATCGGCCTGTCCGACAAGGACGGCTACTACGTGGATCTCCTGGCCGATCACGTGCGCATATACCTGTACGGCTACAAGCTCGACCCGGCCGACGGTGCGATCATCTACGCGGCCGACCGCGGCGAGGAAGGGCACGGCCGGCAGTCGCTCGACGTGGACCGCAAACCCAACGGCATCCTGGTCATGTTCCGTTGCGTGACGATGGACCTGTACGACCTGGCCGACCCGATCCGGTTCAAGGGACTGGATCGGTTCAGCGTGATGCTGCCGACGGGCGGCACGCCTCAGAAATTCGGCTACTGCTGGAACCCGCGATGGGATCCCCGGCAGTGCATGACGGTGCATGTGCAGCGTGGCACCCGGATCCGCTTTGCGGGCGGGCGCGGCATGTTCGGGTTCCAGTATGTGCTGCTCAATTCGACCCCGAAGGAGCCCGAGGGCGAAGGCATCCTGCTGGACAAGGAGACGCCGGTCTTCTTCAGCGACTTCCAGGCGCTGCAGGACCTGGTGACGCTGAATCGCTCCCGGTTCAACCGGCTGAACGACAAAGGCATCAAGAACGAACGGGTCGAGGATCTCCTCGGTCGCAGCGAGGCGGCGTACCAGGCCGCCGGCAACGCCCGGCAGGCCCGCGACTGGGAGGCCTTCCTGCGCACCCAGTACGAAGGTCTCGGGTTTGCCACGACAGCGTACCCGCAGGTCAAGGCGATGGCGACCGACACGGTGCAGGGCGTCGTCTTCTACTTCGCGCTGCTGATCCCGTTTGCGTTCTTCCTCGAGCGATTGCTGTTCGGCTACCCTGACATTCGCAAGCAGATCGTCGCCGTCGGCGTGATCTTCCTGGTGGTCTTCGCGATCATGGGGATGATTCACCCCGCGTTCCAGATCTCCGACTCGCCCTACGTGATCTTTCTGGCCTTTGTCGTGATGGCCCTGGCGGCGATCGTGCTGTCGATCGTGGTCGGCAAGTTCGGCGAACAGATGCAGGAACTGCGCAGCAGCGGCGGCGAGGTGCACCGGGTGGACGTCGGCCGCATCAGCGCGACCATGGCGGCCGTGATGCTCGGCATCAGCAACCTTCGCAAGCGCCGCGTCCGCACCATCCTGACGACCTCCACGATCGTCTTGCTGACCTTTGCAGTGCTGTCCTTCACGACCGTAACCAGTGCGACCAGCTACTACCGCATTCCCCGGCCGTACAGCGGTTCGTATGAAGGAATCCTTTTCCGTGACCGCAACTGGCTGCCGATCAGCCACGTGCTGCAGGACTATATCCGCTACGGCTTCCGCGATGCGCAGGGCCGCTCCGATGTCGTAATCGCTCCGCGGTGCTGGTACTTCTTCGAGCGCGACAACGACCTGTCGATGATCGTTCTCGGCAGCGGCCAGGCCGAAGCCCGCATCGCCGGGGCCGTCGGCGTCATGCCGGAAGAGCGCCAGGTGACGGGGCTGGACCGCCTGCTCGTGCAGGGCCGATGGCTGTCGGCACCCAACGCGCGGGAATGCCTGTTGCCGAGCTCGCTGGCTCAGACCCTCAGGATTGATCTGGAGGCCGGCGAGGACACGATCCAGGCATTCGGCCTTGCGTGGAAGGTCGTGGGCATCCTGGACGGTCCGAAGCTCGCCGAGTTCCGCGACCTCGATGGCGAGCAGATCGCCCCCATCCAGCCGCGAAAGGGCAAGGAATCTCTGCAGTTTCAGATGAACGCGGCCAGGGAAATGCAGCTCGAGGCC
>Ga0073932_1007787_pt1 | contig 10187 bp, 8 predicted proteins | sample DewCreD2012metaG_FD_76967 | JGI IMG/M metagenome (GOLD analysis project Ga0073932, IMG submission 76967) | Hot spring sediment bacterial and archeal communities from British Columbia, Canada, to study Microbial Dark Matter (Phase II) - Dewar... ...
ATGTTCGTTTCCGGCGTCGGCGTGTAGTCGGTGGTGTGCTGACTCTCCTGCACGATGGAACTATCCGCGCTGCCACTGTGCGTGTCGAGTTCCTGTTGCACAGCCAGCAGAGCGGAACGGAGAGCCTCTTGCTCCGACGCGGCGACCTCGGCGAGATACGCCTCCACCGGTTGCCGCCGGCCCGCCTTCCAATCGGCTTCAAAGCGATCGCAGACGGCATCGATCCGCTGCGCGAGCGATAAAGACGGGTCGGCGGATGGCATGGCGGCACTCCCAAGATTCTATCCAACGCGGGTTTGGCGACTTAGCCTTTCGGCAAGGGCAACGCGGGGGCGGCCCCCTCCGGCGCCATGGGGGCGACCTTTTGGGGTGGCGACTGGGGGAAAATCAGAATCAGCGTGTCCGGTTTGGTCGTCTGCAGATAGTACGGGTCGGGCGGACCACCCTGGGATAGCAGAACCGGTGTCTTATCTTTCAGTCGCTTGATGGCGTCTTCGGGCTTAACCGTCTTCGCCTCCACGTTCACGACCGATGTCCCCTCACCTCCCAGTTGCACGACCTTATGCTCAAACATTGAAACCGGACGAACCTTCTGGACAGCCACTAGCTTTTTGACGTCCTTGCCATCGACCTCTTGCAGCACTTCGACGTTCTCGGTCCACGCCACCAGTTTGGTCACTCTGACATCATAATTCACCTTCATCCCGTCGCCCGTCGCTTGGGCCATCACCACGGTCGGGGGTGCTGGCGCGTAGACCGGTTCTTTATCGGTCCTGGGCCGCGGCGGCTCCTGTGCCGGAGCGACTACGCCCAGTCCAATCAGACTCATGAGGCTCAACAGTGTTCGCATGGTCGATCTCCTGGAGTGAGAGGGAACGAACCGACCGTGCCCAACGAGGGGTGATGCGGGGGCATCCGAGAACCGTTGTCGCGGCCGGCTATCGGGTATATGGCCGACCGAGAGCGAACCCCGCCACGGAATTTGAGATTATTCTTCCGAAAATTCCTTTTCCCACCGCAGGCGGATGAGTTGCAGCTTCCGCTCGACTTTCCGAAGTGTCCAATCGAGCTGGCTGGCGATCTGGTGGTTGGTGTGCCCCATCAGCCGCAGCACGGCGAGGGTGCGCAATTCGTCTGGCAAGCCGGCGAGCATCTCCTCGGCGATGAGATCGAACTCCGGGCCAAGCTGCGAAGCGGGTACGGCATCCAAGGCAGGCGGCGACCCGGCCGGAGATGAGAGGCCGGCTTCGTTGATGATCTGTCCACTGCCCCGTTTGTCGGCCATCTCACGGCGAATGGCCTGTCGGGCCTTGCGCACCGTCATCACGCCGAGCAGGTTCCAGACATCATCACGACGATCGAGAACGAACTGCCCCGCCTGAGCCTGAGCAAAAAAGCTGGCAAAGACGCTCTGCACCACGTCGTCGGCATAGCCGTTCAGACGGGGGTGACTGGCCAAGGTGCGGCGAGCCAGACCCAGCAGCCGCGGCACGAAGCGTTCCCATAGCGCTGTCGCAGCGGCCTGATCGCCCTGGCCGACCAGAGCGAACAGTTGCGTCACGGAGCCGTCGGGGGTGTTGATGGCGTGATGAATGACCGCAATACCTCGTCTGATGCTGGTGGCGATGAACCCGATCGGTCTGGTCATTCTAATGTGGCACACGGTCGCCAGCCACCGACGCGCCAGCGGTCACGCTGGCTGCCAGGGTCTGCCGCTGGAAAGCAGGCACTGGATTCATCCTCGGCTCCTCCTACCGAGGAAGCCGCTCATTTGGCGATGACCGCGAGCCAGTCCTCGTGATCCGGTGCGCTGATCGCGTTGTTCGACCCGCCACGCAGGACCACGTTGGTTGGTTGCAGGTCCCCGCCCTTCCGCGGGTTGAACCATCGAAGCGTGAACGTGCCTTCCACGCCTGAAAGATCGAGTTCCGCGGAACCTCCTTCCGGCAGATAGACCAGATAGATTTCGCCGGGCTTGGCCAGGCAGAACTTGAAGTTGTCGTTGTTGGGGTTCCCGATTAGCACGTTGGCATTGGTCATTTCCGCGAAGGGAATTCGGTTTTCGCGGAAGAAATCCAGCGCGATCCGGCAGTAGTCCCAGCTCTGGTCGCGGCTGCGGAAATCCTCGCACACCAGGTCGTTTTCCGGAAGCTGGTACCCGAAGTAATATTCCACTCCCGCCCCGCCGGCCATGAGGTTGCCCCAGAGCGTCCGCTTGCGGATGTCGTGCAGGGTGTAGCCGCGGGTTTCCGCAGGCGAGGGCGCCTTCCCCTTGGACTTCCCCCCAGCCTTGCCGGTGGCGTCGGGGCGGACCCTGGCGACCCCGTCGTGGCCCCGGTACCCCGGGTCGGGCGGCACGCCGAGGCTGGCCGGGCCCTGCTCGTCGTTGGAAACCACCCACGGCGTGCCCGCGGCGGCCGACGCCTGCACCCACTGAAGGGTGCGCTGATGCACCACGTTCCATCCATTTTGCAGCGAGGCACCACGGAGCAGCGATTTGTCGCCCAGAAGCTCGGAATACACCCGGTCCTGCCAGTCGGGAAACGTGTGGACCACGATCAGGTGGTGGTACGGGTCGATCTGGTGCAGGTAGCGGATCATCTCGCGTTGTTCCTCCGCCGACTGCGTATTTTCCTCCCCCAGGTTCCAGGTCAGGGCCAGTTCGTGCGCAAAGCGGGCAACGAGCTCGCGGCAATACAATTTGCGCTCGCGGCCCAGCCGGCCTCCGTCGAGCGACGCAGGCACCTCCCCTTCCTGCGCCTCATGCCCGACGCGGCGATCATCGTTTTCCTGCTCTTGCATCTTGAAGTGCAGGTGCAAACCCAGCGCGGTCGCGTGGTCGAAGACCACCTGCCACTGATCGAGCTTGGAGCAATCGTAGTGGAGCTTGTCGTCCCGGCTCACGAACGGCCACACATTGTCGCCGTCGCCTCCCGCGTTGTACGGCAAAAACGAAATCGAGTTGCATCCCTTGGAAGCCAGGTAATTCAGGGCGCCGATCAACCCCTTCCCTTTTCCGTCCTTCCACGTCGGATCTCCCTCCCGCCAGTCGCGAAGATGCGCCGAGTATGTTTTGAGAGGCACCTGTTTCTTCATGGCCACCGTGCCATCGAACTCGGCATACGCCAAGAGCGTTTCGGGTGAGTCGGGACCGGCCTTCAAGAAATAGGCTCCACTGCCCGCGAACCGCAGATGGTGCCGGCCCACATACTGCAGGCGGCCCTGCGCCCGGAAATCCCGGCCGGTCTTGTCGCTGGGTCCGACCACCAGCGAGCCGTGCGCCACGCTCGCCGCATCGGCCATGCCAGGCGGGAGCAGCGTCACGTCCTTTCCCCTTTGCAGCGTGACGACATAGTCCCAGCGGCCTGGCTTGTCAGGCGACAGATGTGCACGCCACTTCGTCCCCGCGACGGCTCCCGTGTCGCCGGCGTTTCCATCCGCGGCGAAATAACCGGGAACGATATAGCGCGGCGCGCCAGACTCGTGTGTGAAAATGACCCAGACCGCGATATCGGTGAACGGATTGGGATCGCTATCCTGCTCGTGAGCAAACGGCCCATCGAGCGTCAGCGTCACTTTGTGCCATTGCTTCAGCTCCCCGCTGATCTGCACGCGGTTGTCGCCGTCCGGCTGCCGGGGCTGGACTTGACCGGTCTGGCCGGCCACACGACTTGCGCTTGCGAGCAGTGCGGACAGCGCGATCGCCGTGGATACAAGCAGACGGAACTCCATACGAAAACTCCCAAGAGGTACGTAACAGGGATCCTTCTGGACGCTGCCGCAGGGAACGCCGCGCCCGGCTCAAAAGGACGATGGTCGCGGCCACTTCCTCGCCACAGGACCTTCGCTTTGGCCCCCTCTGCGGCACGCCCTGAGGCGCGTGGGCCTCTTTCGGCCGTGCGGCACGGACAGCTACCGCGGAAGCTTGATCTCGAAGTTCCGCTGCGGCTTGTCGATGGTCACTTTGATCGGCCCATGCTTCTGGAAGTCCGCCAGCACGTCCCTCTGCAACCGGGAAGGTTTCACGCGGCCATCCTCCGTGGGCGGCGACCAGAGCACGACCACTTCATGCGTGTCCACTTCCACTCCCATAGTGTCGATCGTGTACGTCATCTCAAAGGTCCCGTCCTCCGCCGTCAGCCCGTCGCTGAAACGGCCGACCGAGGGTTGAAAGCGGACAATCATCCCGGGCACAGGTTGTCCCTCATAGGTCAGAACGCCGCGAACCGGTACGACGTCGTACTTCTTCCCGCATCCGCACACTGCCCACAGCGCCAGCGCGATCAGCGCTGGCCACAGGCAACGCGTCGTTTCTGGCAAACATCGGCAATGCGACACAGGGAAACCTCTTGGCGTGTGCGGACGACCTCTGCCCACCGTGCGTGCTCAAAATGCCCCGTCCGCGACCGGGTTTCCATCGGAGATGTGACAGAGCCGCTCCAGCACCCGGTCCGCATTCGGATCTCCGTCTCCGCCGTAGACATAATCGATCGTCTCGGACAAGAACCGCACCGAGCCGTCGTACATCGCCACCATCACCCCCCCTGCGTGCGCGCTGGAAAGCCCTTCCTGCCGCGACCAGAGGCGGACGTCGCTGGCATCGGGATCGTTCAAGTTGAGCCCGCCTTGAGCCCCATTGATCGGCGCCCGGAGGCTGAACCAGACATCCTCGCCTGCATCTTCATGGGCACCGGAGCGAGCCCCTACCCATGTGCCAGGGTAGAACCGCACGCCTTTCAAACGGTACGTTCGCTCTCCGAACATGATCGAATTGGTCGTGCCATCCGAAATATGGGCGAACCGGACACTGCCGCTGCCGGCACCGCCCCCGCTATACTTGAACCCGCCGGTCGCAATCAGCGGATAGCTCGGGTCGGTCCAGACGCGGAGGCGGTTGTGCCCGAAACAGGCGTTGTAGTTCGAACGCGGGGCGGCGCCTGCCGGCGAGGGGACATAGGGGTTGCTGCCGTTGCGCGACCACCGGGAGGAGTCGTTGAGCGGCGGGCTGGCGTCCGCAGGACAGAGGAAGGTACGCACCACGAGCGACGGGTCCTTCAGGGAAACTCCGGTAGACGGGGACACGGCCCCATTCTGGTACTCGTTGGGACTGATCCTTCCCACGCCGATGCGCTGCTGCAGTGCCGCCTGTTCGAGATAGGGCAGGATCAGGGCGCCCCACCCCCAGCTCGCCTGATTGGCGGCAGCTTGCCCCGCGGGGCTGGCGTAGGTGTTCACCAGTCCGGCAGCCAGGGTCCCGAACGTGTCGTGGTAATTGTGCATGGCCAGCGCCAGTTGCTTCAGGTTGTTCGTGCATTGCGTCCGCCGCGCCGCCTCGCGGGCGCTCTGCACCGCAGGCAATAGCAGCGCCACCAGCACGCCAATGATGGCGATCACCACGAGCAGCTCGACCAGCGTGAATGCGTCGCGATGACGACGGTCTCTGCTGCGTCCCCTGGGGTACCCAGTTATCGCGTCCCTCCTTGCTCTGGACGCTCTCCGGAAAAAAATCGCCTTCTTTGGGGTAAGTTGCGCACACCGGCGCCCCAGCCGCACCGGTAAGCGGGCAATTGTAGAGCGCTGGAGCCTCTCGCACTATAAAAAACATGAAAACTTTCTTAGGTGTTTCCTAAAGATATGTTCGCCCAGGCCATGCCCGCACGGGCCAACTCGCCGCTGCAGGATGCGGTGCAAGCCCTCCCCGCTACGGAAGCGTGGCTCGGACCTGCCGCGGAAAGAGTTCAACGTGGCCTTTTTCGCCACCGAGGACGCTGAAGGACTTACATGGGGCGTTCACGGTACGACCCTCCCCGATGTGGCGGCGTAAGCTAGTGCGTGGCGAGGCGAGCCGGCTGCGGGTGGCCCAAGCCGACGAACGGACTGGGTTGGTCGACGACGCACGATGGACTGACGAATAGGGGCTTGGTCCTTTGCCGAATTGAGTGCGTGGCGGGTGGACTTTTTGCTTTGAGCGAGAATGGGCTTGGGACCCGCTCCTCGACGAACCATCGCCCAAGGGCGGAAACGTTGCGAAGGGTGAATGCAAATGCTGCCTCAGCAAGGTCTTGCGGCGGCGGGGGGGACGGGCCGTCTGGCGGGCGAAATTGTGGGGACAGGTCGCATGATCCCGGCGACGGATCGGCGGATGGCAGGAGTTGGTCCTTCCGCAGCGGGCGATGACTCACGATCCGGAGTTTCGTACGCGGGCCTGAAAGATCGGCAGCGGCCCGGCCGAATCGCAAGGCAGGCCGTGTCCGAGCCGCTACATGGGCGACGGGCGGCCTGGGGACCAGACCCATGCCACGGCCGTGGCAGCCCAAGGCGCCCTGCTCGCCCAGTCAACCTGCTCGCCCCAGTCAAGGAGGGACCGTGGCCCAAACGCCCGCGACACCCCGCTTCGCACCGCCACCCCCCTCACGCGCCCACCCTTTGACACTGTAACGCAGTGATTTACAATGCTCTAGCGTGCTTCTAGTCGCCGTTGGTGTGCAAGTCCGGCCGAGATGCACCGGCATTGTCCGAATAGGGCACGGTCACTCAAGCCGTACACGGCAGCGACCCGCCTGCTGCACCTAGAGAGGGGTGTTTTAATATTAAAAAATAAAATTTTTAACACAAGCGGTCTTAGCGAATGGCTTTTGTGTTATTCCTAAGATTTGTTTTTACCTTCATAGCTAAAAAGTGTGGTTTCTAAAGAAGGCAGTCGAGCCGGTCGAAGAAGCCAGCGAGTCCCCGCGATTCCCGGGGATTCGCACCTGCAGCGCGGGGCCAGCCCCCGAACGACTGCCCGACGATCCAGGGAGTGCAATGACTTGACCGGGCGGTTAGCTCAGTTGGTTAGAGCGCGTCGCTGATAACGACGAGGTCAGAAGTTCGAATCTTCTACCGCCCAGTTGGAGGGGCACGGTGCTGAGCGGTTGCGAAGAGGACCGCTGACAGCGGGTGCCTCTTGGGGGTGGATGTCCGGGAGGCGGTTTACATCGCGAACAGAGCGACTTCGTTGCTCTGGCTATCTCCTGGGGAGAAGCTCCTAGGGAGAAGGAGCTCCCAGGGAGTTGGCAATAGGCCGGCTGCACCGGGTTATGTTCCAGATTCTTCTTTGGGAATCGCTTAGCTCCAAGGAAGGTTCTTAGGGAAGGTTTTTCGCCTTTACAAGGGTCTGGCCTCTAGGCCTTCTTCGGGTGCGTCCGTCGAGGGAAGGGGCCATGTTCCGCCGCCGGCCACGGTCCTCACTTGGCCGTAAAACCGCGGTGCTCATTGGCACAGAAATGCACAGAGAATTGGTTTGGCATCGGCCAGCATCCCTCCGGATGCTCTGCCAGCGACGTTTTCCAGGCATGCTCTGGCATTTTGCATTCTCGGGGACGATTTCGCGCCGGGAGCGAGTATAGAACAGGGAGAGTTTGCTTTAAGACGGTTCGACGTCCTGGGCGTGACTGAGGGAAACGGCGCTGAGGAGCGCTGCACGCTGAGGCCGCGTGAGAATCTGCCGCCAGCGGCCTGCTGTGCAAAAGTGTGCACGCCGGGTGCTGAGGATTTCCCGTCGCCAGAGCTGAATTTGGAACGTTGTCGACGGCGCCTGGCCAGCGACCTGCCAAACATGGTGCCGCCGAAATACTTCTGGTTCGCGTCCAGAGCGGAACTCGCTACGGACGCCGCAACTGCGTTACCTGAAAGACCTTGCGGTTGCGCGGCCCTGGGCCAGATTCGCAAGCTGGCGTCGCGTGCGGCCAGAAGCGACCACCCTGTGTACGGCTGCGGTGCAGCACGCGTTGGTTGCGGTGTGCCGTGAGGTTTGTCACGCACCGCCGCATCGCTCACCCTGGCGAGCGCATAGTTTGGCAGGCACTGCACGTCGCGGAAACCTGTCTAACGCGACGCGACTTTATTACTCCGGCTGCAAACCGACATTCACCGTCGCTCTCATTCCGTGATATGGAAAGCGCCGAACACGCTCGTGGATCCGTACAGGGACGGAACGGCCGGGATAAACTTCACAAAAGGGGCTTCGTGTAGGCCATAATCAGCCAGCAAAAGCCTAAAGGCGGCGGTCGCACTCGTCCGCCGCCCCGCATTCGTCGTCCACACTCTCGGAGGATTAACGACCCAGGATCAATCGCAGTGTCGGCGAGCCATTTTTCGGAGCAATGAGCTCCAGGCGGTTGCCGTTTCGATCCATCAGGCCAAAGCCGGCCCCGAACGACGTGTCCACGCCGTAAAGGGCGCCGCCATTGCGGTCGCCGATTGCACCATATTGAAAGCCTCGCCCTCCGCCATAGAGAGAAAAGCCCGACGAGTCACGGGCGTACAACTGGTATCCATTGGAGCCAAGGTACAAGGATCCGCCGCTCCCCAGAATCTGAATTGAGGGGTAGCTCCCCCACTGGGCCCAAGCCTGCGAGACACCGAACAAACCCACCGCCAACGCGATCACAGAAGCTCGCAATATGGCAATCCCTCGCGATCCTACTCGCCTGATCGAACTGGGTCTCGGAAGGCCCGTTGCCTTCCTTTCACCAGGAACAACGAGCGGCGCTTACAGCCATCCGGGTGCACTTTTGCGGCGAGCGTGGGCAGCGCTGAGAGCCGCTTTTGCTTGAATCCGGCCAGCTCACCTTTTTACAATGTCCCCCAGCGGCGCCTCGTGCGTCCTCGTCCCGCACCCGTAGTCCGGAGGACCCCCGCATGGCTGGTACTCCACGCCCTCCCGACGGGCGAACTCCTCCAGGCGATCCCGGCACTTCGATCAGCACGACCCTCCTGGACCAGCTCCAAGCGGGCAGCGAGACCGGCTGGCAGCGGTTCGACTACCTCTTCCGCCCGCTGGTCGTCGGGTGGTGCCGCGGGGCCGGGTTGCCGGCCGAGGCCGCGGATGACCTGACCCAGGAAGTCCTGCAAGCCGTCTCTCAGCACATCGCCAGCTTCCGCCGCCAGCGGCTTGGCGACTCGTTCCGCGGGTGGCTGTGGCGGATCACGCAGAACAAAATCCGCGATCACTTCCGCAAAGCCAAGCAGCGCGAACACAGCCCCGGCGGCACCAGCTTCCAGGAGCGGCTCCGTGCCATTCCCGACTCCGCCAGCCCTGAAGAGTCGTCGTCGCCGGCGGATGCGGACCAGGCTGGTCTGTACCAGCGGGCCTTCGCGCTGCTGAAGGAGCAGTTCGCTCCGCAGACGATGCGGGCCTTCCTGAAGGTCGTGGTCGAAGGCCAGCCGGTCGAGGCGGTGGCGGCCGAGCTGGGCATGAGCAAGGGAGCGATCTACACCGCCAAATCCCGGGTCCTGACCCGCCTGCGCGCGGAGTTCGGCGACCTGTTGTCGTGAGGGCAGCGGCCATGCTCGAAACGAAATGTCCCGACCGCAGCTTGCTGGCGGCATTCCAGCTCGGCAAGCTGAGCCCCGACCTGCTGGAGCAGGTCGCAAGCCATGTGGAAACGTGCTCAAGCTGCCAGGAGCAGCTCGATCACCTGAGCGACCAGGACGATCCGCTGGTGGCCGGACTCCGCAAGGTTCCTCCGTTGCCGGCCGACCTGGCTGTCCCGTCGAGCGACGATGGCACGCACTATCCCCAGGTGACCGGCCATCGCGTCCTGGAGGAACTGGGCCAGGGGGGCATGGGCGTGGTGTACCGCGCCTGGAACATCGTCCTCAACCGCCCGGTCGCCATCAAGACCGTTCAGGCCGCCTACCGCGGCCACCAGTCGGCGATCGAGCGTTTTCGGGCCGAGGCCCAGATCACCAGCCAGCTCCAGCATCCGGGCATCCCGCCGGTCCACGAAATGGGCACGCTCCCGGATGGCCGGCCGTACCTGACCATGAAACTGGTCAAGGGGCGGACGCTGGCGGAACTGCTGCAAGACCGTCCCGATCCCGCCGCCGACCGCGGGCGCTTTCTGTCGATCTTCGAGCAGATCTGCCATGCCGTGGGCTACGCCCACAGCCACCAGGTGATCCACCGCGACCTGAAGCCGGCCAACGTGATGGTCGGGACCCATGGCGAGGTGCAAGTGATGGACTGGGGGCTGGCCAAGCTGCTGGCCGACTCTTCCGAGCGAGACGACACGCAGCCCGACCCGCAGGAAACCGTCCCGCTGCAGACCGAGATCGAAACCCCGGCCCGCGGCGGCTCCGAAACGCGGACCGGCAGCGTCATCGGCACGCCGGCCTACATGCCGCCCGAGCAGGCGGCGGGC